>BNJS01002573.1_pt1 | contig 158329 bp, 210 predicted proteins | sample 8540461 | NCBI WGS metagenome assembly BNJS01 (sample SAMD00202454, study PRJDB9452) | human saliva metagenome | isolation source: human saliva | place: Japan | reverse complement strand
TCTAAACTTTCACAATACCCATATAAATGTTAAAATAGACAGTATATATTCTATTGAAGAAAAGAGGGTATTATGGAACGAATAAAGAATCTCGTGTACACCCATGATCAGGGTGGACAGTTTAGATGGGTAACGGTGAGCACCTTAATGCTCGCGTTAGGTACAATTTTGCACTTGGTGAGTCCTAGTTTTGCAGGTATTACACCAAACTGGATGATTGCAGCGTATTGCGTAGCGATTTTGCTGACAAAGCCAAGTGTCTCTCAAACACTAGGCATTGGTTTAGTAGCGGCCTTGATTGAGGTGTTGACATCAAAATCTGGTTTCCCATATGGTAATTTGATTTCAGAACCTGCTGGTGCATTGATGGTAACGCTTATTGCTCGCACTATGGCTACTATGAAAAGTTAGCAAAATTGGTTCTTTCGAAATTACGCCAATCGTAACAGCTTTTTTAAGTACTGTTGTATCTGGTGGTATTTTTATTACTCTTTTGTGGCAAATTGCAGGCTTGCCTAACAATGTATATCTCTTTGTGATTTGGCCAGCCGTACTCGCTGTAGCTGCTGTTAATGCGGCCATTACACCGATTTTATATATTCCAGCTCAAAAGATGTTTGCTAAACGCGGTATGTTGCCTACCGGTAATGCAGAATCTAGTAATCATAGTCATTTGGTGATCAATCCTGAACGAGAAGCGAAGATTTCCATTGAGCATATGAACTATTACCATCCTAAGGCGACTACGCCTACATTAAAGAACATCAACCTTGATGTACATGATGGGGATTTCTTAGTTATTACTGGTCCTGCCGGTTGTGGTAAAAGCACGCTTTGCATGGCCATGGTTGGGGCGGTGCCTAAAATTCTACGGTGGTCGTCTAGAAGGCATGGTCTTTGTAGATGGCAAAGCTACTACTCAAATGGATATTCCAGATTTGGCAAACCATATTGGCGTCGTTCTTGCAGACTACGATACACAACTCGTAACGATGACTGTTCGTGAAGAAGTAGCCTTTTGCTATGGAAAACCGCGGTTATGACCGTGATGTTATTGAAGCTCGTTGTGCAGAGGTGTTTAAACAAGTTGGTATTGAGGGTTTAGAGGACCGTAAGATTACGAGCTTGTCCGGCGGTCAACGTCAACGTTTGGCAATTGCCTCTGTATTAGCTACTAATCCATCTGTTCTCGTTCTTGATGAACCAACTAGCTCTCTCGACCCAGAGGGGACTGCTGAATTGTATCGCCTCGTTGGTGATTTGAACCGCAATCACGGTATTACCGTTGTGGTTATCGACCATGATTTACACGCTGTATTGCCATATGCGAATCGCATGGCCCTTATGGTAGACGGCGAAGTCGTATGCGATAGCGATGTGGCGACTACGTTGGGCTATATGTATAATCACAATATTTATGTGGATGCATTGCCATCTGTGTTTACTACGTATATGGAACTTGAAAAAGCAGGGTACCACAGTGATGCTCCTTGGCTTAGCATCGAATCCGCTATTGAGGGCCTTCATCAAATCGAGATGGCTAAGGCTATTGAACGTTCTCGTTATGATGAGCCGAACCATACAATTGCTGATGGTGAAAGCATAACTCAAGATACTAATAATGTAGGTGAAAGTACAGGAGGTGGCGCACATGCTTAAGGTAGAAAACTTGCGATTTGGCTATGTGCCTACCGTAGATATTTTTAGAGATGTAAGCTTTACCATTCATGAAGGCGAGTTTATTGCTGTTGGTGGTAAGAATGGTTGTGGTAAAACTACTATTACACGCTTGCTAGTGGGCCTTGAAAGGCTGCTGAAGGTCGTATCCGTTATAATGGCAAGGACATTACATCTATGCCAGCGTCTAAACGTGGTCAATTCATTGGCTATGTATTCCAACAGCCAGATCGACAAATGTTTAGACCTACTGTGGCTACAGAGGTGGCGTTTGGTCCTGAATCCTTGGGCCGCACAAAAGCAGAGGTTGAACGCATTGTAGATGAGGCGTTAGAGCGTTGTGGTATCAGTCATTTGCGTGAAGAATATCCACCGACATTGCGCCGTGGTGAAAAGCAGCGCGTTGCCATTGCATCTGCATTGGCGATGCAATCTAAAATTCTTATCTTAGATGAACCGACTAGTGGTCAAGATGGTAAGGAAACGAAAGAATTACTAGCATTGCTTCGTCAATTAAACAGCGAAGGTTTAACAATTCTTTTGATTACACATGATATGGAAATCATGGCAGCTGAATGTTCTCGTGCTATTATCATGGGCCATCGTACGGTCGCCTTTGATGGTACACCAGAAACTTTATTTTCAAAATCTACCGATGAATTATATGATCTAGGTCTTACAAAACCGCCGAGTGTGGAACTTTCACAAGCGGTACCGGGACTAGGTTATTGCAAATCGATGGATGAATTACGGACGCGCCTTATCGCGCAGTTAGCAGAGTAGGAGGGAACCATGGAACGATTAGTACCATTAACAAAAATTTTGATGTCCCTCGCTGTATCTGTGTGGGCAATCTTGCTACGCGACTGGATGTCATTGATGGCGTTAGTTGTAGTAGAACTAGTAGCACTCTTGCTAACAGGTTTGTTGTGGAAACAATATAAGGCCGTATTTGCATTGACTGTGTTCGCCGTATTCTTAGGCGTAGTTCAATATTTAGGCAGTGGCGATATCGTATCTGCCGCAGTAGCAGGCCTTCGTATGTTAGCGATGACCCTCGTATTTATCGCTTTGTTGGCCACTACAAAATTACAAGATTTAACGGCAGCCCTCGTAACGCAATGCAAAATTCCTTATGAATATGCATTTATGTTTACTGCAGCTCTTCGCTTTGTACCTGATTTTATTGGTGAAAGTAAGGCTGTTCAAGAGGCTCAATCTTGTCGAGGCCTTTCCTTAGAAGGTAATATCTTTAAACGCATGAAGTCTTATGCCTCTGTTATCCAACCATTGCTTTTAAAATCCTTAGGCCGCTCTGAAACGATGGCATTGTCCTTGGAACTAAGAGGCTTTGGTGGCAAGACACATAGCTTTGCCGCATCCGTAGGCCTTAAACTATTAGACTATATAGTCATTGTTGCGTTAGTTGTAATTACGCTTATTCTATTTGGAGTACTATAGAGATATAATTGACTATCTTCTATTACTAGTCAGTGTTATATATTTATGATATACTACAAATAGGTAGTAAAGCGTATAAAATTACCTACAATATAACAAAAAAGGACGAGTTGCAGCTCGTCCTTTTTCTTGCTTATTTTTTGTCTTATTGTTGAGCCAATAGTTATAGGTAGTTACAACTAAGGTTGCTTTCATAAACTGTTTTAGAGGAATATATGAGTGAATTAATAATTCGATCAATTGCAAAAGATGATGTGTTTGCTTGTTTATCTATTTACAACTACGAGGTCGAACACGGCGTAGCCACCTTAGACCTCGAACCACGCACATTAGAAGAGTGGCGTGAATGGTATAATGCTCACAGCGATGAGCATCATCCTATCATTGTGGGAACCATTGATGATGTGGTGGTAGGGTATGCATCGCTTTCACCGTATCGATTAAAGGATGCTTTCAAAAGCACTGTAGAATTATCTATTTATATTCACCAAGATTACCGAGGTCAAGGTGTGGCAACGCGCTTGATGGAACATATTTTGGAGATGGCCAAAGCGGATACGATGATTCATAATGTAGTATCTGTTATCACTGCAGGTAATGAGGGGAGCACAAAATTACACAATCGATTCGGCTTTACCTATTGTGGGCTTACCCCTGAAGTTGGTTTTAAACATGGTAAATATCAGGATACCGAAACTTACGTATTATTGGTATAATAATAAATAGTAAACAATTCATATGTCCGTGGGGTTGCGGATTATATGTTCCACATAGATAGGGGTTAGGTAGTTATGATAAATATGAAAGCAGAACGGCAGTTCATAGGCAATAGTACGTATCGTAGCCGATTGGTAGATGGTCATTTTCATACTGAGTTATGTCCACATGGTAGCGGTGATAGAACGGCATTGATGATTGAAAAAGCCATTGAATTGCGCATTGAAAAGGTGTGTTTAACAGAGCATGCTCCGTTACCAAAGGCCTTTGAGGCTGAGTATGGCGGTGATAAGATTGCCTATGATACGGCGTCTCTTAAACTCAATCAGGTGGATTCTTATCTTGAATTGGGTCGTGAATTACAACGTGCCTATGGAACACATATCGATATTTCATTAGGTTTTGAGGTAGATTATATTCCTGGCTTTGAAAGTGATATCCAAGACTTTCTTGATCGCTATGGTCCATTAACAGATGATAATATACTGTCTGTTCATTTTATGGATGGTGTAGGTGGAAAATACTACTGTGTTGATTATAATACAGATGAATTTGCAAAGGGCTTTGCCCCTTGGATGTTTAACCAAAGTGAACTGTACTATAAATACTTTAGTATCATTCGCCAAGCGGTACGTGCTGATTTAGGTGCCTATACGCCTAAGCGGATTGGTCATTTTGATCTGATCAAGAAATATCAACATCATTTTGGCTTTGCCCATCATTTGGATAAGCGAAATGCACAACTCGTGAGCGATATATTACATATTATGCGCGTTCAAGGTCGTGAGTTAGACTATAATATGAGCGGGTTCTTTAAACCGGACTGCGGTGAAATGTATCCAAGTCGCTTTATCCAAGGCATGGCCGCTATTATTGGGGTTCCCTTTGTGTTGGGCTCCGATGCACATAGTGTGGCGGATGTAGCAAAGGTTTGGGATTAGATATAATACTCCTCTATTGACAATTCTATAGAGGAGTATTATTATAGTTTTATGCTTTAGCGTGATAAAGTGATAAAATCTAAAAGAGTCTATATATTTAAAATAGTAATATTAGGATAGTTAATAGAAAGGATGATCCTCATGGTACAAAAACAGTTACCTACAGGTTTTCGTGATGATATAGGGGCTGTAGCGGAGCGCAAGGATGATGTGAGTCAATATTTGCTCGGTCTTTGCCGTAATCGTCAGTATACAAAAATCTCTACACCTCTCGTAGAATATAAAGACGTGTTTAATGGTTATACATTAGGCCGTGGTCAACATATGTACGAATTCTTTGGCAGTTCTGATGCATCTGTGGTCATCCGTCCTGATTTGACTATGCCTATCGGTCGCTTCCTAGCTACAACGAATATTGAATTACCTCGTAAGTTCTACTATCTTGGTGATGTGTTGATGAAAAATAAACAGCACCGCGGCGATATTAACCAAGTTACACAAGGTGGTATCGAAATGGTAGGATACGAAGGTATTGAGGCCGAGCTAGAATGCTTTGCCATCATTAAAGAGGTGAATGAATCCCAGCTCAATAATACCTTATTATTAGAAATTGGTGATGCTCGTTTTTCTCGCGCCATTACGGATGCACTAGGATTGACTGATGGTGAAAGAACAGATTTGCTCGATGCATTATTCACAAAATATTTGCCACGATATAATGAATTAATCAGCGAGTTTAAAAATAATGCACTCTATCCATTCCTTACGATTTGGCCTCGTTTATTCGGTACTGTAAATGACATCAAAAATGAGCTCACTCAAGTCATCTTGCCGGCTGGGGCGCAACGTATTTTAGATAGTCTTATGGATTTAGCCGGTCAAATCGAGGCTACAGGACAACAGGTTCGCATTGATGTCTCTACAGAGCCGCTTCAATCCTACTATACAGGCATTACCTTCAGAGGTTATGTAGATGGCGTATCTCAATACATCGTCAGCGGTGGTCGCTATGATGGTTTACTATCTGGCTTTGATGGAACGCCAATGCCATCCGTTGGTATGGCTTTCAACATCGATGTCCTTACAGAGGTTCTTGTACAAGGTGAAAGCAATACAAAGGACAATGGCAAATTGCGTATTGCCTTGACGAAGGGCCGTGTGGAAAAGGATTTCATTCCTCTCTTGGAATCGTGTGGTGTAGATTGTGAGCCGCTACGCAACAAAGCTCGTAAGTTGATTATTCCATTAGGTGATAGCATCGAGGTTATTCTTGCGAAAGGCCCTGATGTAACGACCTATTTGAATAATGGTGTTGTTGATTTAGGCATCGTCGGTAGTGATGTACTAGATGAACAAGATAATACATCTTATGAAATGTTGGATTTGAAAACGGGGCAATGTCAATTTATATTGGCCTCCTTAGAGGACTATGACCCTAAGGAAGGTAGACGTCATCGGATTGGTACTAAATATCCAACTGTTACAAAAGCAATATTTTGGTTCTCAAGACGTAGAAATCATCAAAATTGAAGGCTCCGTTGAATTGGCGCCCCTCGTAGGCCTTGCTGATGCCATCGTAGATATTACAGAAACAGGCACAACCCTTCGAGAAAATAATCTTAAAATTTATGATTGGCTCCAACCAATCTCTACGCGGTTAGTGGCGAATCCATTGGCATTAAAACAAAAGAGAAATACGATCTTTGCTTTAATTGACCAATTACAAGCGGCTATCGATAAGAAATAAATGTACTGTATCGATAAGAAATACATATACTATATCGAGAAAGAAATAGAAATATACTCTATCGTGATATGATGAGAAACGTTTACAATAGAAGTATAGACATACATAGTTTGAAATGAGGACATACGATGAAAATTTACAAAGAATCACTTGATGCAATGCTTGGCATTGTCCGTCAATATACACAACAAACAACAGATATGGAAATCGAGCGCCGTGTATACGACATCATTGAAAATGTACGCACCAATGGAGATGCTGCGCTACGTGAGTATTCTGAACAATTTGATGGTGTAAAGCTAGATGATTTCAAGGTGGATCAATCCATCATCGATGAGGCATGGGATAATTTGCCAGAAGACTTGAAAACACGCTTTATTGGTAGCAAAGAAAAACATAACTGAATTCCACAGCCGTGAAATAGAACAAGGCTTTGTCGATATAGATACACCAGGCATTACACGTGGTCAAAAGGTAACGCCATTGGCACGTGTGGGCCTCTATGTTCCAGGTGGCACAGCAGCATATCCATCTACGATTATGATGACTGCGTTGCCGGCAAAAATCGCAGGGGTTAAGGAAATCATCATGGTTACACCACCGCAAAAGGATGGCATTAACCCTGCTGTATTAGGTGCCGCAAAACTTGCTGGTGTTGATGCGGTATACCAAGTGGGTGGTGCTCAAGGTGTAGCAGCTCTTGCATATGGTACGGAACAAATTCCTAAGGTAGATAAAATCGTAGGCCCTGGCAATATTTATGTAGCTACTGCAAAACGCCAAGTATTTGGTCAAGTAGATATCGACATGATTGCAGGTCCTAGTGAAATCGGCATCATCGCGGATGATAGTGCCAACCCTGTTCACTTAGCCGCGGATTTATTGTCCCAAGCAGAACATGATCCACGAGCTCGTGCCATCATGGTTACAAATAGTGAAAAACTAGCACAACTCGTATCTGATGAGGTGGAACGTCAACTTTTACAATTACCTCGTGAAAGCATTGCTCGTCCAGCTATCGAAAACAATAGCTATATTGCTGTTATGGATAGCGTAGAAGATATGTTTACCGTGATGAACGAAGTGGCGCCAGAACATTTGGAAATTCAATTACCGGACCCTATGGAATACATGAGCATGGTAGAAAATGCAGGTTCCGCATTCCTTGGCAGATATGCCTCTGAACCATTGGGCGACTATGTAGGCGGTACAAATCACGTATTACCTACGAGTGGTACTGCAAAATTCTCGTCCCCACTTGGTGTGTACGATTTTCGTAAAACGCATTTCTTTTACTCAATTTAGTCGTGAACGCTTACAAGAGGTGGCGAAGGATATTACTACCTTGGCACGTACAGAAGGTCTTGAAGCACATGCTCGTGCTATTGAGGTGCGCTTTGAAGATTAGTTGTGTGGATGGAGTAAACCTTTATAGGTGCTCTTAGGTAATAAAGAGGATAGTATGATGAGAACAAATCGGTCAGCTACGGTAACTCGTAAGACGGGCGAAACAGATATTACAATTACACTTTACGCTAGATGGAAATCAGGACATTCACGTCGATACAGGCATCGGTTTTCTTGATCATATGCTCCATTTGTTGGCTAAGCATGGTCGTTTCTGGTCTTGCTGTAAAAGCCGTAGGTGATACGTACGTGGATGCGCATCATACGGTAGAGGATATTGCATTGACCTTAGGGCAAGCATTGACACAGGCTCTAGGTGACAAGGCGGGTATCGAGCGTTATGGCGACGCGTGGGTGCCTATGGATGAAGCGTTGACACAGGTTGTTATCGACCTTAGTGGCCGTCCATACCTCGTGTTTAATGGCGAGTTTACGACTCCTGTATTGGGTGGTAATTTTGAAACAGAATTGGTAGAGGATTTTTTCCAAGCCTTGGCTGTGAGTGGTGCCATGAACTTACATGTGCGCAACGAATATGGTCGCAATACGCATCATATTATTGAAAGCATGTTTAAGGCTACGGGCCGTGCGTTACGTAAGGCAGTTACCATTAATCCCAGATATTCAAGGTGTGAACTCTACAAAGGGCATGATTTAATAGGGACCTTGTAGATTGTGAAAACAAAGCCTTATGATTGTTGCAAGGTTCGTAAATAAAGGAGATTCTATGATTTTTCCAGCTATAGATTTACAAGATGGTCGCAGCGTTCGCCTTTACAAAGGTGACTTTGCGAAGGAAACCATCATCAATCCAGATCCAGTAGACCAAGCATCACAATACGAATCTGCTGGCGTTGGCGCTTTGCATCTCGTAGATTTAGATGGGGCAAAGGCGGGAAAACCAGTCAATGTAGATATCGTCAAAAATGTACGTGCTGCATTTACAGGAATTCTAGAAATAGGTGGCGGTATTCGCGATAAAGCGGCCGTAGATTTATATTTAGAAATGGGCGTAAACCGTGTAATCCTCGGTTCCGTAGCCCTTAAAAATCCAGAATTGACGAAAAAGAGGTTATCGCTGAATACGGTCCAGAGCGCATCGTTATCGGCGTAGATGGCAAGAATGGTAAGGTTGCCGCAGAAGGCTGGCTCGACCAATCCGATGTGCCTATGACCGACCTTATCGGTGCAATGGTGGCCGCAGGAGCGAAGTATTTTATCGTTACCGATGTGGATCGAGATGGTACCATGCAAGGGGCTAATGAAGCATTGCTTGGTTCTTTGCAAGACCAATTTCCAACCGCTCGCATCGTTGCCTCAGGCGGTGTCCGCCATTTAGAAGATATTAAGAATCTTGAAAAATGCGGTGTTGTAGACAGCATCGTAGGCAAAGCATTATACGAAGGTACTATTACATTAGAAGAAATTGCTGCATTTAATAAGGAGAATCCATCATGTTAGCAAAACGGATTATTCCTTGTTTGGATGTAGATAATGGGCGCGTTAAAAAGGGTGTCAACTTTGTAAACCTCGTCGATGTAGGTAGTCCTGTAGATATTTCTGCTACCTATGAGGAACAAGGGGCGGATGAGCTCGTATTCCTAGATATTACGGCAACCGTAGACAGACGCACGACGATGCGTGATGTGGTGACAGATATTTCAAAACACGTATTCATGCCGCTCACCGTAGGTGGTGGTATTAAAACCGTAGATGATATGAGTGCATTGCTGAAAGCAGGTGCCGATAAGGTGTCTCTTAATTCAGCCGCTTTAGCACGACCAGAACTCATCAGTGAAGGTGCTCAAAAGTTTGGTAATCAATGCATGGTTGTTGCTATTGATGTAAAGACGGATCCTAGAGACAGGTATATGGTATGTGTATACCCATGGAGGGCGTAAGCGTAGTGATTGGGAAGCCATCGATTGGGCAAAAGAGGCTGTTAGCCGCGGTGCTGGTGAGTTATTGGTGACTAGCATGGACAAGGACGGCACTAAATCCGGCTTTGATATCAAATTATACAAAGCCTTGGAAGAGGTCGTAGATGTACCGATTATCGCCTCCGGTGGAGCTGGTACAGTGGAGCATTTTATCGATGTATTCACCAAAACCGGTGTTACTGGGTGCTCTAGCAGCATCTATATTCCATTTCGGTGAAATCAGTATTCCCGACTTGAAATCACAACTTAAAGCAGCCGGTATTGCTGTTAGATAGATTAGGAGATTGTAGTATACATGAAACCAGATTTTAATAAGGGTGGTGGCTTGCTGCCAACCGTTGTGCAAGATAGTACAACTAAAGAAGTACTTATGGTGGCGTGGATGAACGAAGAGAGCTTTCACAAAACGCTAGAAACCAAGGAAACTTGGTTCTGGTCCCGTTCTCGTCAGGAGTTATGGCACAAGGGTGGTACTAGCGGCAATGTACAGCATGTTGTGGATATGAAGCTCGACTGTGATGGAGATACATTGCTTGTACTCGTTAAGGCCGAAGGTCCAGCGTGTCATACGGGGGCTGTGAGCTGCTTTTTCAATGATGTAGAAGCCTAGGCATATAAAAGAAGCGATATATTTGTTATATGATGTGAAGTGGCGCAAAGGCGTTAGCTTTCACAAAGGAGAATAGACATGGCCCATGAACAAACATTAGAGGAATTATACGCCATCATTAAAGGGCGTAAAGAAACGCCGAAAGAAGGATCCTATACGAATTATTTATTCGATAAAGGGCTCGACAAAATCTTGAAAAAGGTGGGAGAAGAAGCGACAGAGGTTGTCATCGCTGCGAAATGAAGACACTCAAGAGCTAGTATACGAAACGGCGGATGTATTGTATCATTTGCTCGTATTATTGGTGGAAAAGGGCGTTCCTTATGAAGCGATTTTAGAAGAGTTGGCAAGCCGCGAGGGCGTGGTGAGTAAAACCGCGGAGCGCAAAGCGATTACAGATTTGTAAGGAGTATAGTATGAAGAAGATTATTGGACAATTAAAGCCCTATGTGCCTGAGGAGCCTGCAGAGTCTGTAAAGGCACGCCTCGGCGTAGATCGTCTTGTGCGATTGTCTGCCAATGAGAATCCTTATGGTACATCGCCAAAGGTGCGTGAGGCAGTGCTTGATTATGTAGTTAACAATGATGCTAACTTATATCCAGATGGTAATGCATCAGCTTTGCGGGCTAAATTGGCAAACTATTGGACTGTAGAGGAAAATCAACTGGTTATCGGCGTCGGCCTTGATGAGGTGATTTCCATGGTAAATAAAACCTTTATCAACACAGGCGACTCCATTGTTATCAGTGTGCCCGCTTTTTCTGAGTACGGCCTTAATGGTCTTGTGGAAGGTGCTGTGATTCGCGAAGTGCCTTGTATCGAAGCAACCGGTCAGTATGATTTCGGTGCTATGCGTAAGGCCGTAGATGATACAACACGCATCGTATGGATTTGTAACCCTAATAATCCAACAGGTACCTATGAATCTGTTGAAGATATTCGTAAATTCATAGGTACATTGCCAGATAATGTGTTAGTTATCATCGACGAAGCATACATAGATTTTGTAACCTCTGTTGCGGTGCCTACCGCACGAGTGTTACTTGATGAATTTCCTAATGTATGTATCATGCGCACCTTCTCTAAGGCTTATGGTCTTGCGAACTACCGCGTAGGCTATATGATGAGTAGCGCTGAATTAGCGAATTATATTCAAACGATTCGCTTGCCGTATAATTTGAATACCTTGTCTCAGGTGGCTGCAGAGGCGGCGTTTGAGGACCAAGAATTCTTGCGCACTACGGTTAGAAAAAATGCGGTAGAACGCGATTTATGGGAACAGACCTTAGATGAGGTAAAAGCGACTTACTATAAGAGTGGTGCTAACTTTATCTTTATGTCTGTACCTAATGCAGAGGCCCTCGCTGATGAGTGGCTAGCTAAGGGCTATCAAGTGCGACGTGGACAACGAGAAAATTGGCTTCGTGTAACATTGCCACCTGCAGACGATGGTGTTATTATGCGCTCTGTTTTGAAAGACTATATGGCACGTCAATAATATAGATCGATTATATAGCGATGTATATTATGATTTTTATAGGCGTAAAAGAAAGGATATCACTATGATCGCCATAATTGATTATGATGCTGGTAATACGTTTAATGTACAAAAAGCATTACAACATATCGGACTTGATGCGGTGTTGACTGCTGACCGTAACACCATATTAGCGGCTGATGGTGTGATTCTACCTGGTGTGGGCGCCTATGCATCGGCTGTTTCCGTTCTTCGTGAACGAGGTCTTATCGAGGTCATTTACGAGGTGGTAGACCGCAATATACCTTTATTAGGTATTTGTCTTGGTATGCAGCTCTTATTTGATGAATCTGAGGAATACGGTCCTACACCTGGCTTGGGAATTATTCCGGGCACTGTGAAAGCCATTCCCAGTGATTTAGGCCTGCGCGTTCCTCATATGGGATGGAATCAAAATGCATTATGTCGTAAAGACAGCGTTTTTTCTGATGTGGCTGATAAATATACATACTTTGTGCACTCTTATTATGTGGATACCGAATCTCAATATATTACAACAACAGCCGATTATGGCATTCAAGTGCCCGGTATTGTAGAGAAGAGGAATGTGTACGGCATGCAGTTTCATCCTGAAAAAAGCGGTAATGTAGGGCTTGATTTGTTGCGTACGTTTGGAAATATGCTATTAAAAAGATAAAATAGCTGGCTCCTCCATGCTTTTAATGAATGATGAGTATCCAAAATGACTAAGTGTAAATTGACATATCCTTGTTTAGCTATACAATAAGATTGTAAGTATTCATCAATCAAAAGCTAAAGTGGCATTGGGGAAACCAGCTTTATTAGTAATATTTATTCGGCACCTCCGATGTCACGAACATTGGAGGTGTTTTTATGGTTATGAATGGTATTTACTTTGTTATAGCCTCCGCGTGTATTCTGATTTTAGCGTACCGCTTTTATGGGGCTTTCATAGCTGCGAAGGTGTTGACGTTGGACCAGTATCGTCCTACACCGGCTATGACACACAATGATGGTCACGATTACGTGCCAACAAACAAATGGGTTACCTTTGGTCATCACTTTGCTGCTATTGCTGGCGCAGGACCGTTGGTAGGTCCAGTTATCGCTGCACAGTTTGGTTATTTACCTGGCGCATTATGGATTCTAATTGGTTCCGTAGTAGCAGGTGCTGTGCACGATATGGTTATTCTATTTGCATCAGTTCGGTATGATGGTAAATCCATCGCGGATATTGCCCGTGAAGAAATCAGTAAACTCGCTGGCTTTGGTGCTATGCTTGCTACCTTGTTCCTATTGGTTATCACCCTCGCTGGTATGGCCGTAGTAGTAGCCAACGCATTGCATAACTCTCCTTGGGGGTTCTTCTCCGTATTCGCTACCATTCCAATTGCTATTTTTATCGGTATTTATTTGAAATGGTTGCGCCCTGGTAAAATCCAAGAGGCTACAATCATCGGTGTAGCATTAATCTTTGCCGCTATTATTTATGGTCCAAACGTAGCAGCTAGTGAATATGCACACTGGTTCACGTATGATTTGCAAACCATTGAAATTATGCTTGCTGTGTATGGTTTCTTTGCTGCAGCATTACCAGTATGGTTATTGCTTGCTCCTCGTGACTATTTGTCTACATACCTTAAAATCGGTACAATCGGCGCCTTGGCGCTTGGCATTATCGTTGTAATGCCTGAAATCCAAATGCCAGCTGTTACTCCATATATCTGGGGTGGCGGTCCTGTATTGAAAGGTTCTGTATTCCCTTACATCTTCATTACGATTGCATGTGGTGCTTTATCTGGTTTCCATACAGTAATTGCTACAGGTACAACACCTAAAATGCTTACTAATGAAAGAGAAATCTTGCCTATCGGTTATGGTGCGATGTTAACAGAAGGCTTCATCGCTATGATGGCGTTGATTGCAGCGACTGCATTGCATCCAGATGATTACTTTGCTATTAACTCCACAGTTGAATCCTTCAAGGCATTAGGACTTCAAGTTCATGAATTGCCAGCATTGTCCGCAATGGTTGGGTGAAGACTTGATGCACCGTCCTGGTGGCGCCGTATCCCTTGCAGTAGGTATGGCTCATATCTTCTCTAGATTGCCTAATATGGATCACTTGATGGGTTACTGGTATCACTTCTGTATTATGTTCGAAGCATTGTTCATCATGACTTTGATCGATGCTGGTACTCGCGTAGGTCGTTACTTACTTCAAGAATTATTAGGTCATTTCCATCCTAAATTCAACGACCAACATTGGGTTCCTGGTGTATATGGTTGTGCAGCTTTGATTTGTATCTTGTGGGGCTACTTAGTTCTACAAGGTAACATCGGTATTATCTGGCCTCTATTCGGCGTATCTAACCAATTATTAGGTACTATGACATTGGCTGTAAGTACTACCGTTATCATGCGACTTGGCCGCAAACGCTATGCGTGGGTTACAGGTGTTCCATGTATCCTAATGGCTATCGTTGCTATCGCTGCAGACTATGAAAATGTATTCTTCAGCTACATTCCTGCTGGTAAATGGATTCTAGTAGCATTTAGTGCTGCTATGTTCCTCATGATTCTTATCGTATTAATCGAAGCTGTACGCAGCTGGATTCGCTTGTCTAATATTCCTCAAGACTATCGCAGTCAAGCAGAAATTGAGGCTGAAAGCCTTGTAAAATACGGTAAAGGCGTAAAAGCATAAATCTGATTTGCTATACTAAACGAAAGCGCACTCACATTGGTGGGTGCGTTTTTTGTTTGTAAATCTATAGTATGATTGGTTTTGTAAAATTTAATGCTATAATAAACGTATGACTAGACGAATTCGCTCGTATTGGAGCAAATATATACAACTATATAAGCGAGGTATATTAGGCATCATTGCGTTTATTGGCATTACAGTAATCATTATATCTATATTAGCCACTGTTGCTAGTCGCGGTATGGGGGTCATTTTTAATGAGGTAATAGCACGTCAGACGATGATGAAAGGGACCGTTACTGTTGCTAGTTTAACTGCAACCCCATGGGGGACTATATCCTTTGAAGATTTACAGTGGAACGATGAAGAGGGGCATCAGTTGATGTCTGTTCCATCAGGTAAGATACGCGTCAATATGTGGGATGTGATTACCCGTAATTTTAAAGCGTCTGCTATTCGCGGTATAGAATTAAATGATGCGGTTATTGTAGTAGATTTGGATGATGATAATCGAGTTGATTTTGTGCCAGCATCCCCTGATGTTAATAAGCCTTTAACTGAGGTAGCTCAATGGCCTAAAGCACCTAAGAAAACGACGTTAGAACGTCAAGAGGAACTTGGCAAAAAGGTGCGTAACTTTAACTGGAACGGTCAACATATCGATGCCATTGTTAAGCTTTCAAACTGCCAATTGGAAATATTCCAAAAGAATCGACATTATGTGATGAACGATGTTAATGTGCGGTTTGATATTGACACAAAGCGTGCCATTCGCGTAGACATGAAAACAGGCAAATTCGGTGGTACAGCCATTGGCGATGGTCTTACCTTAGAAGGGCGTATTGATTTAAAGGACGTGCTAAAGCATCGTATGCCTACGCTAAATATGAATCTAAACATATATGGCGTAGATCCTGCATCACTTGGTTTTGGTGATAGTATTCACGATAAGATGACCTTGCTTACACGAGTAAATGGTGATTTTAACAGACCATTTGCCTCTGGTCGGGTTACGATGCCGATTCTTAAAATTCCAGCGTTAACCTTTGAAAATGTAGTAGGCGATGTGATGTACCAAGATGGCATCTTGAAATTTCAAGATGTGTACGCCAATGTATTTGGAGGCAAACTAAAAGCAGAAGGTATATATAATCTAGATACTCGTGCCTATGAGTTGACGGGTGTAGCCACAGATGTAGATAGTAGCATCGCCTTGAAAATCACCGGACTTTGCAGTTCCTGTCTCGGCTAATCTTAATTTTTCTAGCAAGGGTCAGCCAAAGGATATGGTCGTATGGGGCGATTTTACATCTGGTGCAGGCCGGTATATTTTAATCCCTATACAGTCGATTACAGGGACGCTTTCACAATCAAGGACGACATTTATCCTTTTGCAGATGTAAAGGTACATACGTCGATATCTACAATTTCTACGAATGCATTACATATCGATAATGGGGAGTTAACACTGGGGCCATTGAAATATTACATCCAATGGGGGAAGTAATTTTGCCATTTACGATGAGGATGCCTTTGATAAACTGGGTAATACAATGAATCGCATCAAAAATGATATGACTCAAGCCGGTCAAAATATGAAACGTGTTACAGGCAATACGAAATCGATACATCAGGTAGAATTAAAGCCCCCAAGTGATACAAAACACGTCTTGGATGATGCAAAGGAATCGATTAATGGCATGTCAGACACTTTAAAAACCATTAAGATACGATGAAGTTTAAAATTTTTCATACGCTATTTATCTCTTAAGAATACAATTCAAATTGTTATCAGAATTTTTGATAATAAAGAAAAATTTACCTGTATTTATTAGGAGGTTTCTTATGAGAAATAGTAAAAAAATATCTATGACGATTATGGCAGCTGTAATGGCTTTAGGGGTTGTAACATTTGCAGCACAACCAGCTAACGCATCTTATGGCTATAAATATACTGATTCCGTTCGTCCACCAGTATTAACACCTACACCATCTACTGGTAAAGCACCTGTGGAACCTGTAACAACTACGGTGACACCAGCGCCTGCTGCTAAAACTACAGTAACAGCAGAACCTACTAAAACAGCTGGTTCTGTAACAACAGCTAGCACAACAAATACAAATTCTACGGACAAAACAGCACAAGACATTCTTAGCTCTTTGCTTTCCTTGTTACAAAACTTGTTTAATACTCTATTTAAATAATAGGGGATAATGAAACGGCGGTTCTTGGTAGAACCGCCGTTGTTGCATATATAAAAGCCCTTCGGTAGTGATATGTACCCCTTTACCGGTTGTCCAGTAAAGGGGGGACATATCATAGCGTCCGAAGGGCTTTACTATTTGTATTATTCTTTTGTGTTTTTGTCAGTTGTTTGTGTATGTTTAACCTTGATTAAAGGTTCGTCCTTTGTAGTAGCTTTTGTATTATATTCTACTTTTGTAGTCGCCTTGTCAGATGGTGGCAAGAATGTATTAATTCCGTTTGTATGCACTACATCTGTATTTGTTGTAGATTGAAGTTGCATGCGTTGTGGAGCAATAAAGATTTCATCCTTCGTGATTTTTACATCATTTAATAATAATTTGAAGACATTAGGGCTAACGAATAATTGACCATCTATCATGCGTGGTGTAGGTAGCATAGATTCGGATGTATCAAGGTTGATAATTTGCAACTTGCCCTTTCTCACGATTTGCGCTTGATCTGGCTGGATAGCTAGTGTGGCAATGCTCATATCTACCAATGCCGTTTTTGTTGGTGTGTCCCACGCTACCTTATAGCCTAATGCTTCTGATACTTGTCGCAATGCTACGAGCGGTTGGCCGTTTACATAAGCTACATTTTGATGGTCTTTCACTGGTTCTAATACTTTGCCATCTACATTGATATGATGTTGTGTCGTTACGGACGCAGGTTTCTCTAAATTTTGAGCTGGTGCTGGGGATTCCATGCCGATTGCTGCATGTGCTGGCTGTGCCATGCCTACTGTGAAAGCTAGCGCACCTAGAGCGATGCTAGATAAAATAAGCTGTTTTAATTTCATAAGGGACCTCCATAAGGTGTTATATCGTTCTGAATGTAGTAATGTTACCAAATGTATATGAATATTTTATTATAAACTTTTAATTTTATGCAATTCATATAAGTGTATATCTAAATCTGGTGCAAATTTTGTATCTCAACCTAAGATTAATCGTGTTAATATAATAGTAGATATTAATTTTTTTCTAATGGTGGAAAAATATCTACTGCCGCATAAACATATATGGATTAATAATGAATACGTCATTAAAGAGTCGGATTTAGATAGTTTTTAACAATTCCCTATTTAGAGGGACATACAATAAGTGATATTTTTTTGCTAATGAGTTATATGATGAAAAAAATCTTTGTTCATTTTTTTAATCTCTTAGGAAAAGCGATCCTTTGGCAGGGAAATAAAGCAATATTCTGTTGATTCTCAAAAGAAGCTTAGTAAGGAATATAGATGATAGAATTAAATATGATTTGAAAAAGGATACAGACAAATAATGTTTAAGGATTTACTTTTTAATAATATGTAGTATGGTTTTAGTATATAAGTTGATTACTCATAAAGGTAAGCTTAGCTTTGCTAGGATTGCTACATTAGGGGGATTTGCAGTTGAGGGTGTAATAGTAGCGTTACTTCATGAATCTGTCTCGGGATTTATGTTGTTTTTTCTAATGATAGTTTGCATGGGAATTTCTTTGGTTGGGATGTATTTCATGCTTAAGAATGACGAGTTTGAAAGTGATAAAGTAGAGATGTATCAGTCCAATTTTAAAGTAGGCGTATATGCTTGGTTATTTCTAGTTGCTTAATACATATATTTATATGTATTAACTTATTATTAGATATCTAAATCGTACATATAGTAGTCTTTTTTGAATAACATGTAATGCTAATATAAGGTACATAGATTTAAAAAGGACGCTATAGTCTAATCTTCAGTAGTATATACTGAATGGTTTAGAACTATAGCGTCTTTTTTTATCGTTCATTTAAGATCTGCGTGGATGTGACAGATAAGTCATAGAGATGAAAGAGAGTTTATTTCATGTGATTATTATATCTATTGGTGAAACAATTTCAGGTAAAACAGTCAAATTAGTGGCTTCTAATGATGTATCTTTACAAGCGGCAACAAATACAAGTGAAAAGCTTGAAAATGCTAAGAGTAAAGGCTGGTCTGTTGGGGCTAATATTAGTGTTACTGGCGACGGTATACTAGGTTTTGATGCAAGTGCTAATGCTGTAAAACAAAAGAGTAATACAAAGATTGGAATCCAACCTCTAAAGAAGGTAAAGCTGCAAAAGCAATAGCCCATGGTGTAGTCGCTGAAGTATCTGCTCGTATGGCAGAGAATAAACCGGGTAGTGTTTTTTATGCAGGGGCTACCAATGAATCATTAGTTGGAGAGATTCAAAAAATTGCAAAAGAGAAACCTGATGTAGCTCAATCCTTAAGTGCTTTATTAGGTGCTGCTGTAAATAGTAGTTTAGGCTATTCCCCTGTAACAGGTGCAGCTGAAGCACAATATGGGACTAAATGGAATCAATTGAGTGAGCATCAAATAGAGTCTTTGAGAATTGCAATTCTTAGAAATCTTGATGATAATGGTAGTGTTGAAGCCTTAATTCGTATACTTGAAAATGGTGCAACGTTAGGTTATGCTCAAGAGGCGGGAAATCCTTCTCTTAGAAAAAATGCAGATGGAAGTTATGCGGTTAGAGCTGAAGGTAAATTGTATGCTGATGATATGTTTTTAGGTGTCAAAGGTTTAGGAACAAGAATAGCCAATAAAATAGGCATAAATTATCATGTCACTCTTACGAATAAAGATGTATCGTTGGAGGCCTTGATGCTGGTCCTGCGGGTGCTTTTGCTATTGGTGTTACTGGAGCGACACTTGGCGATCGCGTTAAAGATGAAATTAGATTTAATTTGAAAAGGATGTAGATAAGTAATGTATCAAGATTGGATTATAATATTGGGGATTATATTTTTCATATACAAACTTATTACGCATGAAGGTAAGCTTAGTTTAGCTAGAGTTATTGCAACGCTTTCTATTATTGTCTGCTGTGGATTGGTATTGCTGAGTAAACTGATATCTCCATTTGTTTTACTATTTTGGTGGCTAATTTGTATCGGTATTTCTTTAATAGGAATGTATTTTGTGCCAAGTAGTGAGAATTATGATGAGGATAAAACTCAAAAGCATCAAAAGCTATATAAAGGGGCTTTATACTCATGGATATTTATGATAGCTTTATATATTTTTCTATACATTTTGATTTATTATTAACTATATCCTTGTTATTGAGGGTGGTGTCAATAATTTTGTGTAAACGTCTTTTTAGGTGTTTAGACGACCACGTTTCTAAAATCTACTAGGCGCTGCAGTAAATGGTAGCTTAGGCTATTCCCCTGTAACAGGTGCAGCTGAAGCACAATATGGGACTAAATGGAATCAAAGTGGTGTGATGCCTAAAAATAAAGACTATGTATTTGTACGATATGATGGTCAAACTTGGAGACGCTATGCTTTAGGAATGGATAGATTTTTAGGGAGTTTTGGCGTATGGAATTATGTTAACCCTGGCGAAATTTATGTTGTTCAACGATCCACATCTGGAGAGCAGGCTATGGAGGAGCTCTTGGTGTAGTTATTGAAGAAAATGAAGATCAGAAAAAGAATCGTAAGAATTAATAGGAGCATTTAAAATGTTTTTAAAGATTTATAATTATTTTGTGAGGGGCGTTGTACTTTTCTTTCTTATAATTATCCCTTTTACTATTGTTACAAATCCTGAAATGATTGAGGATGAAGTCGTTTTTATTTTTTTGTTACTGTATATATTGTAATCCTTTTGATCTACGTGGTATGGACCTATATTTATAACTATTTAAGTCGTAAAAGGAGTTAGTATTTGTGCATATTCATTTGCCCTTAGTTTGCGTAGTTATCTTTTACTCGGCAATTGTTCTCTATTGGATTATATATAGGATACTTTTTAAGAAAAAAACTTTCACCATTACTAGTATCTTTAATTGCTAATTCTAATTATGGTTTTATGAAAGTTATCTCTTGGGCAATAATTATTACATACCCCTTCATGCTATTTAGCATGTTTTATTTCTTAGATTACATAGCCGTGCCAATTGTTATGGCTTGGTTTTTACAACCTGTTTTAATTGCAGCTACATTATTTAGACAACCGCTACATTGTCGCTATTATGAATGGGCTAGAAAAAAACAAATGTATGTAGTGTGGATTGTATTCTTTTATTTATTAGCGGTTCTAGGTTTATTGAAATTCTATGATTTTTTGTAGCGTTTAAGTTGTAAAGAGAAAAGCATATTTCCATTATTTATAGTCAAGAGAGAAGTAGTTATGTCTGTCAAGTAAGTATAATGAGGTTGAACCTCTTATGATATAATTAAGTATCGCATGAATTATTACATATATTATAGAATGTATAGAAAGAGGTTCCTTATGGCATCCGGCAGATCTGAAAAAGAGTTACAAGGGGTAACGATGTTAGGTCACAAGACCGATTACCCTACTGATTATGCACCACAGGTGTTAGAGGCGTTTGATAACAAACACCCAGACAATGATTATTTTGTAAAATTTAACTGCCCTGAGTTCACTAGCTTGTGTCCCTATGACAGGGTCAACCAGATTTTGCGACGATCTATATTTCTTATGTGCCAGATAAGAAAATGGTTGAGTCCAAATCTTTGAAATTATATCTATTTAGTTTCCGCAATCATGGGGACTTTCACGAGGACTGCATTAATATCATCATGAAGGATTTGATTAAGTTGATGAATCCTAAGTACATCGAAGTGTTGGGGCAAGTTTACACCGCGTGGTGGTTTATCTATTGATCCATATGCAAACTACGGCAAGCCTGGTACAGACTGGGAAAAGACAGCGAAAGAGCGCCTTCATTTCCACGATATGCAGCCTGAACGCGTAGCGTACCGTTAAGATGAATTACGAATTTATAGCGGTCATCTCGACATTCATATTTTGTTTTGTATTTGGCCTGTTGTTGTCATTACATCCAGCAGCGCTCGTCGTTGGTAGTCATAGTTCACTACATACATGCAGCCGATGGACACGGTGGAGCGCTTACATAGCGTTGATACTATTAGTATTGCGTATCGACATGGCTGTTACAGACTGTATGGTGCCATCTAGTTGGCTATTTAGTGAATGGTTTCAACTTGTCACTATTGGTATATTTGCTCTTGTCCTATTACAAACATTAGGATTGGTAGATATTACACATGGGGAACGTTATATTCAGTTTCAATTTTTTTGCAAATGAAGCAAGGGCATAGTTCAAACTCTTGGATAGAACGATATTTACGCAAGTATCATGGTCAAGTGGCAGGGGCTTTGGTAAATTATGGTTATGTTCTATGGATGACATGGCGTTCTATGTGGCCAGCCATCTTGATGTTATTCTGGTATAAACTATGGGCCGTTGAGGTAAATGGCTTGCTTTCACCAATTATATCTAGAAAAGAGCATATGCCAGACGTGGTTTCTTATTTGATATTAGATCCACATATTGTAACGTATACCTTGGCTGGTTTCTTATGGGGTCATATTGTATTGCATGAACGAAAGAACATCATCTTATATGGCAATAGTAGGGCTTTCCAGTTTGTGCTCTCTAGGCTTATAGTTATCGTGGGTAGTCTTTTATGGATAGGAATCGCCATAGCTATTATGACGGTGCCTATAACGTGGGATTCGGTGATTAACACGCTTAGTAAGATACGATAAACTCAGTTATTTCTTGTAAACTGCGGACTTTAAAGATGTTCAAAATTCTTGACAGATATATTCCTAGGTGTTACAGTAGGAATATATCTATAGAGTGTACAAATGATTATACCCGGTGTATAGTTTGGTGATAGATGAAACCGTGACTTACGCCCTTGGGAGTATCCAAGGGCGTTTTCTTTTTAATGCCTAAGAGAGATAGGCTAGGTAAGTAGATATGGAGTAGTTATAATGCAAGGTTTGCGTGAATTATGGGGGAAAATTCAATATAATATTCAACGTGTAATGGATTCTGACCCAGCCGCATCAAATGTATGGATGGTTTTATGGACCTATCCGCATATTACTGCTTTGTTTTGGCATTTCTTTGCACATCGACTCTACAAAGCCGGCTGGCCTACATTAGCACGCCGCATATCTCTTCATTCTCGACATGTAACAGGCATTGAAATTCATCCGGGAGCTACCATTGGGCGCGGATTATTTATTGACCATGGTATGGGTGTTGTTATAGGTGAAACGGCTATTGTAGGGGATAATGTAACATTATTTCATCAAGTTACTTTAGGCGGTATGTCCTCTAAAAAGGTGAAACGCCATCCAACTATAGAAGATGAAGTGCTTATCGGTACAGGTACGAAAATTTTAGGGGATATTACGATTGGGGCACGCACCAAAATTGGATGTAATCTTGTTATTAAACACGATATTCCTAAAGATATGGTCATCTTTGAAACGGATCCTGAAAATATGTATGTGCGCAAACCTCGGAGAAGTGCGAACAATGGGGCGTCTACTGATAGTCCTTATCCAGAAAACTACATAGAGTACTATATATAAATAGACTGGCTTAGACCTCTTGCTGTTAGATGCATATCTGATGGTAAGAGGTTTTTTGTTTCATAAAAGTATTATTGAAATAATCGATAAAGTTATTGACAAGGAAAATCATTATTGGTATTATAATCTTGTAATCAATATTGATTACAAATTACAAAAAAATAAATAACAAACATAAAAGCCGACTAGATTTATCCTGATGTTAGGATAAATAGTAATTGAGAATTAAATGAAAAAGGAGTAATTATTATGAAAAACGTACAACAAGTAAATCAATATTTAGCAGATCTTTCCGTATGGAATGTAAAATTACACAATCTTCATTTCAACGTAACTGGTCCACAATTCAAATCTATCCATGAATACTTGGAATCCATTTATGATGAAGCGTTTGAATATTTTGATGCCGTAGCTGAACATGTAAAGATGCAAGGTGAATTCCCATTGGTAAACTCTGCTGAATATGCTAAATTGGCAAAAATTGGTGAGTTAGGCCAAGAAGATATTCCTCAACATAAAGTTATTGAAATTTTACTTCACGACTTCAAATATATGAAGGATCAAGCTGCTGCTATCCGTGAAGCTGCTGGTGAGGAAGATAATTTCTTGCTTGCCAACATGATGGAAGACCACATTGCATATTATGTAAAACAAATTTGGTTCATCGAATCTATGTTGAAATAATTCAATTGACAATGCCTTATTGGGTGTGATATGATTACCCAGTAAAGCATGGAGGATTACTCAAGAGGCTGAAGAGGACGGTTTGCTAAATCGTTAGGGCGGGTTACCGTCGCTAGGGTTCGAATCCCTAATCCTCCGCCATGCTGAGCCCTCACATCGTCTGATGTGAGGGCTTTTTTTATAGTAAGAAAAGGGATAGAGTTGACGTATTCATATCTGATTGATTATAATAGATTGTATAAAATTTAATTTAAGGAGACTCTTATGAATACAATATATACACATCGCTTAACAATGATTCGCCGTGCTTTAAGTGTTGGCGCATTATGTTTAGTCGCAACTTTAGGTACAGTTCATGCTAATAGTGTGGAAATCCCTAGTGCACGACCTGTAGTAGATGGTATTAGCTTTGATACAGATGATATTAAAGTTTCTTCATCTTCACATCGTGTAAGTCAAGATGTGATAACTCCAAATGATTGGACGTATACAGCGCTGCAAACACTTATAAAACATGGGGCTATTACAGATACACATGGCTTTGTTTGATGGCAGTACTAGTTATACAAAAGATGAGTTGATGCCTCTTATTGATGAAGTGGTAGAAAAGCGGGAGCAAATGAACGAAAATGACCGTCAATTTGCATTGCGCATCTATCAGGAGAATATGCGTGAGGTAATGGATTACCGCATTGCACGGGATAAGAAAATTACAGAAGAACGACGCCAAAAATTAGAGGAAAAAAGAGCTAGAAAATCTGGCAAGACAAAAGTATCAGCGGCCCAACAAGAGGCTCTTGATAAAGCTAATGATGAGGTAGCAAAACCTGAAGAGCGCGCGTTAACAGATGAGCAAATTAAAGAAAAAATGAAGAAATTTAAGATTGATGACTCCCGCGTTAAAGTAAAGAATGATGTGCGTATTCGCTATACTGGATCCAAGGATAATAAGTCTAAATCAGATGCTCGTATGCAAACGGAGATAACATTTAAGTTATAAGTCTATAACTCTATAACTCTAGAGTTTGTTTAAGCCATTGCTACTGGTAGATGTTACCAGTAGCAATGGCATTTTTTTGTATCTACTTATAAAAGCCCTGATATAGTATATTCTTAGGAATAAAATATGATACAATAAAAGATAGAATTTAATTTGCTGGTATAGCAGTTTATATATGTATTTTAGGAGGCTTTCATGGCAACAGAAAAAGAAACTCATATTTTAAATGCCCCATTACAATCTGATTATAACGAGGTTGTTCGCGATATCGGTGAGGAGTTATTGGCTCGTCTTAATATTGAACCAGATGGCACGATTATCGACATGTTCCAAACAGGTTCTCTCGATCCTGGCAATTATTTGTGTTCTTCTCTGCGTTGGAACATGCATTAATGGAGTTTAGAACGGATAAACGCAAGAAAACAGTTATCGTTCATGCACAACCAGAGGCTCTTATTGGCACTGGCGCAGTTGTAACACCCGTATCTACCATGTTAGAGCATATTTTGATGGCTCGTGTCAGCGATATGAGTGAAGGCCGTTTGGAAACAGGATTGCTTACTGTTTCTGGTGAAAGCATCGATTACGAAGGGGTTAACCTCAAAGGTCGCCACGTGGTTATCGTGTGTGATGTTCATGATAATGAATCTCCATACTTAGCAGAATGTATTAAATTATGTAAAGAAATGAAGGCTACACATGTTGTGGCAGTTCCTCTTATGTTGTGGAATCCTGATTTAATCGATAACCTAACAGAGGAAACTCTTAAGGCGGAATTGTCCCATGAAAATCGTCCTCTCTCCTAGTAAGACAAAAACGATTTCCTCTGATGTAACGGTCAAGGTTCCATTAGCGGCTGAATTTCAACCAAAAATTACGAAAAAGATTCTAACACATGTGCAGTCTCTTGATGTGGTAGCTCTTGACAAGGCTCTCAAGCTCAAGGCTGATAAGGCACAGGACCTCTATGACTTCTATCTAGACTTTGAGGCGCAGCCAGTGGGTCATGCTTGTGAAAGCTACGATGGCATTGCCTTTAAATATTTAGACTGGGCAGGGCTATCTAATGAGGCTAGGGCGTTTGGTGAACATCATCTCGCTATCATGTCTGCGTTATATGGCGTTGTAGAGCCTACGATGGGCATCAGAGACTATCGATTAGATATGGTCGATAAGGTAGGGATTAATTTATATGAAACTTTGGCGTGAAGCGGTGGATGCATACTTTCACAAGGAAGATTGGATCCTAAACCTAGCATCTAAAGAATACGCCAAAATGGTAAACCATCCTAAGGTGGTAACCGTTGAATTTTGGGAATTACGAGGCGATACATTTAAACAGATGAGTACGTCCTCCAAAATGAGTCGTGGTATGATGGCACACGCATGTTTGACGAACCACGTGAAGCATGTGCGAGATTTACCACGCGAAATTAATGGATTTATCTGCGTTACTGATATTGAATCCATTACGATACCAAGCGAATCGATGACGGTTCGTTACGAAAGGAAGTGATTGTTTGCAAGTGCAAGACATTCTTGCAAAAGACCTCGTCGGCGATGAATGGCTGACCGAGGAGGAACTACGATTTCTCATGTCTGTAACTGATGAAAACGAGTTGCAGTTAATCTATAAAAAAGCTTACGAAGTGAAGGCGAAATATGTAAAGCCTGTAGCTTATTATCGGGGCCTCATCGAGTTCTCGAACCGATGCATTAAAGAATTGTAATTACTGCGGTATCCGTCGTGAAAATGACAAGACGGAACGCTTTTGATATGAATCGTGAAGATATCATCAAGATGGCACAGTGGGCGTATGACCATGAATATGGTTCTATTACGCTACAATCTGGTGAACGCTGTGATGATATATTCGTCGATTATGTGGTAGATCTCATTCGTGATATTAAGGCCATCGGCGATGGTTCTCTCGGCATTACGATGTGCGTAGGGGAACAAAGCGAAGAGGCGTACCGCCGCATGCGTGAAGCCGGTGCGAGCCGTTATTTATTGCGCATTGAAACAACAAATAAAGAACTATACTACAAGATTCACCCTCAAGATGAACTGCATTCCTTTGAAACGCGCGTAGAATGCTTACGTCGTTTGCGCCGCGTAGGCTTCCAAGTAGGTACGGGCGTTATGATCGGCTTGCCTGGTCAAACGGAGGAAGATTTAGTGAATGATATCTTGTTCTATCGCGACATGGATATCGACATGATCGGTATGGGTCCTTATGTAGTGCATCACGACACGCCACTAGGCCAAGAGGCTTTAGCTATGGGCATCGATGATGAAGAAGGGCAAGCTCCGCCGCGTTCAACTAGGCCTTAAGATGATTGCGTTGACTCGTTTATTCTTGAAAGATGTAAACATTGCGGCTACCACAGCGTTGCAAGCGCTCGATAAACTGGGCCGTGAAAAAGGTTTAGCCGCTGGAGCGAATATCTTGATGCCTATCATTACGATTCCAGAACACCGTGCAAAATATTTGCTATACGATAATAAACCTTGCGTAGACGACAATGCAGAACAATGTAAAGACTGCTTGACGCGTCGCGTTATGTCCATCGGTGACACCGTAGGTTGGAAACAAAATGGGGATTCTAAACATTACGGTAAACGGACAGGATCCTTTTAGTTGTATAATAGTCCTCTTTTTTCGATAAAAGGTTTTTTTCGGAAAAAGAGGATTTTTATATTCTAGCGTCGAAACAATATAGCAAGAACACCAAATAGTTTCTTATAAGGAGGCGATTCCGATGAAAGAATATAGTAGTGATCAGATTCGTAACGTAGCTGTAGTGTCCCATGATGGGGCAGGGAAAACTGCTCTTGTTGAATCTTTATTATTAACCTCTGGTGCTGTTGACTTTGTAGGTAAAGGCCAAGATAACAAACATATTATGGACTTTGAACCTGAAGAAATTAAACGTAATGTAACAATCCAGTTGGGCATGGCACCATGTGAGTGGCATGACCACAAGGTTAATTTTATTGACACTCCTGGCTACAATGAATTCCATGGTGAAGTTCGTGCTGCATTGCGTGCTTGTGATGGCATGCTTATGGTATTGTCTGCTACAACTGGTGTTGAAACAGATACAGTACGTGCTTGGGATTATGCTGTTGAGTTGCAAATGCCACGTATGGCATTTATTAACAAAATGGACGTTGATGGCGCTGATTTCTTTGGCACTATTGAACGTATGCGTGAACTATTTGGCAAGGCAATTATGCCACTTCAAATTCCAATTGGCGAAGGTGCCAATTTTGAAGGTGTTATAGACGTAGCCAAAATGACTGCGTTTACTTATAAGGACGGCCAACCAACAGAAATCGCTGTACCAGCTCACCTTATCGAAAAGGCTCAAGAAATACGGGAAATGACCGTAGAGGCCGCGGCTGAAGGTAGCGATGAATTGTTGGAAAAATATTTAGAAGGCGAAGAGCTTTCATTAGAAGAAATTCGTCAAGGTCTACGCGAAGGGATGATTAGTGGCCGTGTGTGCCCAATCATGTGTGGTAGTGCCACATCTCGGATTGGCTTAGATCAAGTATTGGACCGAATGATTCGGTATATGCCAGATGCTGCTAAAAAGGTTATGACTGCTGTTGAAGCAGGGTCCGATGAACCAGTTGTGGTACATGTAGATAAACCATTAACAGCATTTGTGTTTAAAACATTGCTTGACCCATTCGCAGGCAAACAAAGTTTTGTACGTATCTTCTCTGGTGAACTTAAGGAAGGCGATAAGCTTTTCAATGTAAATCAAGGTGCCGAAGAAAAATGGAGTAAGATGGTTACCCTTATTGGGAAGCAACAAATTCCAGTATCTGCTGCTAAAGCTGGCGATATCGTAGTGATACCGAAATTAGCTAATGCAAAAACAGGCGATACTTTGACAACTCCTGATTTTAAAGTGAAGTACGACCCAATTCGTTTCCCTCAACCTTTGTATACTGTGGCTTTAGAATCAACGAAAAAAGGTGAGGAGGAAAAATTAGCGGGTGCTGTTTTAAAAGTAGCTGAAGAAGATCCAACTTGTGTAGTTGTGAAAAATCCAGAAGCACGTCAATTACAAATTGACTGCATGGGTGAGGTGCATTTAGAACACATTCTCAACAAGATTGACCGTAAATACGGCGTACAAGCTAAACTTGTAAAACCATATATTCCATATCGTGAAACTATTAAGGGTTCTGCAGAAACAGAATCAAAATATAAAAAGCAAAGTGGCGGTCATGGTCAATATGGTCATGTTAAAATTCAAGTTGACCCATTGTTTGATGGTCAAGAGTTTGCCTTTGTAGATAAGATTTTTGGTGGTGCTGTACCAAAACAATATATACCAGCAGTGGAAAAGGGTGCCAAAGAAACCCTAGATAAAGGCTTAATTGCGGGATATCCTATGATTGGCGTGCAAGTGACACTCTTGGATGGATCTTACCATACTGTAGACTCCTCAGAGTTAGCATTTAAAGTAGCTACGTCACAGGCTATCAAGGATGTAATTCCTAAGGCGAAACCAGTCCTATTAGAACCAATCTATGAAGTTAACGTGTTTGCACCAGATGCTTTCATGGGTGACATTATGGGCGATCTAAATAGCCGTCGAGGTCGTGTATTAGCATGGAACAAAGTGAAAGAACAGGTATATCTGTTGTTAAAGCACAAGTACCATTGGCAGAAATGTCAGACTATGTAACTGTATTGCGTTCCATGACGCAAGGACAAGGCGTATTTAATCGTCAGTTCTACAGTTATGAAGAGGTTCCTCACAAACAAGCAGATGAAATAATTGCTGCTTTCCAGGAACAAGATTAATGTAAAAACTGTCCACGAAGTTAAATTCATTGAGAATTGACATTTTACTAACAACTTCATATACAACTAAATATAAAACTTAATATACAATTTCATATGTATAACAATCATTGACGTAAGTCATAAATTTGAATAGTACTTTACGAACCCTCCATATATGTAGCGTATGGAGGGTTTGTTTTGCATAATCCTATATGGAAGCCAAGGCGCATATGTGCTACCATAGAAGTATAAAATCAATACAAATAGATTAATAATTGATCGTATGTATGGTGTTTTATGCACTATGGTTTATATAGAAAGGATGTACCTATGTTTTTTTCAAGTATACATGCAGATTATACAAAAATGGGATACCCTGCAGCCATCGTTCGTGCTCTTGATTTCTTAAAGCACACAGATTTAAAAGCCTTATCTGGAGGTCGTCATGCTATCGAGGGCGATATGATGTACGCCAATGTAGATGATGTGGAAACAAAATTATTTGAAACCACAAAGCCAGAGTCTCATAAAAATTATATAGATATTCAATTTATGGTGAGTGGCGAAGAAAACATGGGCTTTTTTGTAGACCATGGGCGAGTACAACCGATTGAATCTTATCCCGAACGAGATTGCTATTTCTACCCTAACGAATCTGTTGATGAAGGGACTATTTACTGTCCAGAAGGGTATTATACGGTTTTCTTTCCCTCTGATATCCATCGTCCTCTGCTAGCCGTTAACGATAAGCCTATTAGTATTCGTAAGGTTGTTGTTAAGGTCCATGTATCTCTACTAGGTGAATAAGTACCATGAAGCGATATGAAGTTATAGGTATTGTCTTAACCTTGCTAGGGGCTATCGTTTGGGGGGTGTCTGGTACATCGGTCCAATTTTTAGGAAACTTCCGCAACATGAATTTAGAGTGGCTTGTTACCATGCGATTGATAACGGCTGGACTTTTGACCGTACTCTATGCGTGGTTTAGACAAGGAAACTACGTATTCCATGTGTTTCGTAGCGCTAGAGATACGTTAGGTCTTATAATTTTTGGCGTTTTTGGCATGGCATTATGTCAGTATACATATTTTAAAGCTATTGTTCTTGCTGGGGCAGGCATTGCGACGGTATTACAATATTTAGCACCATCTATGATTATCATTTATATGTTAATGAGGTATGGAAAACGGCCATCTCGTGGTGAAATTATTTCCGTCATACTCGCATTGGTCGGTACTATTTGTTTAATGGGGAACGATGGATTCTCTTTTGAAAGCTTTCGTGGTGATGTTTTATTTTGGGGCTTATTATCTGCCGTGGGCGTAGCTGTATATAGTGTTTCCCCTGTACGATTACTAGCAACCTATGGGACCATTCCTATTGTAGGTTTTGGTATGCTCATTAGTGGTCTCGTAGCAGCAGTTTTATTTCATCAGCCCCATTCTTACGCAGTATGGGATGTGTGGACTATCGTAGGATGCTTTAATGTAGTATTTCTAGGTACTATCATATCCTTTAATGCCTACCTAGAAGGGGTTAAGCGGATTGGTGCTGTTTCAGGGGCTATCCTATCATCTGTTGAGCCTATTTCAGCTGCCTTCCTTGGATGGGCCTTATTGGGCAATCAATTTAACTGGATTGGTATCTTAGGAATGGCCATGATTATTGCAACTGTTATTATCATTGCTCTTGAACGACGTAAATCGCAGCCTAAAAGGACTGAAAATACGAATACTGTTTAATGTGAAAGGTTTCTGTTCTATGTGTTGTAGAATGGGGGCCTTTTTGTTATTATGATACATATTATGAAAGCATTTGTAAGCGGAGGATGTATGGAAGAGAAACAGTGGATAGGCATGGGGCTCGCCATTATGGGAGCGCTCTTTTGGGGGCTTTCAGGTACATCGGTGCAATTCCTCGAAAATGCAAAGCATTTAAATGTAGAGTGGCTATTAGAGGTCCGTTTGCTAGTAGCCGGCATCTTGACAATAATGATTGCTTATATGCAAGATGGAAAACGTATCTTTGATATATTTAAGAACGCAAAAGACTTTGGTAAATTGCTCATATTCGGTATACTGGGCATTGCGTTGGCACAATATACATACTTTAGAGCTATCGCTATTTCTGGGGTAGGTGTTGCTACGGTATTACAGTATGTGGCGCCTACGATGATTATTATTTATCTATTTCTGCGGTACTTTAAAAAGCCATCGATACTAGAGCTGTTTTGTATTGTGTTGGCCATGGTGGGTACAGTTTGTATCGTCATGCAAGAAGGTTTAGATATTTCCTCCTTTAATGGGGAAGCGATGTTCTGGGGATTGGTGTCTGCTGCAAGTATATGCGTGTACACATTACAACCAATAGAACTACTTAAAAAATATGGCACCACATCTATAGTGGGATTTGCCATGTTTATCTGTGGTATTTTATCTCTTGCTATGTTTCAACAAATTGACTCAGAGGCCATTTGGGATGGCATGACTTGGGTTGGGTATTTACAATCATTATCCTAGGGACTGTAGTATCCTTTAATGCCTATATTGAAGGTGTGCGTCGTATTGGTGCTATTCAAGGTTCAATCTTGTCTTCTTTAGAGCCAATCTCGGCAGCCATATTTGGATGGGCCTTACTGGGGAATGGATTTACTTTGGTAGGTATATTTGGAATGTTCTGTATCATTGCTACCGTATTTATTATTGCTTGGGATCGACAACGACAAATTAAGAGAGAAGTATTAGAGAAACTAAATAAGGAAGAAATAATATAGACATAGAAAAAAACACATATGCTCGATAGTTAATTATCGTGGCATATGTGTTTTATTGTTATAGATGTAATATATCATATTTTCTCTAATATCAATTCAAATAAATTCTCTAGTTTTTTTGTAAGTCTCCATATACCGTACCGTCCATGTAGGTATTATATATGATGTCATTATCGGAAACGCGGATTTGTGCTCGATACCCTTTTGATATGGCAAGCGCTCGAATTACTTCACGTTGTGTTCGACCATTCCCTTCTCTGAAGGGATGGAAGAAGTTTAGCGCGTCTAGAATTTTAGCCAGTGAGCAAATAATACATGCTTTTGTATTGGCCTTTTGATGATATGTATTGAGCAAATCATTTAGATATTCCTCGGCAGAGTTAAATGATTGAATCGACATAAAAGGATTTCCACTTTTAGAGATATTAACTCTTCTGTATTGACCGGCCCAAGAATAAACGTCTTGAAAAAGATATTTATGAATTTTTTGTATATCATCAGTGGAATACACTAAAATCGGCTGTATATATAAATCTGCAAGCCGTTTTGATACATGTAGATGTTCATTATTTTTGGCTGAGTTAGAATCTAGAATATTTTGTTTGTTTATTAAAACCGTTGAGTTTTTATAGGTATAGAAATTATCTAAATCTATATATTGGTAACCCTCGTATTGGTTTTTTAGCCAATTTGTAGTTCCTTCCTTCTATTTACAACGTAGTTTTTTTAATTCTAGAACTGATTCAGTAGTAGGTTTAAAGTCCTCAATCATAGATGAACCTATGGCATACCAAACTGCATCAAAGTCTTCGAAGTTATCAAATTGTACATCTAAAATAGTGAGTTTTTCTTTGCTTACATTTAACGTCATAGGAACCTCCTTTAATACTATTATTATACCATAGTTAAGCTTTTTGATTTTTGTATACATAGCCCTGCTTGGTTGACTATTTACATATCTATTCCTATAGTTAATATATAGAGAGGAATAATAAGTTATATGATGTTATTTAGTATATGAGGTTATATATGATACTAAAAGAACGTTTACAAAAAGATTTTGATGCTATGGCACAGTTGACTGGACTTGGAGAAGGCGTTAATCGCCTTGCTTTCACCGATGCAGATTGGGAAGGGCGTCAATATATTATAGATTGCATGAATGATGCGGGCCTTGATGTAGAGATAGATGGATTTGGTAATGTTATCGGTTATAAGGTTGGTACAAATCCTGATTTACCAGTTGTAATGGTTGGATCTCATACAGATAGTGTACCTAATGGTGGTAATTATGATGGTGTAGTTGGCGTTTTATCAGCCATTGAAGCAGTGCGTAGTATGATAGACGATAGTTTTGAACAGGAACATACCATTGCAGTAGTAGATTTTATGTGTGAAGAATCTAGTCGATTTGGCGCCGCTACTTTGGGGAGTAAGGCTATGCGTGGCAAATTGACATTAAATGATTTGCATCGATTAGTCGATACACAAGGTATAACCTTATACGATGTATTGAAAGGGCGTAATTTGAATCCTGATGCTATTGAAAATATGGCATATAAAAGGCCTGTGAAAGCTTTCATAGAAATACATATTGAACAAGGCAAAGTGTTAGAACATGAACAGAAACAGATTGGCATTGTATCTGGTATTGCCGGACCGGAACGGTTTTATGTGACCATTCGTGGTAATGCAGATCATAGTGGCGCTACGCCGATGAATTTACGTCATGATGCATTGTGTGGTGCCTCAAAAATCATCCTCGGTATTGAAGAGGTAACGTCGATGCAAGAGGAGCCACCTGTGGTAGGTACTGTTGGTATTGCAAAAGTTGTGCCTGGTGCTATGAATGTGATTCCTGGAGCTGTAAAACTAGGAGTAGACATTCGAAGTATTTCAAAAGTAGCTCGAGATTCTGTAGTGTTTCTTATTAAAGAATTAATCGATGTTATTGCAGAAAAAAGAGGTCTATCTTATACTATTGAGCCTATTTCAAAGGACCATCCAGTATCTATGCATCCGCTTATGGTTAAGGAGATTGAAAGAGTCGTTACATCTCTACAGTTAGAATACATGATTATGCCTAGCGGAGCTGGCCATGATGCGATGCATTGGGCTGAGGTGGCGCCTACCGGAATGATATTTATTCCTTGCCGTGATGGAATTAGTCATAATCCAGCAGAGTTTGCTGCTATGGATGATATAGTAGCCGGTGCAGAAGTATTAGAAAATGTCATCAAGAATATAAGTCTAGTTGGCAATGCCTTAGATTAATATAAAAACCTTCAACAATGATGCTAGATGTATGGATAACATCTATTACCATAGGTTGAAGGTTTTTATTATAGTATTTTATTTTAGTTTAAAGGCAATCCATAGGGCACTGAGGATGAATAATCCACCACTTACCCAGAATAGTGTAGTGAAACCTAGTAGAGCCATAAGACTAGAGCCGCCGATGGCACCAAGGAAATATCCAAAGAACAAACAAGATTGATTGTAGGAGAAAACTTGTCCCGTAAATTCTCTAGGTGTTTTGGAGGATAGATATGTATTCAATGCAGGAAGCATACCGCCTAAACCAAAGCCCTGTAGGAATCTAATGAATGCGAGCTGGTAAACGTCCGTTACATACGCTTGAGGAATGTTGAATAAACCTACATAGATAAGCGATACGACGAGAACCTTTCGCGGCCCTACCTTATCGACGAGTTTCCCTAAAGGTGAACTACTCATAAGTTGAGCAATCCCCATAGCAGAGAATACGGCACCTGCAATAAATGCTAAATTCTCGGTGTTGCTCGGTACAATGCCCTTAATATATACGGAGATAACAGGTTGTAAGGACATGATGCAGATAGCATAGATAAAGGATGCCACACATAAAGCTATAATACTATTGAATTCAGGGATTTGCTCTTTCAGTTTACTAATTGATAACTTTTCAACATTATCTTTTGGTACATAATCTTCGTGGATAAACACAGTGGCTAATAAACCAGCCAAGCCCATGATGATGCCTACGATGATAAAATCATTGCGAATGCCTACGGTGTCCGCAATGTAGCCACCTAATAAAGGACCAATCAATGAACCTGCAAGGTTAGCAGAGGCTAGTAGTCCTAAGGCCCATCCGGTACGTTCAATTGGCGATTCCGAAGCAATTAGCGTGATAGATGCTGAGTAAAAACCACTAACAAGACCTTGAATTAAGCGAATCAGAACAACTCCTTCTGGTGTTGTCTGAAAGGCGATTAAAATATTACATAATGCCATGCCAAAGCTAGATCGTATTAATGTGATTTTACGTCCTCTTTTATCGGCAATGCGTCCCCAAAAGGGTGCTGCTATACATACGATTATATATGTGGCCCCTGTAGCTAAGCCAGACCATAGTGACATGGCCTTCTGGCGTGTTGTACACCCAAATCGTGAAAATACAGAGGTAGAATTGGACCCTAATTGACTAACCCCAAAGGATGTACAGAAATACACAGACTAAAGCTAATGTATACCGTTCGTTTCCACGTTTCCATAAAAACTCCTAAATCGATAAATGAATACTAATATATAATTTATAGTATAACGTGATATAACTTGTTATGCATTATAAATATTAGAAAAATAATATATAATCAGATATAATTGTAATACAAGTAATACGGATTGAAGAGAGCAGATAGAATTAATTTAATACTATGATTTTGGAGGTGAGCATATGGCAACGATTTCATTACGTATTAGTCCAGATGAAGAAAAACTATTACAAACCTATTTAGCTGCACATAACTTAAATATTTCATCGTTCATTAGACAAGTCGTGTTTGATAAAATTGAAGATGACTTAGCACTAGATGAAAAGCGTATTTTGAGGGCTCGTAATCGGATTAATAAAGAAAAACACTACTCCCATGAGGAAGTTTGGAAAGAACTGGGGGTATAGAACATGTACGAGGTTATATTTACTGATTCGGCATTAAAAGAATTGAAGAAGTTAGATAAACCGGTAGTACGAGTTATAAAAAACTGGGTTGTTAAGAACCTTGTTGATTGTGTTGATCCGAGAATGCATGGAAAACCATTAAAAGGCAATCTTAAAGGTGTTTGGTGCTATCGTGTAGGGGATTATCGGCTCTTTGCAGATATTCAAGATGATAAACTTGTTATCTTTTTATTTGAAGTAGCACATAGGAAAGAAATCTACAAATAAGTTTAGAAATTATAATGTTAGTTGAGATTTTTCCTTGACTTTCATTCTATAGAAACATTATAATCAGATTATAATTTTATACTCGCCTGAAAAGAAACCGATGAGGTGGAGATAAAAATAGGAAATGCACTCACAGAGAGCGGGATTAGCTGAGAACCCGTAGTACGCAGCTTATTAAATGGACCACCGAGGGCGCATGGAACAGAATGAACTTTCATTCCTAGTATGGTGCGACGTCACACGAGCGTTAGTCGTGAGGGATATGTTAGTATCCTGCGAAAGGGGAATGCGCTGCATTCAAACAAGGTGGTACCGCGATTTATAGCACATACAATCAAATTGTAATAATAGAACTATAGACTCGTCCTTGACGTTATATTGTCATGGGCGAGTTTTTTTATTGGCAAACGCCAGATGGAGGTTCTCATGATTTTCCCTAGTCTTGACCGTGTGAAAGCTATCGCACCGGGCTACGATATCGTGCCTGTATATATGGAAATTTTATCCGACGTACGCACACCGATTAGTGTGTTGAAAGCATTAAAACAAGTGAGCAGTCATACGTACTTGCTTGAAAGTGCGGATAATAGTAATCATTGGGGCCGTTACTCTTTCTTAGGCTACGATCCTAAGATCGAGCTCTTCTGCAAAAACCATCAAATGACTATCAAAGACGGTACAACACGTAGCTTTGAGTGTTCTGACCCAGCTGCAGAAATTCGCAATATTTTGAGCCAATATAAAAGCCCTCGCTTAGAAGAGCTACCAACCTTTACAGGTGGCTTTGTAGGGTACTTCGCTTGCGAATACATTCGCTACATCGAGCCAACATTGGACTTCCCAACACCAGATGATGACTCTGCTATGGTCAACGATGTAGACCTTATGCTCTTCGACAAAGTAATCGCATTCGACCATTACAAAAACAAAATCTACTTAATTGCTAATATCAGCACTAGCGATTTGGAACGCAATTATAACAAGGCTGAGCTCGAGTTAAAAGCACTAGCTGATCTCGTAGTAAACGGTAAAGAGGCGGACATTCCAAAAGGCATCCTTAAAACAGAGTTCACTTCTGAATTTACAAAGGACGAATTCGAAGCAGTTGTTAAAAAGACACAGCATTATATTAAGGAAGGGGATATCTTCCAATGTGTTGTATCTAACCGCCGTGAAGCTGAGTTCGATGGCAGCTTGTTAAATGCGTACCGCGTATTGCGTACGTTGAACCCATCTCCATATATGTTCTACCTATCTGGTGGCGATGTAGAGCTTACAGGTGCCTCTCCAGAAACATTGGTAAAATTGACGGATGGTAAAATGTACACCTTCCCAATTGCAGGTACTATGCGCCGCGGTAAAACCGAAGCAGAGGACCTCGCTATTGAGGAAAAAAACTCATTAATGACGAAAAAGAGTTGGCTGAACATAATATGCTCGTTGACCTTGGCCGTAACGATTTAGGCAAAATTGCTAAATTCGGTTCCGTACAAGTAGAGGCGTTACACATGTTACAACGTTTCTCCCACGTAATTCACATTACATCTACTGTAAGCGGCGACATTCAAGACGGTAAAGATGCTCTCGATGCTATCGGTGCTACATTGCCAGCTGGCACATTGTCCGGGGCTCCTAAAATTCGTGCTATCGAGATTTTTACATGAACTTGAAAAAGCCCGCGCGGTGTATACGGCGGCGCTGTAGGTTACATCGATTTCTCCGGTAACATGGACGTATGTATCGGCATCCGCATGGCTATGAATAAAGGCGGTAAGGTCTATGTTCGCGCTGGCGCTGGTATCGTTCGCGATAGTGTTCCTGCTAGTGAATATAACGAAACCTTGATCAAAGGCCAATCCATGATTTCCGCAATTACAGATGCACAGGAGGTAGAATAATGGTACTCCTTATAGATAATTACGATAGCTTTCTCCTTTAACTTATACCAATTAGTAGGTTCTATCGATCCAGATATTAAAGTCATCCGCAGCGATGAATTAACAGTTGAAGAAATTCGTGCGTTGAAACCAGATTACGTGATACTTTCACCAGGACCTGGCAGACCAGCTGATGCGGGCGTGTACGAAGACCTATTGCGCGAATGCAAAGGCGAATTCCCAATCCTTGGCGTATGCCTCGGACACCAAGCCATCGGCGAAGTATTCGGTGGCACCGTTTCCTACGCAAAACAAGTGATGCACGGCAAACAAAGCGTAGCCAAACAAGTACACCCATCCAAAATCCTTAAAGGCATACCTGAACAATTTGAAGTAGCACGCTACCACTCCTTGGCGATCATTGACGAAACTATGCCAAGCGAACTCATTGTTACATCCATTACAGACGACGGCGAAGTAATGAGCGTAGAACACAAAGACTACCCAATCTACGGCGTGCAATTCCATCCGGAATCCATCATGACACCAAATGGGGAACAAATGATTCGCAATTTCTTAAGTCGCTGATGTAGCGGACGATAGGACTTTAGAAATATACGAATCATTTGTTTCCTTAAACGCAAAAGTAAGAAAACGGCATCGCCGTTTTCCTTCCCAGCGCCGCAGAAACATTTTTAAATATTTAATTGTTGTTCATTTTGATAGCGGTTCTAGCAGGTAGTAGGGCATATAGAGGACTAAATGTCGTAGTATTATTGTGGATTCACAGGGTTCTAGTCCCGACTTTGGCCCTGCGAAGGCCGCAGGCCGAAGTCAGACCCGGCCGGTGGAGGGAATAGGTCCCTGTGAATCCACAAGCGATATGAATGAGAGTCTATGCCCTATTACCGTTGAACAGAAGTAAAATGAACAACAAGTAAGGAGTTATAAATGATCCAAGAAGCATTATATAAAGTAACCCATGGTCAAGATTTATCTTATGACCTTGCAAAGGATACAATGAACAAAGATTATGAGCGGAGACGTAGCCGAAGTCCCTATGGCTGGTTTCTTATGTGCTCTAGCAGCGAAAGGCCCTACTGTAGATGAGGTTACAGCCTTTGCTGAGGTTATGCGTGAAAAGGCTGGTTCTGTTCCGCACGAGCAAACAGTAGTTGAAATCGTAGGTACTGGTGGCGATGAAGCGAATACATTCAACATTTCTACTACATCTGGCTTTATCATTTCTGCCGCAGGTATTCCTGTAGCGAAACATGGTAACCGCAGTGTATCTAGTAAATGTGGTGCTGCTGATTTGATCGAAGCATTAGGCGCTAAATTAGAGCTTAACGGTGAACAAAACGAGGCAGTTCTCAATAAAGCCAATATGTGCTTCATGTTTGCTCCTGTATACCACCAAGCTATGAAATATGCAGGCCCTGTACGTAAAGCGTTAGGCGTTCGTACGGTATTCAACATCCTTGGGCCGTTGGCGAACCCAGCAGGTGCTACGGTTGAGTTGATGGGCGTTTACGATAAATCCTTGGTAGAGCCATTGGCTCATGTATTGGCTAACCTTGGTGTGAAACGCGGTGCTGTGGTACACGGCTTCGATGGCCTTGATGAAATTACGGCTACCAACAAAACGTACGTATGCGAAATTAATAATGGTACTTTCACAAGCTACGAATTTGATCCTAAGGACTATGGTTTCGAATACGCTGATAAAACTGAGCTTGAAGGTGGCGACGCAACAGTAAATGCTGAGATTACACGCCGCGTTCTCGGTGGTGAGCAAGGCGGTAAACGCACCGCAGTTCTTCTCAATGCTGGCATGGCCATTTACCTTGCAAAAGATGGCCTTACATTAGCAGAGGGCATTGAAGAGGCAAAACATATGATCGATTCTGGCAAGGCTCTTGCCACAATGGAACAATTTGTGAAAGCAACACAAGAGGTATAACCATTGATTTTAGATAAGATTGTAGAGGCTACCAAAATTCGGGTAGCCCAAGAAAAACAGATAGAATCACCTGAGGCTGTAAAAGCAGCGGCGTTGGCGTTACCATCTGATACAGGATTTCCTTTTGAAGCAGCCCTTCGTCAGCAAGACTTTAACTTCATTTGTGAAGTAAAGAAGGCCTCTCCATCAAAAGGCATCATAGCAGAGCACTTCCCGTATTTAGATATCGCCAAAGAATATGAAGTGGCTGGTGCTGCGGCTATCTCTGTTTTGACGGAGCCAGACTTCTTTAAAGGTGATAAAAAATATTTGCAAGAAATTGCAAGCACTGTCAAAATCCCTGTACTTCGTAAGGACTTTATCATCGATGAGTACCAAATCTACCAAGCAAAGGTATGGGGCGCTAGTGCAATCCTATTAATCTGTGCATGCCTCGATGTACCAACATTGACCAAGTTCCGTGAGTTAGCGGACTCTCTTGGCTTGTCTTCCTTGGTAGAGGCTCATGACGAAAAAGAAGTACAAATGGCTATCGATTGTCGGGCACGCATTATTGGTGTTAATAACCGTAATTTGAAAGACTTTACGGTAGACGTACAAAATAGTGTGCGCTTGCGTAATCTCGTTCAAGACGATGTGATCTTTGTATCTGAAAGTGGTCTTGAAACGCCAGAAGATATCCAAGTATTGCGGGATAATAATATCGGTGTAGCCTTGATGGGGGAAACCTTCATGCGTTCTCCTAACAAGGTTGAAAAATTGGCCTACCTTTATGGCCCAACCTATTACACACCAAAGGTTAAGATGTGTGGCATCTCCAAGGTTGAAACAATCCCTGCTGTAGTAGAAGCAAAACCAGACTATATGGGATTGGTATTTGCACCGAGCAAACGACAAGTTACTGTTGACCAAGCTAAAATATTAGTTGAAGAACTACACAGAGGATATGCCAAAAAATATGGCTCAGATACAGAACATGATAAGAATGATACCATAAAAACTGTTGGTGTTTTTGTAAATGAAACAGTAGACAATCTCGTTACCATTGCTAATGAAGCCAATCTTGATGCAGTGCAATTGCATGGTGATGAAGATGAAGCTTTCATCCAATCCTTAAAAGAACGTACTAATGTAGAGGTTTGGAAGGCGGTCCAAATCCGAAGTGCGGCAGATGTAGAGAAGTGGATCGATAGCAGTGCAGATATGCTTCTCTTTGATGCATATCATAAAGATGAGAGGGGCGGTACAGGAGAAGTATTCGACTGGTCCTCTTTAGATGCTTTTGAACGTCCATTCATGCTAGCTGGAGGTATCGACAGTACAAATGTGGCTCGTGCGATTCGGACGGTTCGTCCATATGGTATTGATATTAGCAGTGGCATTGAAACAAATGGTGTGAAGGACGATGAGAAGATTACAGCTTTCACCAAGATTGTGAAGAGTATAGGAAGGTAAAGTTATATGAGTGAACAAAGACATGGCTATTTTGGCGCCTTCGGTGGTCAATTTATGCCAGAAACATTGATGAATGCAGTCATCGAATTGGAAGAAGCGTACAATAAGTACAAAGATGATCCAGAGTTCGTGCGCGAACTTGAGGATTTACATAAAAAATATACAGGTCGTCCATCCCTTTTGTATTATGCAGACCGCATGACAAAAGATCTTGGTGGTGCTAAAATTTATCTGAAACGGGAAGATTTAAACCATACTGGTTCTCACAAATTGAATAACGTAATTGGCCAAATGCTATTGGCAAAACGGATGGGTAAAACACGCGTAATCGCTGAAACTGGGGCCGGTCAACACGGTGTAGCAACAGCTACGGTAGCCGCATTGATGGGCATGGAATGTGAAGTATTCATGGGTGCTGAGGACTGTGAACGCCAAGCGCTCAACGTATATCGCATGGAATTGTTGGGCGCAAAGGTACATCCTGTAACAACAGGTACTAGCACATTGAAAGATGCTGTATCCGAAGCTATGCGCGAATGGACAAATCGTATGTCCGATACACACTATGTGTTGGGCTCCGTTATGGGCGCGCATCCATTCCCTATGATTGTTCGCGATTTCCAATCCATCATTAGCCGTGAAGCGCGTGAACAAATTCTCGAAGCGGAAGGTAAGTTGCCAACAGCTGTTATAGCCTGTGTTGGTGGCGGCTCCAATGCGATGGGGATGTTCTATAACTTCATTCCTGATGAAGGTGTACGCCTCATTGGTTGTGAAGCAGCTGGCCATGGCGTAGATACAGATATGAATGCTGCTACGATGGCAAATGGTACAGTAGGTATCTTCCATGGCATGAAATCCTACTTCTGCCAAGATGAAGATGGTCAAATCGCACCGGTATATTCCATTTCTGCGGGCCTTGATTATCCTGGCATCGGACCTGAACATGCGTACTTGCGCGACAGTGGTCGTGCTGAATACGTGCCTGTTACAGATGATGAAGCAGTTGATGCGTTTGAATACCTATCCCGCTTAGAAGGGATTATTCCTGCTATTGAAAGTGCTCATGCGGTGGCACATGCACGTAAAATTGCTCCTACCATGAGTAAGGACGATATCATTATTATTTGTTTATCTGGTCGTGGCGATAAGGACGTTGCGGCTATGGCGAAATACAGAGGGGTGGATCTTCATGAGTAAAATTAAAGACGCTTTCACAAAGGGCAAGGCATTCATCCCATTTATTAGTGCTGGTGACCATGGTATTGAGAATACGGAACGGTATATTCGCATCATGGTGAAAGCTGGCGCTGACATGGTGGAAATCGGTATTCCGTTCTCGGACCCAACAGCAGAAGGTCCAGTTATCCAAGAGGCAAGCACGCGTGCATTGTCTACAGGTGTAAAAATTCACGATATCTTTGATATGGTACGCCGTTTGCGCACTGGTGATGATGTGGTAACAGTACCACTCGTATTTATGACCTACTTGAACCCAATCTATGTGTTCGGTCGTGAAAAATTCTTTACCCTCTGCGAAGAGGTTGGCATTTCTGGTGTTATCGTACCTGATATGCCATTTGAAGAAAAAGGGGAACTCGCTAGTATCGCTAATAAACACGGTGTTGAAGTGGTGTCTCTTATTGCTCCAACATCTGAAAACCGCATCGAAATGATTGCGAAAGATGCAGAAGGTTTTGTGTACTGTGTATCCTCTCTTGGCGTTACCGGTATGCGTAGCGAAATCAAGACGGATATTAAATCCATCGTTGAAACGATTCGTAAATACACAGATATTCCTGTAGCCGTTGGCTTCGGTATTTCCAAGCCTGAACAAGCGGAAGCTATGGCGCGTGTATCCGATGGTGCTATCGTAGGTTCCGCTATTGTTAAAAATCATTGCTGAACATGGGGAAAATGCAGACCAAGCATTGTTTGATTATGTACAATCTATGAAACAAGCGGTGTAAAAGGCTGGCGCATAATAGTTGATTTATAGCATACGGATAATAAGGACCTATCGATGGATAGGTCCTATTTATATATAGTGCTACAAGTATTTCAATACATATGGGGGGTGTGTAGTTTTTTACTCATTGAGAAATAATTAATATATTTGGTATGATTATTCTAGATATATTGTTTGAGAAAAGGAATTTTCATGATACGACAGTTAGTGATTGATACGATAAAAGAGAATATAATGGATCGCTATTGTGAGTTTTCTGGTACTATTTCTCGTAGTGCCTTTTGGAAATTCATGCTAGTAGAACATTTGCTGTTTGGTTTCATTATAGCTGTTTTAGGGCTATTATCAGAAAATAGTGCGCTTTATGTGTACATGGTTGCCATCGCATTTGCAGTATGGGTGGTAGCTTTTATGGCACTTACGCTGCCTAATTTGGGCGCTATGGTATGTCGACTTCGCGATACTAATACGAGCGAATGGCTGCTACTATTGGTATTTATTCCGTATATAGGTATTCTGATTGTCATTGTTTTGCTATTGCGTGATTCTAAGGTGTCTTCTGTTGCTAGTGAAAGTCCGAATCTACTAGAATCTGATCTTGAAATGGACCAATTTAGCAATACCTATGAGTCTGTGCTAAATGTTGATGCTGACAGTGAGTGGGCAAGAAGCGCCTAAGTCCTATGGTAAACAGAGCGTTATTATTAGCTGACTTTGATTACTAGTTCTGTTTTTGGTCCAGTAGGATTATATAGTTTTCACTCTGCCACACACAAGGAAATCAAAGCGTATTTACGGATGGAACCGGGCGCTTTTATGACCTTAGCAGCAAAAACACTTGATAGTGATACAGCTGTCAGTTCTGCTAAACAGGTCATGACTGAGTATTATACAAATCTTAATAAGGAGCAATACCAAGCTGCGTATCGTTTGCTTGCTCATAGAGAGCGTGAAAGATATGGCACCTATGATCAATGGGTTAAGTCCGTGAAAGCAAATCATGGACGAGAAATCAGTATTTTCTTTCTTGATGGTGTATATGTAGATGACGATGATATTAAACATATTGATTTTGATATGACTTTCAAAGAAAAAGACTATCCAAACAATGTGGCTGTACATATGATATATGAGTATGAAACATGGCGTATTGAATCCATTACACCATATGAGCGTAGATAGGGGGACCCATGGAACAAAATATGATATATGATGTTAGCTATATGGAAGCCCTTAAACGCGGATTTAAGCAATATGCTACTTTTTCAGGACGCGCTAGTCGGAGTGAATTTTGGCGATTCATGGTGAGTCGAGAGATTATCATAAATAGCTTAGGTGTTCTTAGTATTATAGTGGATATGATATTTGGAGAAAATTCTGATATAAGTGATTATACGATCTGGCTATTTATTATAATGCATTTGATCTATTTAATGCCTACCATCGCTTATTCCTGTCGGCGATTGCATGATATTGGGCGGAGTGGAATGACATTGTTTATGGTATTAATACCTATTGTTGGTTTTTTTGTACTGCTATCTGATTTTGTTAAACAAGGAGATGTTTCATCAAATGCGTATGGAGAAAGAACTTCATATGTTGTAGTTACTCCTACCGAAGAAGAGCAAATTGGAATAGAGCGTACTGCATCATTGCGTGAAGACGTAACGATGGGAGCTCTTGCAATCATTTTATACATTTGGGTATTTGTATATGATTTTATTCCAGCTGCGTGGATAGCTTATAACACAAGTGGCTTGCAATAACTATAAAACCTCGTTTTATCATTTGGTAAAACGAGGTTTTATTACTATACCCTAGAAAGTTTATAAAAGTTTAACCTAGGTTTTATTGACTATATTGAAAAATCCTGTAAAATGAATGATAGATGAAGATAATTAGTTTGATTAGATAATAATTATTGATGTTAAGTTATATCGTTGAAAGAGGTTTATGTATGTTGGCTTGTTCTAAATGTGGACAAAGGATACCGGATTCAGAGCGGTATTGTCCATATTGTAGACATATGAAGAATGTTCCACTACCCATTGATTCCTATGAATTAGGGTTTATAGAAAACTTTATACATTGTGCAGTTCGTAAATATGCAGATTTTGAAGGCCGAGCCAGTCGTGGTGAATATTGGCGATTTATCCTTATGTATCTGCTAATTGTATCTATTATATTGTTTGTCTGTGCTTTTCTTAGTAGTTTTACAACCGTATCAGGCACTACAGGTGTTGGTCTAGGTTTAGTTGCACTTGTCGTATTATCTATTGGTTTTGTTATACCTGGTATTGCTGTTGCAGTACGTCGTTTACATGATATAGGTTGGGCTGGTTGGTTTGTTTTAGTAGGACTTATTCCTTTTGTAGGAGTGCCTATTATGCTTATTCTTATGGCTCTGCCCGGAAAGAGCGCTGCTAATCGATTTGGAGCGCCAACGGGAACCACAATTATTACGAAACAAATGGCACATAAATATGGTTTCTTTGATACGACTCCGTCTAATGTACTGACCATGAGCCTTATTATATCTCTCATTGTCTTTATGGATATTAGTGGATTATATGTTAGTAACATAAATAAATTTATATTAACAATAAAAAAGGCTAGAGTATTGATATGGACCCCCTTTACTGGACAACCAGTAAAGGGGGTATTTTCATGAGATATAGTTATGAGTTTAAAAAGAAAGCTATTGAGTTATTGGCAGTGTAATATATTTTGTGTAAACTGCTCTCAAACCAAAGAAAGGTGGATCCCTCATAAAAAAATTCTGGTAGTAGTATATTTTATAAATGAAACTAAAAAGTTATGGCTACTCATTCAAAAATACATATGACTTAAAAAGGCCTTATTACGCTTTGTGAGAAGCTCTTTTAATTGACTAAGTATAGAGACCTTTTTATAATAGTTATATTACTATACTATAGTTTGATAGTGGGTATATTAATTCCTAGCTAATAGTAGGAAATTAGAGTGGCTTTTATAGTATGTTCTATAAAATGATATACCTTACCATATACAAGGAGATGTTACGATGAAGTTTAATACAAAATGTGTCCATGGTGGTGGCAAATCAGATAATACAGGTGCAATTTCTCCTGCTATTTATATGTCTAGTACGTTTTCTCATCCTGGTTTAGGTGAAACTACAGGCTTTCAATATACCCGTGAGTCTAATCCTACTCGGGATCGTTTGGAAAAATTGATAGCTGGTTTAGAAGACGGTTTTGATGCAATCGCATTTTCTTCTGGTATGGCTGCCATCGATGCGGTATTTCATTTATTTTCTCCTGGAGATCATGTTATTTTAGGGGATGACCTTTATGGGGGCTCTATCCGCTTGTTCACTAATATATATGAAAAAAATGGCGTTGAATTTACCTATGTTGGTACCTCTGATTTAGCGGCGGTACAAGCGGTATTCAAACCTAATACAAAGGCTGTATATATTGAAACTCCTACAAACCCAATGATGGAAATTACAGATGTTCGTGCGGTGAGTAATATGGCTCATGATCGTAATGCTTTGGTTATTGTGGATAATACATTTTTAAGTCCCTATTTCCAAAAACCATTAAATCTAGGAGCCGACATTGTTGTACATAGTGGTACAAAATTTATTGGAGGCCATCATGATGTTATTTCTGGCTTTACTATTGTGAACGATGAATCCTTAGCAGCTCAACTGCGCCTCGTTTATAAGACAGTGGGGGCTTGTTTGTCTGCCTTTGATAGCTGGCTCGTTATTCGAGGAATCAAAACATTAGCACTCCGTATGGAGCAACATCAAAAGAATGCTATTGCTATTGCAGAATGGCTTAAACAGGAACCAAAGGTAACAAAGGTGTTGTTCCCCGGGTTACCAGAACATCCTGGTTATGAGGCAAATAAGCTCAGTCAACGGGATTTGGTGGCATGTTGTCCTTTGAAGTGGATAGCGAAGAAACGGCTAAACAGGTGTTGGAAGGTATTGAGTTGATTCAATTTGCTGAAAGTCTTGGTGGTACAGAATCCTTGTTGACATATCCTGTTACACAAACACATCCAGATTTAAAACCTGAAGATGCGGAACGCAAAGGGATTACTCGTCGCTTGTTGCGCTTGTCCGTTGGCATTGAAGATACAGATGATTTGATTGCTGATTTAGCACAAGCTTTCAATAAATAAAAGGAGGCTATTATGGGTCGATATAATTTTGACAAAATCGTAGATCGTAAGCATACAAAGTCTCTAAAATATGATTTTGCTGTACAACGTGGTAAACCAGCAGATGTGTTGCCGTTTTGGGTGGCAGACATGGATTTTGAAATCCCTAGTGAATTAAAGCAAATTCTGTTGAATCGCGTTAATCATGGTGTTTTTGGATACACTGAATCCGATGATGAGTATGTTAATGTATTAAAAAACTGGTTCTCTTCTCGATTTAACTGGTCCATTGAACAAGATTGGCTAGTAAAAACGCCTGGCGTTGTGTTCGCACTCGCTATGGCGGTGCGAGCTTTCACCAATGAAGGTGAAGGGGTGCTTATTAATCAACCTGTATACTATCCGTTTAGTTTAGTTATTGATGACAATAACAGAAATCTCATTAATGTACCGTTGATTCAAGGTGAAGATGCATATACCATTGATTTTGATGGCATTGAGCGTGCGATTGTAGAGCATAATGTGACATTGTTCCTTCTCTGTAATCCTCACAATCCGGTGGGGCGCGTTTGGACTGAGGATGAACTAAAACGCCTCGGCGATATTTGTATTAAACATAATGTGATTATCGTTAGCGATGAAATTCACGCCGATTTTGTGTGGGACGGTCATACACATACGGTTTTTTTGCTAATCTTGGTGAAAGTTATGCGGAGCACTGCATTGTTTGTACGGCCCCTAGCAAAACCTTTTAATATTGCAGGTCTGCAAGTATCGAATGTGTTTATTCCTAATGAAACCTTGCGTAAACGATTTGTTAAGGAAATTGATAAAGCCGGTTATAGCCAACTAAATACAATGGGACTTGTGGGCTGCCAAGGTGCTTATGAAGTCGGTGGCCCGTGGCTCGATGAATTGAAAGTGTATATTCAAGGTAATATTCAATTTACCCTTGATTATTTCAAGCAATACTTGCCGAAGCTTCGCATGTATCGTCCAGAAGGGACGTACCTCATGTGGTTTGACTGTTCTCAGTTACCATTAACTGCAGATGAGCGTGAACAATGGTTATTATATGATGCGAAATTATGGCTTGATAGTGGCTCTATGTTTGGTAAAGATGGAGAAACTTTTGAACGCATTAATGTAGCGTGTCCTCGTGCTACTTTGGTGGAAGGTTTAGATTCCCTTCGTCGTGCGTATGAGTCGAAAGGGTATTAGGAGGTTATATAATGCCTATTAAAGTAATTAAAAATTTACCGGCTATAACAAAGTTAGCACAAGAGAATATATTTGTAATGGATACAGAGCGTGCGGAAACACAGGAAATTCGTCCGCTTCAAATTTTACTTGTCAATTTGATGCCTACGAAAGAGGTTACAGAAACTCAAATTCTGCGAGCCCTTAGTAATAGCCCGTTACAAGTTAATTTAACCTTGCTTCATACTGCATCTCGTAAATCTAAGAATGTAGATGAAGAATATTTGGAAACCTTTTATCGAACCTTTGATGAGGTTAAAGGGGAATTCTTTGATGGCTTAATTATTACTGGTGCACCAGTTGAATTGATGCCTTTTGAAGAGGTGGATTACTGGGATGAACTCGTAGAGATTATGGATTGGAGTGAGGAACACGTATACTCCACATTCTATATTTGTTGGGGTGCACAAGCTGGTCTTTACCATCATTTCGGCATTAATAAACGCATTATGGATAATAAGTTATTTGGCGTTTACGAACATGACATTTATAATGATCGGCCATTATTATTGCGTGGATTTGATGAAAGATTCTGGATGCCCCATTCCCGTCATACAACCGTATCCTTAGAGCAAATTAAAGAAAATAAAGAGTTAGAGTTGTTGGCTGGTTCTGAACCGACAGGTGCAGCCATTGTACGTAGTTTAGATAATAAACATATCTTTATTTTTGGGCATGCTGAATACGATTGGGATACGCTAAATCGTGAGTATGAACGGGATGTTGCAAAAGGCGATGATATTGCGGTTCCAGAAAATTATTTCCCTAATAATGATCCAAGCAACGTCCTATCGTAAGATGGAGATCCGTAAGTACCTTATTGTTCACTAATTGGTTGAACTACTATGTATACCAAGAAACTCCTTACATCATTGAACAAATCCAGAAGATGAAGTTTGAACGAGATAAAAATTTAGGTGCTTATATTTAAATACAGAGTATATTAGTGAACCGAATGAGTTCCCAACGGCTCCACCGGCCGGGTCTGACTCCGGCCTGCGGCCTACGCAGGGCCAAAGTCGCCTTTGGAAACTCATTCGGTTCTTTCTATATCCATTTGTTTTAAGATACGCCAAAATTTTTGCTATAGCTTATAGTTATGGAGAATGTATTATAAAAAGTGGTAGACATATTTTTTAATACATAGTAATATAATAGGCATAAGAAATGAAGTTTATTCCTTTAGATGAATGGGAGTTGAAATTAATGAGCAAACAATATAGATTTGAAACAGTACAATTACATGGTGGCCATACAGTAGATCCAACAGGTTCTCGTGCAGTGCCTATTTACCAAACTACATCCTTTGTTTTTAAAGATGCTGAAGAAGCAGCTGGTCGGTTTGCATTGACCAATCCTGGCGGTATTTATTCTCGCCTTGGTAATCCTACGACTGACGTGTTAGATGCTCGCGTAGCACAACTTGAGGGTGGTGCTGGTGGTATTGCTGTAGCATCTGGTTCTGCAGCGATTACATATTCCATCTTGAACGTAGCTGGTGCAGGCGACAACATCGTTGCCGCATCTACATTGTACGGTGGTACTTATAATTTGTTCACTGCTACATTGCCACGTTTTGGCATCGAAACTAAATTTGTAAACCCAGATAATTTAGAGGAATTTGAAGCAGCTATCGATGATAATACTAAAGCTGTGTATATCGAGTCCATCGGTAATCCTGGTATTAACCTTATCGATGTGCAAGCAGTGGCGGATATTGCACATAAACATAATATCATCTTGATCGTAGATAACACATTTGCATCTCCATACTTGTTCCGTCCATTAGAACATGGTGCTGACGTAGTTGTTCATTCTGCTACAAAATATCTTGGTGGTCACGGCACAACATTAGCGGGTGTAGTTGTAGAGTCTGGTAAATTTGACTATAAAGCATCCGGTAAGTATTCTGATTTTGTGGCAGGTGATGAACACTATAATGGTTTGGTATATGGTGATTTACCAATTCCTTTCACTGTAAAGATTCGTGCTCAATTGCTTCGTGATACAGGCGCTTGCATTACACCACTTGCATCCTGGCAAATCTTGCAAGGTATTGAAACATTGTCCTTGCGCGTAGAACGTCATGTTGAAACACTCGTAAAGTCGTAGATTTCTTGAGCAAACATCCTAAAGTGGCATGGGTAAATTATCCAGAATTAGCAGACAGCAAATATAAAGCATTAGCTGATAAATACTTCTCTAAAGGCATTGGTGCTGTATTTACATTCGGCGTAAAAGGTGGTAAAGAAGCAGGCATTAAATTCGTTGATGCTTTGGAAATCTTCTCCAACCTTGCTAATGTAGCCGATGCTAAATCACTTGTTATTCATCCCGCATCTACAACACATGCACAACTTAACGAAGAACAACAAAAATCTGCTGGCGTAACACCAGATATGATCCGTTTATCCATCGGTCTTGAAAATGCTGATGATATTATTGAAGATCTTGCACAAGCATTGGATAAAGCTTAATCTTAACATAACTCCTTCAAGCGTTTAGCTTGGAACAACCTATAGAACATAAAAGAAAACCTTATAACAATCGCGAGCCTTCGTGCTCGCGATTGTTTTGTATATAGCACAAGAAAAAGACCTTGAATTCAACGATTCAAGGTCTTTTAGTGTGTGTATATGTGTGTGTATTAAAAGGGTTTGTTTTATGTGTGTATAGTTTTATGAGTTTTTAGTATATGAGTGTGTTAAGAATTTGGAGAGAGACATATATTATAAAGTGGTTAGGTGAGTCTATATAATATATGCAATGGGTGCTTAGTATTTAGTAGTTTTTACTCTTGCACTGAGAACTTTGCCGGAAAGGGCGTCGATCTTAACATCAGCTTTTTTGTCGCCACCATTAGTCATTTTTAAATCGTAGACAACTTTATTGCCTTCCATTTCTAATTCCCATTCCATTGTTTGGAAATCACTACCTACACGTTCGATAGCTCTTGTTTCAGCAGCTTCAGGAGTGATTGTGTTTTGTGGATTGAAGCTATGAGCTTTCTTCATGCGATTCCAGTAGCCAAGGGATTTAGCTTCGTTGGAGACAACTTGACCAGTAGCTTCATCAATTTTCATTTCTACTTTTTGTGTCTTAGTATACGCTTCTACTTCATATGTAGGATGATGTTTTGCATCATAGGAAATAGAAGTGATCATAGCATCTGGATAGTAGCGATGTAATGTAGTAACGGCACCAACGTAGTCGATTTCGCTACTTGCATTGGAGATGCTACACTACCAACACCGTCCCAACTGCTAGGAGCCGGATATGTTGCAGCTGTTGCTACACCTGCAAATAACACAGTGCTTACACCTAGGGCGCATAATACTTTAGATAACTTATTTACTTTTTTCATGTTGATTACCTCCATAAAAGGATTTTGCCTAATAGCAATTGTAAAAGTAGATTTCATAAAATCTACTTACATATAATTTAATATGATAAAATGAATGTAAAATGAAGAACTAGAAATATATACGGAAAAATTTCAATATATATTATATATTCGACAGAAATATTGTATTTTCCTTTAAATTAAATAGAAAATGTAAACTTTTAAAATACATATAGTTGACATAAATTAATGAGAATGGTATTTTAAATTTAAATACAAATGTAGTTTGTTTAGATAGGTTTCTATTGTGTATTTGATGGAGGGGTGTACCATGAGTGCCATACCAAAACAACATTTAAGTACAAAAGAGTTAACAATGACCGCATTGTTTGTTACGTTAATTACAGCAGGTGCATTTATACGTGTGCCATTGCCGAATTGTCCGTTTACGCTGCAGATTTTATTCACTACATTAGCCGGTATTATATTAGGTAGTCGCCTTGGTGCCATCAGCGTAGGCATTTATATTATATTAGGACTTATTGGGGTGCCTGTGTTTACATCCGGTGGTGGACCAGGCTATGTACTTCAACCAACCTTTGGTTATTTGATCGGATTTATGGTTGGTGCTTATGTGGTAGGTCGTTTTAGTGAAACTTCACAAACCTATTCGGTAAAGAGATTGTTAATAGGTGCTATTATTAATCTACTCATCGTTTATGGATTTGGCATGGTCTATTTATATATGATTATGAATCTATATTTAGGCACACCTATTGGTTGGTGGCCTGTAATTTGGTCATGCTTCCTAATTCCTGTTGGTCCTGATGTGTTCTTGTGTGCTGTGGCAGCTGTTATGGGCAAACGAATTATTTCACAATTAAGATAAAAATAGTATATACAATAAAGGGCTATCACCTATTGTGGTAGCCCTTCACTATTTTATGGATACACATAACCTAAGATTTCTTGTGCATCTTTTGTCTTATTAATTTCTATATATGGTTGTTTACGACCGTGAAAGTCTCTAGTAGATACGGTGCCTTCTACAGTTACCCATTTTTGATTGCTAAAGGAATCGCCGTCGTTTTTGTGCATTGTTAAGCCTATTGGCGCAACATCTGCAATACAACAAGCCATGGACATGCGGGATAGAGTAAATTCATTAGCTTTCAATGTATTGTCATCGCGATTCACATAGCCAGTCATGTAAATTTTGTAGCCTACATATTGATCAGGGTTAGATCCAAGGGCCACAATTGTACGATAATAGTTGTCTGAGTTTAAAACGATTTCTTTCTTTGATTTAGAAATCCCCGGTTCTTTAGCCGCATTATTAATGGTAATTACTTCACCAATATCATCTTGGGAAAAATCAAAATCATTTTTGTCCTCTGTAGATGCAGTGTTTCCTGCAACCTGTACTGTAGTTGGTGCTAGGATAGGAGGTACCACTAGTAATACAAGGGGAATAATGATAGGGATAATAGAGCGCCAATTGTGCTTATACTGTTTAGTAGGTGACCATAGTATAGAGATGATGCCACCACATAAAAAGGCGATGCCTGCTAGTAATAAAAATAATTCATATCGAGGCGCTACATAGAATTTATATTGTCCTGTAATAAGTAAATATAAAATACTGATGCCTAATGCTGTGTACAGTGAGCCTTTCACAATACTTAATATATCTTTATTCTGTAGTTCTGATAACATATGATGTTCTCCTTATATAACAAATAAGAATTGAGCTAGTACTGTCATAATATACGTAACGATGCTGATTGTAATAACTAGACGTAGTATAAAGGATAGTGACATGTACTGACGAAGTATGTATACATTTTTTATGTCAATCATAGGTCCTAACCATAAGAATCCAAGTACTGCGGATATAGGGAATAGACCGCTTAATGTACGTCCTATAATGGCGTCTGATGTAGAACAAAGTGAGAATATAAATGCTAAGATTAGTAATAATGCATTAGCAATTGGTGTAGCTACATTAAATGATGTAGCAAAGAATACTGGTTTAATCCAAACCTGAAATAAGGCCAATGTGAATGCTGCTGCTCCAAAAATATAGCAGTAATTGGCTGAATTCTTTTTTTCCACATGAAGTAAAAAGATTTTCTTTTTTTATCACGTTCTGGTATGGGTAGTGTATATTCGTAGTCTCTTGGTTGCGGGTAGTTTATTTTGAGTTTCTTTTTAATTTGTGAGGGAAACCATTTAAACGTGAGTGCTACTATAAGAGCTATTAATATACCGCCGATGATTCTCGCCAAGATGATTTTTTTGGCTCCTCTGGAAAGGCATAATAGGTTGCCAATAATGCGATGGGATTCATGATAGGGCTAGCTAACATAAATAGTAGACCTAAATGTTGTGGTATGCCTCGTTGCAATAGGGCATTAAACATTGGGATAGTAGCACAGTCGCAAACCGGTAAGCAGAGGCCGCTGCCGAGGGCAATACCATAGCTTTTTAGAGAGTCTTCTTTCATATAACGCAATAGCCAACGATCTGGTATGAATAGCGTTATAATTGTAGAAATGACCGTGCCTAACAATAAGAAAGGCATGCCTTCTAATATGATGCCTGACGTAATAGCAAGGACCTGATGAATAGAATAGGAAATGTTGTGGCGGAATACGGTTACAAGCAATAGATATAATGTCAATATGGCTACAATACCATACAGTGTCCAAGGCCATTTTGGCCTCGATAATCGATTGTGTATATCCTGAGGTGATGGTGATACTAGTATAGTACATTCTGTATTATAGGCGTGTAATAGTTGTGTAATACTATGTATTTGTGTACTATCAGTAGGATATAAAATAATATAATCTGCACTATATATTTGTGATAAAATCCCAGGCCCCAAGGCTTGTATCATAGAACGTATTGTATTTTCCTTTGCCGTATAGATCACTCGTTCTATATGGCATAATTCTTTTAAATTTTGACTAAAGAAGATCGATTCTAACTGCTGAAATGGAAACATACCATTCCATTCAATCCATATTTCTTTTGGTCGAGTTTTAACAATATGATTTCTATTTGTAGTATAACATGGGCGGGACTCATCTCTATGTCATCTGGCTCGATGGTGAGTGGTTCCTTTATATGCACTATATTACCTAATTCAAAGGTAATGATTTCTGTGGAACCTAGTTTTTTTCGTTCTCGCAGTTCTTGGTTGATTAAGGTACTTTTACCAGTGCCTAATAAGCCAGTTACGATATATACAGGAATCATAATGGGTTACACACATTTCTAGAAATGGATGCTATATCTATTTCTGTACCTATGATGACTAGGTGAAAGCTGTCTAAGTTTGTAGCGCTCATGGAGCAGTTTTGAGGTGTATATTGTAATTCCATCGGACCTGCTGATGTTGGTACAATCCCTTTGGCTCTAATAATAGTAGATGGGAGTATATTACATAGTTCCATCCATCGTTGTTCTTCTAGCGTTTGTAAATTGTAGAAGGTATGACTTATAAATGGTTGGTGTTCATGTTCGTGCTGATGGTGATTACAATCGTGAGTGTGGCCGTGGCAATTACAGTCATGATAATTGTGCGCATGTGCTATTTGGTGGATTTGGTTCACATCTTGCTGGAGAGACTCTATATCGGTGTAAACCGGTGTATTAGGAACTAATTCTGTAATGAGTTCCTTCGTTTTTGCTGTTTGTTTAGTATCTTCTATATGGGAAAGTAAAATAGCATGGCAATGCTTGATCTGATCTTTAAAGAAAGGTCCGAAGTTCTTGATTGCCATTGGGGCTTGCATAGCATCTACAATTGTTATAATCATATCGATATAGGCTTTTTCGCAGATTTCTTTGTCCATGCAGGTGCTGATAATTTCACTTAATTTGCTAACTCCAGATGGCTCTATGTAGATTTGGTCTATGCCCTGTGTGGATAAGATATCGACTAAGGCATCCTTAAAATTACCTTGTAGACTACAGCAGATGCAACCTGATGTTACCTCTCTCACTACAGCACCAGAAGTGGATAGTTGTTGTGCATCTAAGCTGGTTTCGCCAAAATCATTTTCTATGATTAATATACGTTCATTCGTATTTCGTTGATTTAAAATGTATTGTAAATAGGTAGTTTTTCCGGCTCCTAAGAAACCGGATATGATAGTAATTGGTATCATAATACACCTCCCTGTAAATATAAACATAGTATACTACTCTTAGTTTACATAAAAAAATACCCATATGGGTATACCAAAATCACTTTAAATACAGTAGGAAAGCATATCATAAGAAATTTTTGATAACATTATACTAATATGAGTATATGTGAACGTGTTTATATGATGAAAATAGTAGTTTTTACATAAAAAGCGTATGCCTCATCTTAGATATATGAGTGCATACGCTTATATGAATAAATATTATTTTGCAAAGTTTTGAGAAATTATTGCAATTTTTCTAGTAAAGCTTTGAAGTATACATATACACGTTCAACGGAAGGAAGGTGTACGCGTTCCATATTTGTGTGTGGACTAACGATTGTTGGACCAAAGCTAATCATTTCTGTATTAGGTAATACCTTTTTCAATAGACCACATTCGAGGCCTGCGTGAACCGCACATACCTTAGCTGGTGTATCGGACATGCTATTGTAAAGAGAAATAGCTTGTTCCTCTAATCTAGAGCCTTTGTCGTATTCCCATGCTGGATAGCCGCCTGTACGAACTGCAGATACGCCCAATGTGTCAGCGAGAAGTAATAATTTTTTTGTTAAGTATTCTAAGCTGTTTTCATTAGAACTACGAACGGATACGAGAATATCGATAGTGTGGTTTGTTTCAGAGACAATCGCTAGATTGTTTGAGGTTTCCACGAGATTTTCAATAGTTTGGCTCATGGAATGAACGCCGTCTTCTGCAATATAGAGGTAGGAAATCAATGCTTCAGATGTATCATCTGCATAGACTACTTCTGGTGTAGCAATATCTTCAACAACCAATGTAAGACCTGGATCTTTTACACCGAATTCATGTTGATATTGTTTTTCGTAGTATTCAAGTAATGTTTTGATTGCCCCTACATCTTCACTGCGTGCAGATAGTGTAACAACTGCTTTAGATGGGATAGCATTGTGTTTTACACCGCCTGCAAAAGAAGCAATATTAATAGAGTATTGTTTTTCTAAATCATATAAAACGCGTGCTAACACTTGGTTTGCATTAGCTCGTTGTTCAATGATTTCAATACCAGAATGGCCGCCTTTTAATCCTTGAACAGTAATGGAGAGACCTGCATCATAACCAGGTAAATTGTTTTCACGTAACAATGGAATAGATACGTGAACATGGCAACCACCAGCACAGCTTACGCAGAATTCATGTTCGACCTCTGTATCAAGGTTGATGAGGTAATCACCTGTCACTTGGCCTTCTTGGATTGCTGCAGCACCGTCCATACCAGTTTCTTCGTTTGTGGTGAATAGTACTTGTAGAGGACCATGTTGTTGGTTTTTATCTTCTAGTACCGCTAAGATCATGGCACCACCCATACCATTATCTGCACCAAGGGTAGTGTCATCAGCATGCATCCATTCACCTTCAATGATATTGGCAATAGGATCTTTTTCAAAATCATGATTTGAATCGTAACCTTTCACGCATACCATGTCAATGTGACCTTGTAATATAACAGTAGGACGATTTTCGTATCCTGGTGTAGCTGGTTTTTTGATGACTACATTAAACTCACTGTCTTGTGTAGCTTCAAGACCGAGGTTGTGAGCAAAATTAACGATATAATCGCTAATACCTTTTTCATTGCCCGATCCGCGTGGAATTTGGCTCATTTCTTTGAAAATTTCTAATACGCGTTTTGCTTGAACGATTGTGTCCATTTTGTGCCTCTCATTCTGAAACGACTCCCATATGATTTTATTGTCCAATATGGGATGGCTCATGTTTATTCATTAATTAATAAGTAAATATTATCTATAATATAGTTATATCATATGTAGTGTGAATAGAAAAGAAGCTGTATATGGTTTATAATAGTATCATGCGTAATGAATAACGAACGCGCTGTATTATATCCCTTTTATTTATGTAGGATGGTGAAAGTATGCAACATGAACGTCGCAACATCAGTATGCTCATGGATCTCTATGAGATGACCATGGCTCATGGGTACTTTACGAAACAAGACAATACAGATCGCGTTGCCTTCGACGTATTTTACCGTCGTAATCCAGATCAAGGTGGTTTTGCTATCTTTGGTGGATTAGAACAAGTAGTAGAGTATATTTTGAATCTTCATTTTGATGATGAGGACATCGGGTATTTTAAATCGCTCAATCTATTTAGCGATGAGTTTTTAGAGTATTTACGTAATTTCAAATTTACTGGCGATGTATATGCTTTCAAAGAAGGCACTATTATATATCCTAACGAGCCGATTATGACCATTGTAGCTCCGCTTATTGATGCACAAATCGTTGAAACGGCGGTGCTGACGATGATTAATCATCAGTCGCTTATTGCTACAAAGGCAAATCGTATTGTACGTGCTGCAGATGGACATATTGTATCTGACTTTGGTGCCCGTCGTGCTCATAATGTAGACGCTGCTGTGTATGGTGCTCGTGCCGCTTATATTGGTGGTGTTCATGGTACCGCCACTGTATTAGCAGGTCAACAATTCGGAATTCCTGTTAACGGCACCATGGCCCACAGTTGGGTTATGTACCATGATACAGAGTATGAAGCCTTCAAAGCCTATGCTGAGGTATATCCGGATAATCCCGTGTTTCTAGTGGATACCTACGATGTGTTAAACTCAGGTATTCCCAATGCCATTAAGGTGGCCAAAGAGGTATTGGAGCCTCAAGGATATCGGTTGAAGGGTATTCGTTTAGATTCTGGTGACTTAGCATACCTTGCAAAGCATGCTCGTCGCATGCTCGATGAAGCAGACATGGAAGATTGTAAAATTATGGCTTCTAATAGTCTCGATGAATATACGATTACATCCATCCTATATCAAGGTGGACCAATCGATATTTTCGGTGTAGGAGAACGCCTGATTACATCGAAAACAGATCCTGTTTTTGGGGCTGTTTATAAGATTGCTGGCATACAAAAGCAAGGTGAGTGGGAGCCGCGTATTAAGATTTCTGAGTCCGTTACAAAAATCACGAACCCAGGCCTAAAAAAGGTGTATCGCGTATATAGTGAAGAAGGAAAGGCCATTGCAGAATTGTTGACCTTACCTTATGAGGTTCCATCTACGAACTCACCATATCGCTATATAGATCCTGAAAAGCCTTGGAAGGAATTATACTTTGAAATTGTACATTTAAAGATATGCAGGAATTAGTTATTAAAGATGGTGAACAAGTTGTGGCGTCGCCATCCTTAGAAGCCATTCGTAGCTATGTACAATATCAATTAGAGAATGAAATTTGGGAAGAAGAACAACGATTTGAAAACCCACATAGACACTATCTAGATATGAGCCCTGAGTATTATCACATGAAGATGGACTTGTTAAATCGTATTGGCCGTAAAAAATAGGAGGCTTTATGCTTACAAATCCAGAGAAAACAAGAGCGGAATTAGTAACTTGGATTCGAGATTATTTTGCTGAAAATGGACCAATCTGTTCGGCTGTTATAGGTATCTCTGGCGGCAAAGACTCCACTATTGTGGCTGCTCTTTGTAAAGAGGCTCTCGGCGCTGAACGTGTCGTTGGGGTTCTTATGCCCAATGATGTACAATCGGATATAGATGATGCAAAGGCTGTTGTAAAGCATCTTGGTATTCCTTATATGATTGTTAATATTGGCAATGCCTATTGCGCATTGACAGAAGCTATTGTACAAGGGGAGGGTTTCTTCCGTGTGACTGGTCGAAACGATTTGGCTCGTGATGCAGAGATTAATACGCCGCCACGCCTTCGGATGGCAACCTTGTATGCAGTGGGGCAAAACTTGCCAAATGGTGCGCGTGTTGCGAATACTTGTAATGGATCCGAAGATTATGTAGGTTATTCTACAAAGTTTGGCGATGCAGCAGGCGATTTTCAGTCCATTAGCACAACTCGTGGTGGAAGAGGTCCGTCAAATTGGACGTCTACTAGATATTCCACGTCATTTAGTGGAAAAGATTCCCAGTGATGGTCTCAGTGGTCAATCGGATGAGGACAAATTAGGATTTACTTATGCCGTTCTCGATCGGTACATTCGGACGGGCGAAATTGATGATGTAAAAACGAAGGAACGCATTGATTACTTGCAACGTATTAATCGCCATAAATTAGAATTGATGCCTTCTTTTACACCATCTAAATTATAATTATTATGTGGAGGATATGATGACTAAAAAAATTGCAATTATCGGTACTGGTGGCACTATTGCGGGACAAGGTGCTTCAGATACAGATTTGACAGGCTACACAGCAGGCGTATTACCCTTGGAAGACATCATCTCCTCTGTGCCTGGTGTTAGAGAATATGGCCCGTTTGTATGTAATCAGTTCGCTAATATTGAAAGCTCTGATATTTCCCTATTTCAATGGGTGAGATTATCTAAATTAGTACAAAAATGTGTAGATAATGATGATATTGAAGGCGTTGTAATTACACATGGTACAGATAGCATGGAGGAAACTGCATATTTCTTACATCTTACGGTACATACAGATAAGCCAATTGTTATTACTGGCTCCATGCGTCCCGCCGGTGCGGTGAGCGCAGATGGTCCTATTAATTTGTTGCAAGCGATTCAAGTAGCCCGTACACCAGCCTCTTATAATAAGGGGGTACTAGTCGTTCTCAATGGCTATATCGATGGTGCTCGGGACGTGACAAAGATGAATACTACTAATGTGGCTACCTTCGGCAGCCCTAATTCTGGACATCTTGGTATCGTACAAGATGGTGTGGCCCATTATTACACAAGTCCCATTGCGCAAGCATACCATGGCATCAGAGTTTGGATTGCCAGCGGATGACGATTTGCCGCGCGTAGAAATTTTGACCTGCTATGCGGGCATAGAAGAAATTGTGGGGCTTGCTATTGTAGCCACAAACCCGGCAGGCTTAGTTTTGACTGGTCTAGGTCATGGTACAATTCCACAAACTATTCGTAAGGTAACGTCTAATTTGCCGATTCCTGTTGTGAGAGCATCACGTACGGGAAGCGGTATTGTTTCTAAAGTTCCACAAGATAAGGACGCAGGTTATTTTGTGAGTGATAGTTTATCACCACAAAAAGCACGTATCTTATTGATGCTAGCATTACAAAAAGAACGTACATGTAAAGATTTGGAGAGAATTTTCCAAGAGTATTAAGCCTAATAGAACATTTCTGAGCATATTAAGATAATAGAGCATTTCTACATAATAATGTAACTATGTAGGCTGAATAAAAAAGAACCTTTGTTGTAAGTTTTCACGCAAAGGTTCTTTCGTTATTTTGGGCAATTAATCAACATAGGTAATTAATCATCAAATTCTATAGCAAGTGTTAACGCACGTTGTACGCCGATGTATACGGCCTTGGCTAATGTGTCGCCAAATAGGGAATAGGATCCAGCGTCTGTTAATAGGTCGCCATTTGTATCAATGGTTAATACAATGCCATCTGTAGCTGTACCGGTAGCAGAAGTATGCACTTCTTTAGCTAAACTATGGTCTACGTTTATATTGTATTTTTGAACTTCATCTGTACTTTCCACTTGCCAATTTTGTAGCGCTGCCGTTTTAGCTTCAGTAATCGTCATGATGGCCTTTACCATAGCACTATCTGTTAAGGCCTTATTAGTAAACACAAGGATGTTAATCGTACCAGGTGTATGGAATTCTCCATTTCTTTCCTCGTAGCAATAACCAGTACCTGCACGATGAGCCGTTTTATTATATCCACCAGTAATGATGGTTTCAACAATCGTATCACTTTCTTGTACTATGGTGTAGGCGTGAAGGGAAATGGTAGCAGATGTTAACAGAGCTGTGCTGAAATGAACTGCACATCGATATGTTCAAATTCTTGAGCTAAATAATTTGCCACAGAACCACCAGGCAAATCTTTTTCCGTTTCAATATGATAGGTTAATTGTTGGTTGCGAACCCCTAAGGTATGGTGAAAGCCTCCATTGAGCTGACCACTGCTCAAGGAATAGTGAATATCGTCAAAGAGTACTGTCACAGAAGATGTTTCTTTTATAATATGACCGCCAGTTACCAGTTCATCTGGCGCTGTATATGGGATTGTTAGGCATATAGGACTCCCTAGTTTTTCATTGTTAGATATAGCATATAAAGTTATAATAAAAGGTAACAATTTATTATCTTCATATGTGATGTTTATAATATGTAATATTTATATGTGAAATTATATCATATGTTTACCATAGAATTGAGTAAATTACTTTAAGAAAGATGGAGGCTTATATGTACGAGTTTTTAGCATCTGCTTCAGAGCTATTATTTAAAGATGCGAATGTACTATTAAAATTACGGGAATGGTTTTTTAGCCAAGCCGGCAATATTTTGCTTGCTCTTATTATATTTTTTGTAGGCCGCTATATTATTCGGTGGATTAAAAACGTTGCTGTTCGTGTTATGACACGGGCCAACTATGATACTGCCGCAATGGGCTTTGTATCTCAAATTATTAATTATGTATTGCTTGTAGGTTTATTATTAATCTGTCTTAATCAAGTTGGTGTTCCTACAACATCCTTTGTAGCAGCTTTCGGTGCTTTTGGTTTAGGTATTGGCTTAGCATTACAAAATAATCTAGCGAACTTAGCATCAGGATTATTGATCTTAATATTCAAACCATTTCGTGCTGGACACTATATTGAGGTTGGGGACATTATAGGTAGCGTTACATCCATACAGTTTATGAATACCATTATCACCACAAAGGATCAGAAACGGGTGTACATACCAAATTCGATTCTTACATCTCAATCAGTAACGAATTATTCCTATATGACTGAACGGATGATTCCATTTGTTTTTGATATTGGCTATAACAATGATCATCATGAAGCGATTAGAATTTTAAAGGACGTTTTTGCCAAGGATAAACGTATTCTAAATGCTAAATATATGGAGATTGGTATTTCTGAATTTGGTGATAACTCTGTGCGTATTTCTGCGTTTGCAGAAGTTAAAACTAGTCAGTTTATTGATGTTCGATATAGTATTATGTCCGATGTGAAAGATGCTTTTGATAAGCATGGTATAGATATTCCATATCCACAACGTGTTGTATATATACACAACGCAGATACTTCTACAGATGAAATTAAAGAAACTAAGAAAAAAGTAACTACCGCGAATTAAGAAATCTGATAAATCATGAATTTACAAGTTAATAATATGTAGAAAGAGATTGATATGAGAGATTTAATAATGCATAGGCATTTAGTATGGCAACGTTTTATATTGGCGTTAGCTTTCATAGGTGCCATGCTCTTAGGTACTGTTGCTCATGGTGCTGCACCTACGCCACCATCTACCATTGGTGAAGCAGTAGTACTCATTGATGCAGATAATAAGGAGATTTTATTCGCCAAGAATCCCGATAAATGGATGCATCCTGCCAGTACAACTAAGATGGTAACATTGCTAACCGCTCTAGAATTGAAGGGAACGCAATTAGATGAATTGGCTACGATTAGTCCATATGCGACGAGCATGGAGGAGTCTAATTTAGGTGTACAAGTGGGGGACCAAATTACCTTAGAAGGTGTTCTAGAAGGTATGATGGTGGCCAGTGGCAATGATGCGGCTGTGGTAATTGCTGAAAATGTAAGTGGTTCTGTCGCTAATTTTTCTAAAGATATGAATCGCGTAGCCGCAAAGGCAGGGTGCTAAAAAAATAGTGTGTTTTTAAATCCTCATGGATTAACACAAATGGGGCATCATTCAACGGCACGTGATTTGGCATTGATTGCTGCCTATGGTATGAAGTACCAAATGTTCCGCGATAAGGTAGCCAATGATTACTATAAGGTGCCTTATCAAAATCGAAAGCCTGAAACAATTCGCACAACAAATCACTTTATTCGAAACAAATACCCTGGTGCTAATGGTTTGAAAACAGGTTTTACCAATGCGGCAGGGAGAGTGTTTAATTGCATCGGCAACGCGTAAAGGGCATACCATGATTATCGTTATGCTCAATGATGATAATCGTTGGGAAGAGGCGGTGCAATTCTTAGATTATGGATTTAAGCTACGCGGTGTTATTTAATATAACTATAATTTGACTATACAAATAATATAAAAGGGTCCTACCTGGTGGTGGGACCTTCAGTGTAAGGGGGATATGTATGAGTTCATTTTTTGCTTTTTTAAAACGGATGCGATTTATCAATCGTTGGAGTTTGATGCGCAATACAGAAACAGAAAATATTCAGGAGCACAGCCTTGAAGTAGCCATGGTAGCTCATAATTTGGCGGCTCTAAAAAATGAATATTTTGGTGGGAAATCTTGATGTTAATAAGGTGGCTGTTATCGCTATGTATCACGAAGTCAGTGAAATTTTTACGGGAGATATGCCAACGCCTATTAAATATTTTGATCCAAAGCTGCGTTCTTTATATGGTGAGGTGGAAACCTTAGCACAAGAAAAAATGCTAAGTACCTTACCAAAACGATTGCAAGCCGTATACAAGCCGTATATTGTGGATGCTGAAACGTTGCCTGAATGGCCCATTGTGAAAGCAGCTGATACATTATCTGCGTATATGAAATGTGTCAATGAATTACATGCGGGCAATGATGAATTCAAGGAGGCCCACGATACGATTTTAGCTAAATTAGAATCCCTCAATATGCCAGAGGTAGATATGTTCATCGAAGAATATGTGCCAGCGCTCAGTCAATCATTAGATCAATTGAACTATTACAAAATATAATATAAGTGGAGCGATTATTTTTGCTGTACAGTTTTTGAGTCAATATATTCATTGTTTCGTATTAATATCTTTTTTCCTCTCCACGAAAAAGCACGATGACCATATTTGGCTTTGAACTCTTTATTACTTATCGATTCCAATTCCTCGATGTCTACATAAGGCTCAATGGATTGGAACTCAACAATTGGTGTTGTAGGTAGATCTTTATTATGAGGACATACCTCTTGGCACATATCGCAACCAAATATTAAAGGTGATTTCCCGACAATCGATTGCTCATCATCGGTGAGGTCACCTTTTTTTTGTGTTAAATAGCTTTTACAGGTGTCATATTTAAACTCGTTGTGGTCTAAACATTTTCCAAGACATGCTGAGATGCAGCGGTTACAGCCTAGACAGGTTTCTGTCATAGGCGTGTTTGGCTCAAATTCAAGGGTGGTAAGTACGGTGCCGATGACAATGTAGGAGCCCCAGATTGGGTTGATAAAACACTTATTTTTCCCATAAAACCCCAGTCCAGCTAGATATGCCATGTACCGGTCGGCTAATGGGCTTGTATCGCAATGAATGGAAATAATTCACTAGGATTTGTAGAGGACAGTTCGTCCACGAGGCGTTGTAAATAGTCTGTCACCACGAGATGATAATCAGTAGCCCACGTATAGCGTGCAAGATTTGTTGCACCGCTGTAAGGTACATAGTATGGAAATAAACATACGATAGCACTGCGCGGCATAAAATCAGGCGTTCCCATTAGTCGCTCATCTAAGTCCGCAGCCGTAAATGGGCATGGATTGGATTCACACAGAATTTGCCGTGCCTCGTTCGGGAGTGGCCAAGAGGTGGTACCCACTACGGGTATATGTAATTGTTTGCAAACTTCTTGTAATTTTATATTGTTTGTCATAGATTTACGATGTAATAGTTGTTACAATTAAAGTATATAAGTATATGAATTAATAGGTCTTGAAATAGGACCATATATAGTTGATGTATTAAGATAATTATTGTTTTTAGTATACCATTGTGAGGATAGAATATGTTAGCCTTTTTGAAAGTATTACAACCGAAGACGGTGGAAGAGGCCTATGAATTAGCCATAAAAAATAAAACAGCGCCTATGCTTGCGGGTGGTTGCTGGTTGCGCTTAGGTCGTCGCACTTGGCCCGCTGTAATTGACATGGCAGGATTAAATTTAAGATATGTTCGTGAAGAAGATAATGAATTTGTCATCGGTGCTATGGCTACTCAGGGCGATGTGGAACGCTTTGAACCATTACAAACATTTTGCGGTGGTGCGGTTGTGCGAGGCATCAAGGAAATTCTAGGCGTACAGTTTAGAAATATGGCGACTATGGGGGGATCTGTAGCTAGTAAGTTTGGTTTTTCAGATATAATCCCTGCTTTGCTTGCGGTTCATGCAGACATCGTAACTTATAAGGGTGGTCGTATGTCTATGCAAGAGTATATGAATTATCGAGAAAAGGATATTTTAGTAGAAATCCGTATACCAAATCATGAGGTACCGGTTGCTATTGAAGCATTGCGTATTTCTCGCGGAGATTTCCCGTATTTAACTGGTTCTATTCGTCATGATGACACGGGTTATAAAATCTATATTGGGACTCGTCCTGGGGCACCACAACTGGCGGTGAAAGCAAGTGCTTTGCTTTCAGAAAAAGGATTAGCAGCATTGGATGAAGCGGCCCAAATCGCATCAGAGGAACTGGTGTTCCAAAAAAATTCACATGCATCGAAGGAATATCGCGTGGAGATGGCTAAATCTATGGTTCGTCGCTTGGTTAAGGAGGTGGCACAATAATGGAAGTTCTCTTGAATATCAATAATAAAAATGTCACTGTTAATGTGCCAGCTGACGAAATGTTGATGACCACACTTCGTAATTTAGGTTATTACAGTGTCCGTTGTGGTTGCGATACAACGAACTGTGGTTTATGTACTGTGTGGGTGGATGATGAAATCACCTTATCCTGTGCATATCCTACATTCCGTGGACCAGGGCATACAATTACAACCCTTGAGGGGCTTCAAGAGGATGTATCTTTATTAGCAGATTGCCTTGCATCTGAAGGGGCTGATCAATGTGGTTTTTGCACTACGGGCATGATGATGAGTGCTATTGCATTGAAACGAAGAAATCCAAATGCTAGTGATGATGAAATCAGAGAATATTTAATTGGTAATCTCTGCCGTTGTACAGGCTATGAGTCACAACTTCGAGGCGTTCGCAAATTTCTTCAAGGAGGTTTATGATGAAACACGTTGGTAAGTCTTATGACAAAGTCGATGCCAAGGGGATTCTAAGCGGTAAACCTTCTTATACGGGCGATTTTGTACCTAAAGATGCCCTTATTATCAAGGTGTTGCGTAGCCCTCATGCACAGGCGCGTATCAAATCCATCGATACGTCAAAAGCTAAATTAATCCCTGGTGTAGAAGCCATTTTTACATATGAAGATGTACCGAATACGCGCTTTACCTTGGCAGGGCAAACCTATCCAGAGCCATCTGCCTATGATGCGTTGATTCTCGATTCTGTAGTTCGCTATGTAGGTGATGAAGTGGCCCTCGTTGTGGCTAAAGATGAAGCTACTGCATTGAAGGCGATGCCTCTCATTAAGGTTGAATACGAGGTGCAAAAACCGGTACTTGATTTACGCACGGCTATGGACCATGAAACAGTAGTTCATCCAGAAGATGATATTCTCAATCATATTCCAGTAGGACAAGACTATAAACGCAATATTTGTGTATCGTACCATAAGCGTGTTGGTGATATTGAAGCGGAACTTGCTAAATGCGATTATGTCGTAGAAGGCACATATTTCGACCAAGCTACGCGTCAATCTGCGATGGAACCATTCCAAAGCTTTGGGTATATCGATCATTTGGGCCGCATTGTTATCGTTAGCTCTACGCAAATCGTATTCCATGTACGTCGACATATTGCACGTGCACTGGGTATTCCGGCCTCAAAAATTCGCGTTATTAAACCTCGTATTGGCGGTGGCTTTGGGTCTAAACAAACGGCTTGTACAGAATTGATGACCGCCTTTGTAACCTGGAAATTACAAAAGCCTTGCTATCTTCTCTATGATAGAACCGAAGCACAAACCTGTTCCACTACGCGCCATGCTCGTGAATGGTATATTCGTCTAGGTGCTACTAAGGATGGCATTATCCAAGTTATCGATATGGACTCTATCACAGCTGCTGGGGCACATGCTACGCATTGCTTTACAACAACTACGGCAGGGGAACATAAATCGGTGCCTTTGTACAACAAGGGTAAAGCTGTTCATTATGGTACGGAAGGGGTCTATACAAATCATACTCCAGGCGGTGCTTTCCGTGGATATGGGGCTACAGAGGCATTGTGGCCATTAGAATGTGCAGTCAATCGCTTGGCTGATGAAATGGGTATAGATCCGGCAGAACTTCGTCAAAAGAATTTGATTGCTGCTGGTGAACGCAGTTTGGTATATGATCCAGATGAAATTATGGAGTCTGGTTTATTCCAAAAAACAGTAAATAAGGTTAAAGAAATGGCGCGCTGGGACGAACGACCTCATAGCTGGGATATTGATGAACGATATCGCGGTGGTCTCGGTATGGCGCTTGCCTTACAAGGTTCTGGCGTTGCTAATATAGATGTGGCATCTGTAGAAATTCGCCTTGGTGATGACGGTAACTACACATTATATACGGGTTCTTCCGATATGGGGATGGGGGCCAATACAGTTCTTACCCAAATGGCCTGTGAAGTGCTTGGATGTCCTATGGAGTCTATGACTGTTGTTGAATCCGATACGGATATTGTGCCATTTGATCCTGGATCCTATGCATCGAGTACAACCTATGTAACCGGTACAGCTGCTAAGATGGCGGCCGAAGAATTACGAGCAAATCATTAATAAATTGGCTCAATTCATGGATGTAAGCCCTGAAGAAATTGATTTCGATGGTTTAGTGGGCATGACTAAAGATGGCACAAAGAAGATGTCTGTTCAGGAATTAGCACCTAAGCTATTAGTAGGAACTACATCTGAACAACTAACGGGGTTTGCAACATGGGGGAGTCACACCTCTCCACCACCATTTATGGCGTCTATTGCAGAGGTTAAGGTGGATAAACAAACGGGACAAATTATACCGTTACATATGTATAATTGTGTAGACTGTGGTACCGTTGTGAATCCTAAATTAGCACGTGTACAGGTTGAAGGCGGCGCAGTACAAGCTATTGGTATGGCTTTGTATGAAGACGTTAGATACTCTAGTAATGGTCGTTTAGAAACTAATAATTTTATGACCTATAAAATTCCTACACGCCAAGATATTGGTGAATTACATACCGCCTTTGTCGAATCATATGAGGAAAGTGGTGCGTATGGTGTTAAATCCATCGGTGAAATTGTTATTAATACAGCTTGTCCCGCAATACAACATGCTGTAAAAAATGCAGTTGGTGCGGATATTCGTACATTACCTATGACACCAGAGAAGGTATTTATGGGGATGGACGAGAAATATAAAGTATAACTATTTACATTCCTAAAGGGGGCCTCACGCTATGACATCACAAACGCAGTATTGGAATCGCCTTATTCAACCCGGCATTGTTGCATTGGTTGGTGCAGGCGGCAAAACAACAGTTTTATCTAAGCTAGTAGAGTATGGCAGGTTGCAAGGGCGACCTATCGTGGTGACCACTACGACACAATTGTACGAATCACAAGTGGCTCAGTACGAACCTATTTATACAAAGGATATTAATGAGGTAGATGAATATTGCACTAAACGTATTCAACAAGGCTATTGTGGCGCCTGGTTTAGTGGAATTACAAGAACTAAGGTGGATTCTGTAGATTGTGAAAGTATTGATAATCTAAGCACCTTGCATCCCAATTGGCAAATTGTTGTAGAGGCAGATGGTGCTAAAGAAAAATGGCTTAAGGCTCCAAAACATACAGAACCTGTTATCCCTAGCCAAACAAAGACTACAATAGGTGTTGTAAATCTTCAAATGTTGGGGGCCTCTTTAGACGAGGATCATGTACACAATTTGGAACTCGTTCAGTCTATCGTTAATCGTGAAGAAGGCGCTATTGTAACACCGAGCATGCTCGCTCAAATCGTGCTTCATAAGCAAGGCCTGTTCCAATATAGCAAGGGCAAAAAGGTGTTGTTCTGTACAGGCTATGATACGGTACAACATAGAATTATTGATGATTTTATTAGCCATGTATTAGATAGTGATATTACAGCTATCGTATTGGCTGATGGATATAAGGCTAGCTGTGAAATTCGCCGCATTATTCAATGCCGATAGGTAGCAAAATGGAATATAAGGCCTGTAAAAGCGCTCCCGTAGGGGGCGCCCTTTTACGAGAGTTTCCCCGCATTGGGATTGTTCTATTAGCGGCTGGGCAATCGCGTAGAATGGGGACTAATAAACAATTACTGCCGTGGAGAGGAAAAACTGTTCTTGATGCGGTTTGTCATGCTTTACAAACAGGCTGGATACAATCTGCGAACGGTAGTAGTTTAGTGAATTATCCATTTGTAGCAGTTACAAATGATAATAGGAATATAGACGAGATTGTAAGAATTATGGCTTTAGTGTTGTTCATAATGAGAATCCTGAGTTAGGTCAGGGTGCATCTATCGCTTTAGGGATACAGTATCTATTAAGTACATACGGTAGAAATTATTTTGATGGTATCATTTGTTCTGTATCGGACCAACCTTTATTATGCCCTAAGGTTATTGAAACGCTTATACAGTACTTTCAGCAGAGACATGATGCAGATAATCGAATAATTGTAGTGCCAAAATATGGATTTACACAACATGCTGGGAACCCTGTTATGTTTGGGAATCATTGGTTTGATGCATTACAGACTATAGAGGGAGACCAGGGTGGTCGAACCATTATTTGTGGCGAGGGACAAGATTTTATAAAACATGTATATATAGCCTCTGATTGGGGGGATGATGTAGATACGCCAGAGGATTATAACGATTTGTTAAATCGTGAAAGTGAGGGTGTATGAAACCATTAATATTAGTGCGCGGAGGTGGGGATATCGCATCCGGCGCTATTTATAGATTAAGACGTGCAGGCTATCCTGTAGTTGTTAATGAAATTGCCATACCAACTATGATTCGTAGAGAGGTTAGTTATGGTAATGCTGTTCATATAGGTGAAATGGTTCTTGAAAGGCTGGTAGCACGTCATGTGTCCATCAGTGAAGTTCAAGATACATTAGCCCAAGGTGTTATTCCTGTTGTGACCTCCTCTTATGAGGACTTACTTGACCGATTGCATCCAGATATCGTAGTAGATGCCATTCTATCCAAAAAAAATTTAGGAACAACAAGGTTAGATGCGCCTTTTGTTATTGGTGTAGGTCCTGGATTTAGTGCAGGACGTGATGTGAATGTAGTAATCGAAACTATGCGAGGACATAATTTAGGTCGCTGTATTTACGATGGTGAGGCAGAGTCTAATACCGGCGTTCCTGGTAATGTAGGTGGATATACTCATGAGCGCGTTGTACATTCACCGAAGTCAGGTTTGTTTACTGCCAAGCGTCATATTGGGGATGAGGTGCAGGCTAACGAAGTGATTGGCTTCGTTGATGATGCACCGATAAGAGCCAAGATTACAGGCGTGTTACGGGGCATTTTGCATAGTGGTCTTATCGTATCAGATCATTTTAAATTGGCAGATATAGACGCACGCTGCGAGGAGTCTCATTGTTATAGTATTTCTGACAAATCCCTAGCAGTTGGTGGTGGTGTTTTAGAGGCTGTTACCGCTTGGGACTATGAAAGGAATCAAGATGGAATGCATTTATGATATTATGAAAGACCGATTACAAGTAACGGAACCAACATTCTTGGTAACCATTGTATCGGGACCGCGTCAAGGGGATAGAGCGATTTATAACGAAGCGGGCCACGTATTATATGGTGATGCTATAGAAGGTTTTACACCAAATGCCATTAAACCCAATGCGTTATGTGTATTTGGCACTACAGAGTGTTTTGTAGAGCCCGTCGAAAAGGATCCGTCTGTACTCGTTTTAGGGGCTGGACATGTAAGCCGTGCAATCACTGATTTGTTGTTGTTCATCGGTTGTCGAGTTACCGTTGTAGATGATAGACCGGAATATGTAGTGCCCGAATTCTTTGATGATCGAGTGACGCGCAAATGTTTACCTTTAGATAATTTTGGAGAGTTTTTATCTCTTGATGAATATAATGGATTTATCGTAGTTACAAGAGCACATGAGTTTGACAATGCCTGTCTAAAACAATTACGGGAACAATTGCCAACCTATATGGGGGTTATGGGCAGTCAAAAACGCGTTCATTATGCACTGGAGAATTTGAAAGCTCATGGATGGACGCAAGAGGAAATCGATATGATTTATGCGCCTATTGGATTAGATTTAGGTGCTCAAACACCAGAAGAAATTGCATTGTCTATTGTTAGTGAATATTTGGCTGTTACGCGAGGTAAAAAAGGACAATTTTTGCGTAGAAAGAGAGTGGTAGAACATGAATCGTGAGTTTGTAGAGTATTTAAGTCAACGAACAAATGAAACATTAGCGGTGGCCACAATTCTTCATACTGCAGGATCTACGCCACGAAAAGCGGGGACTTCGATGGTGGTATTTCCCGATGGATCCATATTTGGCACTATTGGCGGTGGTCGCGCAGAAAATGAGATTCGTTTGAGTGCTATCGACTCCATAGAGAAAAGAGAAAATTATCGACGTATAGAAGTAAAGTTAGATGATGACGTGGCCGTAAAGAAGGTATGGTCTGTGGTGGTTGTATGGATGTGTGGATTAGAACACAAAATGTGTAAAATGGATATACTATGTATAGTAAGCACTAAATGGTGAATCCTATGATAGAGGGTATATCTGTCGTTTTAAATTTACAGTGACCATAAAATACGTTAAAATATAAGGTACAGCTAAAAGTATTAGTTGTACCTTATTATTTTGTGTAAGGAGTAACGAATATGCAGTTTGAAGCTCTCATACATACCTTTAGAATCCTAGATGTTATCGACATTTTAACGGTTGCTATCGGTATTTACTATATGTATAAACTTTTAAAAGATACACGTGCTGTAGCTTTGTTAAAAGGTTTATTGTTTTTGGCTATTTTGAATGTGCTTAGCCATGTACTCAATTTATATGTTATCAATTGGATTTTACAACAAGGGATGACGGTTATTCTTTTTGCTTTGCCGGTCGTATTCCAACCGGAATTGCGTCGTGCATTGGAACAACTTGGTCGAGGTCGAATTTTTAGTAAAGCTCAAAATGTTAACGAAGAAGAGATGGATATGGCTATTGATGAAGTAATGGCTGCCGCTCGTGTTATGTCCCGTGAACATACGGGTGCCCTCATCGTATTTGAACGTGAGGTGGGCCTGAATGATTTTATCGATACAGGGATTATCGTTGATGCTGTATTGAGTCGTGAATTAATTAAAAATATATTCGTTCCAAGTACACCACTCCACGATGGAGCTATGATTATTCGTAATGGTCGGATTCAAGCTGCTGGCTGTTTATTGCCACTTACGGAAGACCGTACATTGAGTACTGAACTAGGTACTCGTCACCGTGCAGCGATTGGCTTATCTGAACAAACAGATGCAGTAGTTGTTGTTGTCAGCGAAGAAACCGGTGTTATTTCTTACACGTATGGTGGTCACATTTATCGTCACTTGCCAGAAGACCAAATTAAAGAGGCTCTTCGCACATTTATGGAACGACCTCGTCAAAATATTACGAGCATGTGGAAATGGGGTGGCAAGAAATGATGATTCATTTAAAACGCAACTGGCCTGCGAAAATACTTTCATTATTAGTGGCCATCGTCATGTGGTTTTTTATTATGCGTGATCAAAATCCTGTGATGGAGGTTTCTTATGTGGTACCTGTGCAGGTACAAAATTTAGCAGCGAATTATATTGTAGAGGATGCACCTCAAAGCGTACGTGTTGTTCTGAGTGGACCGCGCGATACGATTATTAATTTGAAGTCTGAAAATCTTAAAGCTTATATTGATGCATCTGGTGTGTCGCCAGGGCAAAATAATGTAACCATTCATTTTAATTCACCATCTGGGATGAGTTTAATGGAGGTTAAACCGGATACTATAACTCTTACGGTCGATGAATATGCAGAAAAGAAATTACCTGTAGAAATCATACCATTAGGACAAATTTCAGATAATGTAGCATTAAAGTCTGTTACAGTAATTCCGAAGGAGGTTACTGTATCTGGTCGTAAGCAACAAGTGATGGCGGCAACCCGTGTAGTAATGAAGGTCAATGTTTCGGGACAAACCAAAAACTTTAGTTCCGTTGCTGATTTAGAAGCTTGGGACAATGCAGGAAACGTACTCAATGTGAATATTAATCCTGCACAAGGTCAAGCACAGTACGAATTAAATTTACTTAGAAAAGATAAAGCCGTACCAGTTTCAGCGATTACTGTTGGTCAAGTAGCAGAGGGTTATGAGGTTAAAGGTATTACGATTAAACCTGTACAAGTAACCATTACAGGTCGTGAAGAAATGGTCGATATGATTTCTGAGCTTAAGACAGAGGTTATTGATATTAGTGGTGCCACAGCACCTGTTGAGGCTACCTATAATCTCATAATCCCAGATGGAATTACCAGTAAGGTGACTACGGTGCGTGTAACTGTAGATATACAAAGAAAAGCATAGATATGATTAGAATAATAAATCTTCGTGTAGCCGTTACTGTGAAGGCTACGATTGAAGAAATTGTAGAAAAGAAATATCCTCAAATGAAAGGGCATATACAGAAAATTCATGTGGTGAGACGTGCTGTAGATGCGCGTAAGAAACCGAATATCGTATTTGTATATACCCTCTTTGTAGAGGCAAATAATGAAGAACAAATCCTTAAAAAATTAGGTAAACAAAAGGATGTAACCTTGTTTACTCCGGAGGATCCCGAGCTTGTTATAATCGGTGAAAGGCCTTTAGCACACAGACCTATTGTTATGGGCTTTGGCCCGGCAGGTATGATGGCAGCCTTTTACCTGGCACGAGAAGGTTATCGTCCTATCGTGTTAGAACGCGGTCAAGACGTAGATACGCGTGCAAAGGATGTAGAAACATTCTGGAAAACAGGTTCTTTTAAACCTGAATCAAATGTTCAATTTGGTGAAGGGGGAGCGGGTACTTTTTCCGATGGTAAGCTGACCACTCGTGTAACGCATCCACGATTATATGAAATCTCCAAGTATTTTGTGGAGTTCGGTGCACCAGAAGAAATCTTATACAAACATAAACCTCATGTGGGAACAGATAAATTGCGTAATATGGTGAAAGCCATGCGTGAACGCATTATCGAATGGGGCAGTGAAGTTCGCTTTGGTGCTAAGGTGACAGATGTATTTATTGAAAACGGTCAGGTTGTAGGCGTTGAAGTAAATCAAGCCGAGCGCATTGATACGACCCTGATTTTGTCTGGCGTAGGTCATAGTGCACGAGATACCTATGAAATGCTATATAAACGAGGCGTTAATATGGTGGCAAAACCATTTGCCATTGGTGTTCGTATTGAACATTCTCAAGATGTCATCGACTATTCCCAGTATGGTGTAGATCCAAAGAGTTTAGGTTTGGGCGCCGCAGAATATTCCTTGGTATATCATGATAAGGAATCTGGTCGTACTGCATATAGCTTCTGCATGTGTCCAGGTGGACAGGTAGTAGCATCTGCATCTGAATCGGGTGGCGTTGTAACTAATGGCATGAGCTTGTATGCTCGTGATAGCGGTGTTGCTAATAGTGCTATCGTTGTTAATGTAGGTCCTGATGATTTCGGTTCACATCCATTAGATGGTGTAGAATTTCAACGTGAATGGGAACGGAAAGCGTATGAGTTAGGTGGCTCTAATTTTAACGCACCGGCGCAAACAGTAGGCTCCTTTTTAGGGCAAGAGCACGCACCTTCTATTGATGCTGGTAGGCATAGTTATGAACCTCATATTGTAGAATGTGATTTGCATCAATGCTTACCTGATTATGTATCATCGGTATTAGAGCGTGCACTACCGTATTGGGGGCGACGCATTCATGGTTTTGATGCTCCTGAAATATGTATGACTGGTGTTGAAACGCGTACATCTTCACCTCTTCGTATGGAGCGTGATGATAATCGCGTATCTAATACTATTGGTGGCTTTTACCCAATGGGGGAAGGTGCCGGTTATGCAGGTGGTATCATGAGTGCTGCCTTAGATGGTGCGGAAACGGCGATTGCATGTATGAGCATATATGCAAAACCTAGTAACTAGTACTTTCACAAATCAGTGCATAACATGCTCTTGTGAAAGGTTCACTGTGATTTTATAAATAATACAGATTCGTGTGATATAATACACACAATATAGAAAGAGTAAACACATTCGTTTATAGACGGAGGAAAATATGGCTCGATTATTTGGTACTGATGGTGTACGTGGCGTAGTTAATGAATTTCTTAACTCCTGAATTGGCATACCATTTAGGGACGTGCAGCAGCAACACATTTTGGTAAAGAAAAAGAACATCCTACATTTTTAATTGGTAGAGATACACGTATCTCTGGATCCATGTTGGAATGTGCCTTGGCTTCTGGTATTTGTTCTGTAGGGGGCAATGTAGTAATGGCTGGCGTTGTACCGACACCTGCAGTAGCATATCTTGTAAAGCAACAAGGTTTTGATGCGGGCGCTGTTATTTCTGCATCTCATAACCCATTCCCAGATAATGGTATTAAATTCTTTGATGGTAGTGGTTTTAAATTACCAGATGAAGTAGAAGATCAATTAGAAGTATATGTACGTCAAAGTGCAGATAACGAATTACCTCGTCCTACAGGTGCTGGCATTGGTCGTGTAGAGTATAATGCAAATCTTGCACATCACTATGCTCACTTTGTTCGTCATACAATCGATACATCCCTTGAAGGTTTAACGATTGTCTATGATGGCGCAAATGGTGCCGCTTCTAGCGTAGGTCCTGAAATTTTGTCTGGTCTTGGTGCAAAGGTTATCAATATCAATGTCAATCCAGATGGTTTGAACATCAATCATCATTGCGGTTCTACCCATATCGAAGGCTTGCAAGTAGCTGTTCAACAACACCATGCTGATTTAGGCATTGCCAATGATGGTGATGCAGACCGTTGCTTGTTAGTAGACGAAAAAGGTCAAGTCCTCGATGGTGATCAAATCATGTTGTTATGTGCTCTTAAATTGAAAGAAGAGGGCAAACTCAAAGATGACACTGTAGTTGGTACCGTTATGAGCAATATTGGTTTTCATAAAGCAGCTAAGGATTTAGGTATGAAAACTTTTGCTACTGCTGTTGGTGACCGTTATGTACTGGAATACATGCGTGAACATGATCTTTCCGTTGGTGGTGAACAATCTGGTCACGTAATTTTCCTTGATCACAATACTACTGGTGACGGCATGTTGACAGCTGTTCAAGTGGCAGCTCTTGTAAAAGAAAAAGGTCAACCACTTTCTGAATTGGCGAGTATTATGACAAAATATCCACAAGTACTTATCAATGTACGTGTTGCCACAAAAACAGGTTGGGAAGAAAATGATATCATCAAAGCTGCTATCGTAACAGCTGAAGGTGAGCTTGGTGCAGAAGGTCGAGTGTTGGTACGTGCCTCTGGTACAGAACCTCTCATCCGTGTTATGGCAGAAGGTCCTAACTTAGAAGAATTACAATCCTTGTGCCAAGAAATTGCTGATATTATCGGCAGAGAACAAGGGTTGGCTGAATAATATTGAGATTAAGATCTCTGAGATATCTAGTAGTAAATTAGATGTTTTAGAGATCTTTTTGTACTCATATGTTATTTGATTAGATATAAGGTGAAAAATCCCCATAATCTTTATCTTTATTGACTGAAAAAGGATTCATAAATTATAATTAATTCATAAATAACTCATGAACGTTACATGAATATTTCTGAGTGGAAACTTTATTTGAGTTTGTTCTTTACAAAAAATATTTTAAGTGGGGAGATATAATTATGTGCGAGAATATTAATGAAGATAATAATAAATTGAAGTTTGAAAAACCAAGATGCATTGAAACCTGTAGAAAAATTTAATTGATGCGGCCGCAAGTGCTATTAATGATAAAAAATGTAACTATTAATAATTCTCCTTTGGGGAGAAACTGCTGCAGGGGCATTAGGAATTGGTGCGGGTGCAGGTGTTGGTTTTGCAGGATTATATTTTTGGTGGATCAGTAGTAGGATTAAGTGCAGCTGGAATTACTAGTGGACTAGCTGCTGCAGGTGCTCTAGTTGGAGGTGGGATGGCTACAGGTCTTGCCGTATTAGCTGCACCAGCTGTTGTACTTGGTGGTATTGGTGTTGGCGTAGCATCTCATGTCAGAAATAAAAAAAGTTAAAAGATAAAAAAATTAATAGTTTATAAAAAAATGCATTAGCAAAGCAAACCGCTATTGTAAAGGCTTTGAAAGAGGAATCTGATGCAGATAAAAAAACGTATTGATTTATTGAATGGTTTAAATATATTATTGAAAGCAGCTATAGAAGATTTAGGTGATGATTTAGGCCTTGATTAATAGTAAGAGAGGAGTGGAGACTTGAGTAAGTTCAAATATTCTGATGATGAATTAGATATAAATAGTGTTTTAAAAATTAAATCAAGATTTATCAAAAGAAATATCAGTAGATAAAGAACTTATTATACAAAGGTCTAAAAGCTGATGCAAATATAGAATCTACTATCAAACTATTAGTTAATCTAGGAAAAAAAGCTGAAGTTGATGACCTTTTTGTTAAAAATAGATGAAATGAAGCTTAATCAAAGATTGAATCGTAATCTCAAAAATAGAGAACTGGTCTAGTATTCTTTCAGAAGCCAATAATAGAAATATAACTTCAGTTGTATTAGAAGATATTATGACAGATGAAGAGATTAATCAGTCTTTTAATGAATATAATGAAATTGAAGCACAATTTTCATCTAAAACTGGTATTTTTTTAATAAAACTGATTTATCGTTTCTTGCTGTTGCAACAGCTTTACAGGTATTAAAAACATTACTTTTTCCATATGTTTCAAAAAAATTAGGTTATGGTGATAGTTTCAATCCTGATGATAGACTAGCCCATAATGATAAATCTATTGAAGCAGAACATAGAGAAGCTAATAATAGTTTTAGAGATAAATTTCAAGAACGATATAAATCAGGCTATTGGATTAATCTGCTATATCAAACACCTCCATACGATATAACTGCTGGTTCAAAAGATTTGGGAATCAATATGGGTGGAAAAGCACATAGAATGTATACTTTAGGTCATGATCCTATTTTAGGATGGCTATTTGGCACAGCTAATATATTGACTGATTGTATTACATTTAATTCGTTTGCGAATCATCGAGTTTCAAGAGTGGACCCATTAACTTCTAAAAAGAAGATGATAATTACAGCTGAGCAAGTTCCATTAACAATGATGTTTAAAGAGTGCTATGATATGTGTCGTGCAGATAAGTTAAATTTGCCAGCAGCTATTTTTGCTCAAGCACTACATTATAAGTCTGATATTAAAACTAAAATGGGATTACCAGTGCCATTATTGTCAAGTTTTAATGAGAATTTTGCTAGTAAATTATATGATGAACATTATGATGCATTATGTTTAGCTCGCGATATGAAGATTGTTGGTGCTTCGTTTATTATCTCTAAAGTAATAGATATAATTATTACACTTACACATGGCTTATTTAATAATGATGAAGTATCTAAAGAACTATATGAAGTACGAACAAGAAAAAAATTCTTCTTATATCTAATTCGATTGCATCCTCTAGTACCATTATTAATACATTAATAACTAAAGATTTACGTAAACTTGATATTGGTGGTGTGCTAAATACTATAGGACATCTTTTTACAGATATTAGATTTATATTTAAAATAAAAAGAAGAGTTTATAGAAAGTGAGATTTCTAATAGCTTGCAGAAAGAGTTAGATGAGATAGATTATTTATTCGGTCATCTATGATGAATAATGCGTATTATAAAAAAATCAAGAGTTTTTAGGTTTAGAAACTTAAAAACTCTAATAGAAAAAAATAGTAAGGCAGAAGTTAGTTAATTGATTTCTGCCTTACTATTTTATTCATGTTATACATTATTTATCAGCTACAACGAGTTTATATCCGTTCAAGTGAATATTATCTCCTGTAGTATCTTCGTTCGTTAAGGATTTTACATAGCTATCGCCTGTAAGTGTCCAAGTGGAATCTTTGCTGAGTTTCAATGTAATTTCGTTTGCTGTATTGTCAGTATTTATAGCGCCAACTAAACTAGATCCATTTGTCAGGTCTAGCGCAATGGTGCTAATTGCATCGGCTACAATATTGCCGTTTAAGGCTTGGTTGGAGGCGCGAAGTGTAAGGTGACCGCCATTTTCACCGGTTTTGCCCCAACGGGAGTCGGCCGCTACTTTCACTAGTGTTGTAGTATTGGGCGTAGAGATAGCATTGCCAGTAAGGTCTACCTCTGCAGTGGTGTTGTTCACATAGATGAAAGCGCCTGTAGCATGGGTGGTGAGTGAGTTGTTTTCTGCTTTGAGACGGGCAATACCACTTTCAGCATCACCAGAAAAGCTTTGGTATAGCATAAAACCATTGTCTTTGTAGCCTGTTACATTAGAGTTGGTAAGTGTGATGGAATTTTTGCCTTCTACGACACCAATTTCACTGTTTTTAGCTTCGCCCGTAATATAGTCAGCTGTGATACTACCAGTAGAGTAGATAATAGGGCTACCTTCACCAGATGTTGTTAATTTGGCAGCCTCTGCTGTAATGGTACCTTCGCCACGGTCTGTAGCTAATGTAGCAGAGTGAGCACCTTCGGTTGTAATAGTAAGATTTTTGCCGTTTACAGTGCCTTTAGAAGTGGCATCTAAACCGCGTGAGGAATCGCTCTTTGTGTGAATGTTAGTATTTTCTACATTGATGACAGAACCTTCACCAGTAGCAAATACTGCATTCGAGCCATTGGAATTGGATGTAATATTGCTGCCTTTGATGTTGATTTGACTACCGTCGATACCGAGTATTACTGCGTTTTGACCACGGAAATTACTATTGTCATCGCTTGTCGTATTGCCTGTTTTATCGAATACGCTGTTTTCGATGGTTACGACTGCTTTATCTTTGCCGATGAACGTATTTTGATCGGATGTTGTATTAGATATCAATTCATGCGCAATGGCTTTATTTTCGGTTACTACCGTAGTACCTGTGAAAGTATTAGGATTAGCTTCAGCTTTTGGAACTGGCCCATTAGGTGCACTCATAGGTGGATTTCCAGCTGGTGGTGCACTTGGTATGTCTTCTGCAAAGGTTGGAAGGAATGCCAATGTAGAAAGGGCGGCACCTAATACGGCAGGAAGGACCCAACGGCGTAATTTTCTATATGAGTGTTTATGGTTTAGAGATGTTGTCTTTTTATGTGTTTTATTATTTTGTGTATTCATTGTAATCTCTCCTGTTAGACAATAAATATGCATCATGTAAATTTTAATAAATATGATTGTATAAAATTTTTATAATAAGTAGTATAATGATGGTGTATGAGTGAGCTATGAAATCGTTTGGCTTTATGTACCCCTGTGAAAATAAGCGTTATATCTCGTGTTTAATGCTTTCACAAGGCCTATATTCTTTACATTCATTACACCAATTTAGTATAATATAATTTAGTATGATTACAATTGTACTAGTTCTGCCACATGTTAATGTAAGGAGTTCCAAATTCGTAAAGGCGAATAGCGCATGTACCCGCGAAGGCAGTCGTTAGGGTAGACGAGGTGAAGAGTGATCGAATCATCAGCGGATGCTCTTCCGGCACATTCTTGTCGTAACAGATACTAAAAAGCCCATTGGTAACAATGGAGACAAAGTGTATCTGAATGAATTGTATTAAAGTAATAATTAATACATAATTGAAACATTAATCTAGAACATTAATTAGTTAGCCTTAGTTTTTGGCTGGGGCTAGAATGCCCCCAGTTATAGGAGGATATACTTATGTGCGGTATCGTAGGATACATTGGCTTTAATCAAGCATCTGATTTCTTATTGGACGGTATGGCGAAATTAGAATACCGTGGTTATGACTCTGCAGGCATCGCTGTTATTGGTGCTGAAAATGCAATTAAAATTCAAAAAAAGGTTGGCCGTCTAGCTAATCTTGAGGCGATTGTAAAAGCAGATCCTAATGAAGGGACTGTAGGTATTGGTCATACTCGTTGGGCTACTCATGGTCGTCCATCCGATATGAACGCCCATCCTCACTCCTCTGAAGATGGTAAATTTGCTGTTGTTCACAATGGTATCATCGAAAACTACATGCCTTTAAAAGAAGATCTCATCGAGAAAGGGTACCATTTCAAATCTGAAACTGATACAGAAGTAGTAGCTCATTTATTAGAGGATATGTACGATGGCGATTTCGTAAGTACTGTACGCCGCATGCTCGCTCGTGTTGACGGTGCGTATGCTCTTGAAATCATCTGTGCTGATGAGCCAGACAAAATCATTTGTACTAAAAAAGAAAATCCATTGGTTATCGGTCTTGGCAAAGGCGAAAACTTCGTTGCCTCCGATATTCCAGCAATCATTAACTACACACGTGATACATACATCTTAAACGATGGTGAATTGGCTATCGTTACACGTGATAATGTATCCGTATTTGATCGTGCAGGCCATGCAATCGATAAAGAAGTGTTCCACGTAAGCTGGAATGCAGAGGCTGCTGAAAAAGGTGGTTATGAACACTTCATGTTGAAAGAAATTCATGACCAACCAAAAGCTGTGCGTGATACATTCGGTACACATATCTCCGAAGATGGTAAAACAGTAATCTTTGATGAGTTGAATTGGACTGCTGAGGATGTAGCAGCTTTCAATAAAATCCTCATCGTTGCCTGTGGTACTGCATACCATGCAGGTCTTGTAACTAAAACAATATATTGAAAGCTTAGCCCGTATTCCTGTAAAGCGTTGAAATCGCATCTGAGTACCGATACAGCAATCCGTTGACTGATGATAAAACATTATGTATCGTTATCAGTCAATCCGGTGAAACATCTGATACATTGGCTGCTTTGAAAGAGGCTAAACGTCTTGGCGCTAAATCCTTGGCAATTACAAACGTAGTAGGTTCCAGTATCTCTCGTGAAGCAGATAACACTGTGTACACATGGGCAGGTCCTGAAATCTCTGTAGCGTCTACAAAAAGCGTATACTACTCAATTAGTAGCAGGCTTGTTGTTCGCTGTATACCTTGGCCAATTAAATGGTAAAATGGACCCAGCTTTAGGCGAAGAAATCCTTTTGCGGTGTTAAAAACTTGCCTACATTGATTCATGAAATCTTTGAAGTAGACGAAGATATGAAAGCCTTTGCAAAACATTATGGCTTCAAATCTGATGCGTTCTTCTTGGGTCGTGCTATCGACTACGCAGTAGCGATGGAAGGTGCTTTGAAATTGAAAGAAATTTCTTACATCCATGCTGAAGCATACGCTGGTGGCGAGTTGAAACATGGTACATTGGCTCTTATCGAAGAAGGCGTACCTGTTATCGCGTTGGCTACACAAGAGGATGTGTACGATAAGATGATCAGTAACATCCGCGAAGTAAAAGCTCGTGAAGCGGTTGTAATCGGTATCGGTATGAAGGGTGACGAAGAATTGTCTAAACACGTAGACCATACAATCTATGTGCCTCGTGCGAATAAATTCATCGCTCCAATCCTCGCTGTTGTACCATTGCAATTATTGGCGTACTACGCAGCGATTACACGCGGCGCAGATGTAGATAAACCACGTAACTTAGCTAAATCTGTAACCGTAGAATAATATATATAACCAACAGTGCCTCGGCACTGTTGGTTTATTTCAATATAGGGAGACTATTATGGCAGTTATATTTTCCGGTATCCAACCAAGTGGTGAATTGACACTTGGTAACTATTTGGGAGCTTTACGTAATTTCTTAGACTATCAAGATACTGATGAATGTTACTATTGTATCGTTAATCAACATGCAATCACTGTACCGCAAGATCCAAAAGAGTTATTTCAAAATACTCGTAATTTGGCAGCGTTATACCTCGCTGTTGGCCTAGATCCTAAAAAGGTAACATTATTTGTGCAATCCGAAGTACCTGAACATGTAAAACTTGGTTGGGTTATGCAATCTATTAGCTATGTAGGCGAATTAGAACGTATGACACAATATAAGGATAAATCTCAAAAGCAAGGTGACTCTATTCCTACAGCGTTGCTTACGTATCCACCATTGATGGCGGCAGATATTTTGTTATATGGTACTAACTATGTTCCAGTAGGTGAGGACCAAAAACAACATCTTGAATTGACTCGTAATTTGGCAGAGCGTTTTAACCGTAGATTTGGCGAAACTTTCGTAGTACCTGATATCAAGGTAGGTGAAGGTGGTGCTCGCGTTATGAGCTTACAAGAGCCAACTAAGAAAATGAGTAAATCTGATGATAACCAAAATGCTACAATCCGTCTTTTGGATGCACCAGACTTGATCGTGAAAAAATTGAAACGCGCTCAAACTGACTCTGACAACGCGGTGCGTTACGATAAAGAAAACAAACCTGGCATTTCTAACTTGATGGGCATTTACCGTGCTATCACAAAAGACAGCTATGAAGCTATCGAAGAAATGTATGCTGGTAAAGGTATGGCGTATTTAAATCAGATATTGCAGATTTACTTGTAGCAACACTTGAACCAATTCAACAGCGTTATAATGAACTCATTACAAGCCCTGAACTCGACATCATCTTAGATGAAGGTGCTGCTAAAGCACATGCAAAAGCGTCTGTTATGTATCGTAAGGTTGAGGAAGCTATGGGGCTTTGCCGAAAATAAGTATTTATATAGACTTTTTGAGGCATAGTATGACAAAACAAGAGGTAAGTGAACGATTTTCAGGCGGTCGTGTTAAGCATATGGTTACCACGCATAAAGCCGTACAGTGGATAGGGCGCATCTTAGGAATTCTAACTTGCGTTGCGCTCATAAAATGGGCTCCACATGATGTAGGTAATCGTATCCTATGTTATACATTAGTTGTGTGCTTGTTGTGGTGGATGAACGGCCTTGATATGGTGCTCGTATATATTTGTGAAAAGGGATTTGTTATAAAACAAAGACCGACTACATTACGAGATTATTTTTGGAGTGCTATCCATTTAGATGATTATTATTTGTATGTGCCTTTTGATACGGTGGTTGGTTTTACTCCGGATTGGAAAGAGTTGCAGGCTGTCAACAATCATGGTGGTATCTATGTAGTACCATTAGACCTGCAATTAGCACCCTATAAGGATAAAATACGTCTCCAGGCGGCTATAAAACATTATAGAGATACACATAATGAATAAAATTTGAAAATTTATTGATTTAACTATTTACAACTTTAGCAGACTAAAGTATAATAGGTTCATAAGTAAGAACTTGATCTGTAAAAGATTACGTGGAGGATATTATGAACTGGAAAAAGATTATGGCTGTAGGTTTAGCTGCAGTATCTATGATGGCTTTTGTAAGTGGTTGTGGCAGTGATACAAAAACAACAAATGAATTACCTAAAAAAATCGTTGTCGGCCTAGATGATAGCTTCCCACCAATGGGCTTTAAAGATGATAAAGGTGAAATCGTAGGTTTAGATATCGACTTGGCTAAAGAGGCTGCTAAGCGCGCTGGTATGGACGTTGAGTTCAAAGCGATTGACTGGTCCAGCAAAGAAGCGGAGTTAAAATCTAAGAAAATCGACGTATTGTGGAATGGTTTAACTGTTTCTCCTGAACGTGAGAAAAATATCTTGTTCTCCGATACATATATGAAAGATAAACAATACATCGTTGTTCGTAACGATGATAATGCTATCAAGGGTAAATCTGATCTTGCTGGCAAGGTTGTAGGTGTGCAACAAGCTAGTACTGGTGAATCTGCATTACAAAACGATCCTAGTGGCAAAACCGTTAAAGAAATTAAATCCTATGCTGATTTCGTAAGTGCATTCATGGATCTTGGCATTGGTCGTGTCGATGCAGTTATCGCTGATGGTGTTATTGCTCGTTACCTCATGACAAAGAACCTGGCAAATACAAAATTGTAGAAGGCACTGATTACGGCGTAGATAACTTTGCTGTCGGGTTCCGCAAAGATGATACCGCATTACGCGATAAAATCAATGGTATCTTAGCCGAAATGAAAAAAGATGGTACTGCTGATAAAATCGTTGAAAAATGGTTGGGCTCTAGCGCAGATCTAGATAAGAGCGATGCTAAATAGTACGATTCGTGATATACTAATAGTACTGTGGTCAGTATGTACAACTGATAATTAAAGAACGAAATGTACACTAGAGAAGAGGCCATGTGCCTCTTCTCTATTCGTGTTTTGAAGGAGTATTTCATGTTAGATTATTTATTACAGATTATCCCGACCATTGCGGATGGGCTTAAGGTCACCATTGCACTGTTCTGTGTCGTATGGGTACTATCTATACCTGGTGGTATCATATTAGCTTTACTGCGGCTATCTAAGCTTCCTGTAGTCGATAAAATTGTAGAGGCCTTTGTATATCTAATGCGTGGTACGCCATTGATGTTACAAATTTTATTCATGTACTTTGCATTGCCAATCATGACTGATGGGGCCATCCAAATGGATGATTCAACAGCAGCAGTCGTTACCTTTGTACTTAACTATGCGGCTTATCTTTGTGAAATCTTCCGCGGGGGCATTCAATCTATCCCACGTGGTCAATACGAAGGGGCAAAGGTACTTGGTTTTACCTATGGTCAAACGATGCGTACCATTATTTTGCCGCAAATGTTTAAACGCGTATTACCACCCCTTGCTAATGAAACAATCAATTTATTGAAAGATACATCTCTTGTTTATGTATTAGCAATGAACGATATCTTGCGTATTACGAAATCTATCGTGCAACGCGACTTTGATATTTCTGCATTTCTCGTAGCTGCAATATTCTACTTAATCTTTACATTCATTTTGACAAATATCTTCAATTACTTAGAAAAACGTTTCTCTGTATATGACGAATAAGAGGTAGTTATGACTTTGTAAATATGGAACGTATAGAGAAACATTTTAATAATAATGTAGTTTTAAAAGATGTTTCTTTACAAATGAATAGAGGGGAAATCGTGTCCATTATTGGACCATCAGGCTCTGGTAAATCTACATTTCTACGTTGTTTGGGACAATTAGAAACAATCGATGGTGGTGCTATTACCGTTGATGGCGTAGAGTTAGCATCCACCGATACAAACGGCGTTGTTAAATATGCTGATAAACAAACTATGCACGATTTATTACTTCGCATGGGCATGGTATTTCAATCCTTCAATCTATTTCCACATATGACGGTACTTGAAAATATTATGGTTGCACCTCGTATGGTAAAAGGTATGAAAGATACAGATATTATGCCGATAGCAGAACGTTTACTTAATAAAGTAGGCCTTTGGGAAAAACGCGATATGTATCCATCGCGTTTATCTGGTGGTCAACAACAGCGTGTAGCTATTGCTCGTGCATTGGCGATGAACCCAGAAATTATGTTGTTTGATGAACCTACATCAGCTCTAGATCCAGAATTAACTGGTGAAGTACTGAAAACGATTAAACAATTAGCCGATGATCGTATGACTATGATTATCGTTACTCACGAAATGAATTTTGCTCGTGAAGTATCCGATCGCGTTATCTTTATGGCAGATGGTATAATTCAAGAGGAAGGCGCTCCGGAACAATTGTTTACAAATCCACAATCCCCAAGAACAAAGGCTTTTTTAGACAATATGTTATAATGGTTGCCACCTATGAGCTCATAGGTGGTACCTTCACATATAGGAAAGGAATTTTATGAAGAAATTACCTATCGCATTAGTATTGGCCGGCTTGTCTGTTGTGACTGGTGTTGCTTATGGTGCTACACCTGAACAGGCTACACCTAAGGCTATTGTGGCATCTCAACAAGATGCACTTTCTGTGTTGCCCGAGCAATATAAATCGTATGCTACAAAAATGAATACTGTCGTAAAGGATACAAAAAATGGTTATACTTTCACTATTCCATGGCGTGTCAATGATGGTGTTATGATTGATATGGATGTGCGTAGTGAAAGTGAACACGTACAAGGTTACTCCTTTAACTTGTCTGGTCCAAATCAAGACGATGCGTATACTGTATCATTTACAAAGCGAAATAATACGCCACAAGGTAATGTGTCTCAGAAGGTATGGAATACTACCTGGTATGATGTGCCAATTAAGGGCATGTCCGATGATGAATATCTTCGTATTTGGCGACAACATAGTAATGTGTTTGAAAATAATGATGTAGTGGGGGGATTTTTCCCTAAGAAAGGTGCACAAGCTGCGCGTTGGAGCAGAACTACACCTAAGTCTTATGCTGAAATGACCTCTACTGAACAGGTTCATTCCATTTTCGAAGCTGAATTTATTATGGAGAAGGATCCTACGCATCGTTATAATCTTGTCAGTACCTATCCACCAGTACAAGCAAAGTTTATGGAGCAAGGTCTTTTAGAGACAGCGATTCCAACATTTACATTGTTAGATACGAAGAAAAACTCTACATTAAATAATGTGAAAAAGATATTAGTTGGATCTGGTGATATTAATGTGGCAGATGGATTAAGATTCATGAGTCCTAAAGGATTCACACGCATTAATGAGCCTAAAAAGCTAGCTTTTACAAAGGATAAAATTCGACTCGATGTGGAAAGTTTTGCTGTACCTATTCAAGCGGTAAGCAGTGCGATGCCAACGATGATGGGTAAGCAGATGCTAGGTGATCAGTATCTAAAATCCTTAGTTGATGTAAACAAGGCGACAATTGATCGATATGAAACACATATTATTGATGGCGCTGTTATGTTTTATGTAGCAGGTACTATGAAAAATCCTGAATCATCGGATACGGATACAGCAGAGCCGGTTGCATTTGGTGCTACTATTATTTAGGAAATAATGGTAATGTAGGTGTTGCTCGCATGATAGCGCCTGTTGGCACTGTATTGACAACACCTGAATTAGTTGATGTATTAGATGGATTTAAGTTAACCAATTCGTTAAATATTAATAATTCTTCCCAAGTTCTTTAATCTGTAAAAAAATGTGCTATAATGTATATAAATCCTCGTTTAAAAAGAGGATTTTTCCTAAGTCGTATAGAATATTATAAATAGACTAAACGATATTTAATCATATCCCTTCATAGGGGATTAGAAATAGGAGGGGTTAATATGGTTACCTACAAAACTATTGTCGTACCTACTGATGGTTCTGAAAATGCAAAGCGTGCATTAGAACATGCACTCGCTGTAGCAGATCGTAACAAAGCGGAATTGATTATTGTTCACGTAGCTAATATCGTATCTGCTATCTCTAACTTCGATCAAACACCTATTAGCGGTGGCTACGTGTCTGAACAAATTGCAGAAGACATGGAAGAAACAGGCAAAGAAATCTTGAATGATGTAGTGAAAGAAATTCCTGCAGGCGTTACAGTTAAGTCTGTATTTGAAGTTGGTTCCCCAGGTCCTGCATTATTAGCAGTTGCTAAGAAATTTAATGCTGATCTTATCGTAATGGGTAGCCGTGGTCTTGGACCTTTAAAAGGCCTATTCATGGGTAGTGTAAGTAGCTATGTAACAAGCCATTCCTCTTGCCCAGTATTGGTTGTTAAATAATATCATACAATTTAAAAGGCTTTGTCATTGTGAACAAAGCCTTTTTTTGTATATAATAGATATGATAAATAATAAAGTTTTTTACTTGATAGACTAAGTTAATTGTATTGTTTTAATAGAAAGGATATTTATGAGCAGCGGGAATGAAGCTTTGTTAAAGTTAGCAGAATTGTTCAAGATTCTCGGTGATCCAACACGCTTAAAGATAGTAGAGCTATTACTGGAAATGAAATGTGTGTTAATCACATTGCTGAAACGATGGGAATGGGGCAGTCAGCCATTTCCCATCAATTACGCGTGTTGCGACAAGCACGTCTTGTAACATACCGAAAAGAAGGAAAGACTGCGTTTTATTCCTTGAATGATAATCATGTAGAAGGTCTAGTTCGTATGGGTATGGAACACGTATCACATCAATAATTTGATATAATTTGCCTATGTAAGAACACCATATGGGGAATATGTAATACACACAAAAGGGAGCCATTTGATGGCTCCCTTTTGTGTTTTTGTAGTTAATATAGTGGAAATAAATAATAAGCAAATGTGATAAACAGAGGCATGGTTATGGCAGACAATATGGTTGTTCCCATTACAATTTGTGTAGCGTATTCTGGGTTGTTCTTCATTTCGATAGCGATGAGTGCCATATTAATAGCTGTAGGCACGCTATAGGTTATGACAATCGTTTGGGCCGCTATTGGATGCATAGGGCCATAGAATAGAATAAATATAACTGTTATAACAGCAGCTAAAAGTGGACTAATGACGAGTCGCAATAAGCTTGCTAGCATGACATCTGTTTTAAAGAAATTCAATGGCGTTCTATTGATTTGCACCCCTAAGGCAATCATGGCAACGCCGACGAAGGCGTTGGCAAAGATATTAAGTGGTGCATAAAAAGAAGAGGCCGTGTAAATCGAAAGGTAATAATTTACAAAGTAGTGCGAGGGGGATCGCATATGACATTGGCATATGGAATAAGACGTTGAGTGCATCTCTCGTGCTTAAACGACCTGCACCAGCTTGGTAAAATCCATAGGTATTACTTGTAACCGTTTGAATAATCATGATGGATACAACACTAAATAGGCCTAAATCGGCATAGGGGGTGGCGCCATCAATGACATAAGGGTACATTTGTAAATACAAAGAGTGCAAGGGCAATACCCATATTTCCTACATTATTAAACATAACGCAGTTTTTTAGAGTTGATATTTTAGGGTATATCGTAACCCTTTAAGCGGCCTACTATATCTGCGATGACTGAGTTTAGTATGAGTACACAGACAGCACAGAAAATGATTTCCATGGTGCTCGAGGAAAACTTAGCATCATACATGGCTCTAAACACAAAGGTTGGCAACAGTATGTAAAAGTTTAGCTTGCTTAATGTATATAAATCTAATTTAAATTTTTTATCTAGTATAAATCCCACGCCTATCAGTATGAATATAGGTATCATGGAATTCATGAAAATATGTCCTATTAGTGTTAGTAAATTCATAGTCTCACCTAGAGTTCTATTTAATATGTAATGTGATTTAAATCATGGTATACTTTTAGTATGATAATTTATGATACATAGTAAGAATGATGTAAATAAGGCTTTCACCTAATTACTCTATATTACTATCATACCATAGGATGTAGAGTTTAGGTCTATTTTTTATGTATTTATATGCATTGATCCTGACAGGGATAGGAGGTTGTATGAGAAAGCTTTTATTTGTATTAATGAGTATTTGTATGCTAGCCTTGGTCGTGGGTTGTGGTAATGATGCTGGTAAAACAGCTGATAGCACAAAGCCTAGTACGTCAGAAAAAATTACGATTCAAGCAGCAGCCAGCCTTAAAGGGGCTCTTACCGAATTGGCAGATGCATATAAAAAAGAACATCATTTAGCAGATGATCAAATCGTTATAAATTTTGCCGGTTCTGGCACATTGCGCCAACAAATTGAACAAGGTGCACCTGCTAGTTTATTCATTTCTGCAGACGAAAAGAATATGAAAATGTTACAAGAGAAAGAGTTAGTAACAGATGTAAAACCATTTGTCACTAATGAACTCGTTCTCGTAGTTCCTAAAGGACAACCTAAAATTGAGCTTAGTCAAATTACATCCGTAAAACGCATTGTATTGGGTAATCCTGATACAGTACCAGCAGGTAACTATGGTAAACAAGTACTAACAAAATTAGGTGTGTGGGACCAAGTAGAACCTAATGTAGTCTACGCAAAAGACGTTAAAGCTGTAACTGCTTCTATTAGCCAAGCGGCTGGTGATGCAGGATTTATTTACAAAACTGACGCTATTGCAGCAGGCGATGCAGTTCAAATCGCTGCTGTAACACCTGCTGATTCTCATGATCCTGTTATATATCCAATTGGTATCATCAAAAAATATGATAATGCATTGGCAAAGGATTTTTATAAATACGTAACGAGCCCAGAAGGCCAAAAAGTATTAGAGAAATACGGTTTTTCTACCTCTAAATAAGACTTAAACGCTAGCTTTCTAGGCTAGCGTTTTCTTGTGATACAATAGAAATATAAATTTGTATCGGTTATAGTTAGGAAAGAAAGGAGTAACCATGAGTCCGTTCTGGTTATCTTTGTGGGTAGCGAGTATAGCTTTAATTATCGTTATAGTAACTGGTTGGCCACTTGTTATGGTATGAATCGCTGTAAATGGGGCGGCATTGCTATTCTTGATGCACTTATTACGTTGCCCCTTGTATTACCACCCGTTGTTGTTGGCTTTGTGTTGCTCATGGTATTTACACCAGGCTATGCCTTTGGTGCTTGGCTTGAAACTCGTGGGCTGAGCGTGGTCTTTGCCGCTTCCGGTGCAGTGATTGCTTCCTCTGTAATTGCATTTCCACTATTTTACCAAACCGTACGCTCCGCATTGCAGTCCGTGGACCATAATATGGAAGACGTAGCCCGCACCTTGGGCGCATCTGAATTGCGCATCTTCTTTACCATTTCCGTGCCATTAGCATGGAAAGGAATTTTGACGGGCAGTATTTTAGCATTCTGCCGTGCTATGGGTGAGTTTGGTGCCACCATTTTAATTGCTGGTAATATTCCGAAGGTAACGCGGACAATGCCACTGGCTATTTACTCCTACGTAGAGGCTGGGCAGTACATGGATGCCTTCGAGCTTGTTGTTTATATTTGTGTACTTACATTGGCATTGTTGAGCGGTATTCACCTTATTACAAAAGGTTCCTTATTCCGCCATACAGAAAATAATTAGGAGGTTCTATGATTACATTTTCTTTTACTGTATCTAGACCTTCTGTGACTGTGAAAGCTGATGGTACACTGTCTTCGGGAATCGCTGTGTTGACTGGTCAGTCCGGTAGTGGTAAAAGCACCTTTATTAAGTGCATTGCAGGCCTTGTAAAGCCTAGTACTGGGCGTATTCAATATGATGACATAACTTGGGTTGATCGAGCTAAAAAGATTTGGGTCCCTGCTCAAAAACGCCAGGTAGGTTATATGCCTCAAGGTAATATTGTATTCCCTCACTTATCTGTTGAAAGTAATATTATTTATAGTAAACGAGGCACACCTGATATGTGCGATAATTTATTAAGCCGTTTAGGTTTAGAAAAATATCGAAACAAAGGCGGGTAGTTTATCTGGTGGTGAGCAACAACGGGTTGCCTTGGGACGTGCCCTTTATTCAAAACCGACTATTTTACTTCTTGATGAGCCTCTGTCTGCGCTTGATTGGAATTTGCGTAAACAAGTACGTGAGGATCTGGTGTCCATCATTCGTGAATGGGATGTGCCATGTGTATGGGTGACCCATGATGAAAGCGAAGCTGATGCAGTTGGTGATAGACACTGGATCTGTGAAGACGGACAAATTATTATACCTGAATAGTAAAACACCTTCATAAGCATGATTGCTTACGAAGGTGTTTTTGTTTTAGTGTTGTTTTATTTCGACAGATGAGTTTTCCGTATGACTTATGAAGCCAACGAGAGCTGTAACGATAAATGCCATTGTAAAGGCTGGCAGCGTAGCCCCAATAGTACTTTCACTATGTAACATATAGTGATAGAGTCCAACGGAAACTACCCAAATTAAACCGCGCACGAGATATGCTGAGATCGTTTGTACTTGTTGGCGATTGATAAAATAGTCCGCCAAAAGAATGGCTATCATCGGAGCAAATACAGAGCCAATGAGGTATAGGAAGTCTGTAATATCATCCATCGGATATAGGATGGCAGCGATTGTACCAACGATAGTAACTATAACGGCTATGCCTTTACTAGAAGCACTCTTGTAGATAGTTGTGCTAGAAACGCCTGCAGAATAAGCATCCATAAAGGTTGTAGTTACAGTAGAGAAGATAATAACGATGAGCCCTACAAGGCCAAGACCGGCGTTCATCATGATGGTAATGATAGAATCGCCACCACCGAAGATAGCCGCACTGAGGCCTAAGGTATACATAACGATACTTGTTACTGTGTAGACAGTAGCACTTGTAAGTGATGCGGAGAAAGGTTTTTTGCTTTCACGGGTATAATCACTGATGAGAGGGAGCCAAGATAGTGGCATGGCAATAGATAATTCAAGGGCAGCGATGAAACTCATGTTTCCGCTCGTTAGAAGGATACCTTCACTAGGCCATTGAGATAACATGTGAATGCCCATGTAAATGGTGAGTCCAAGTAATAAAACAGATACGATAGCTTGAATATAGCCTGTATTGTGGAGGCCGATGAAAAGCCACAGGATGACAAGCGCTCCGATAGCTATCGTCCAAATCATAGGGGATAGGGGTGCTAGTTCTTGTAAGGCTAGCATAGCATCGTAGATCATGATGCTAGTCCAGCCGATAAGTTGAAGCATATTTAAAAAGGCAAAGCCTTTAGCCCCTAGTGGGCCAAAGCTGAAGGCGGTAGTATTCATACTGCCTTGCCGTAAACGTCCACCGATGAGGCCAGCTCCAAAGAGCAATACACCGCCGATGATATGCCCCAGTATGATGGCATATAGACCTTGGGTGAGCCCTAAGGGGGCTAGATAGGTTCCTGTCATAATTTCCGCTATAGATAGCGCAGCACCAAACCATATCATGGCGAACTGTGGTTGTGTAATGTAAGTGTCTTTCATACGTCCTCCTTGCCAAGGAGTCATAGAAAAAGCCGAGTTCACAGGAACTCGGCTATTAATCCTCTATGTTCCCTACGTTGGCATTATCCAAATCAGGTTATGGGTTAAAGCATTAGCTTACTCTCAGCCCACTCATGTGAGCACCCCGTTATGGCTTCATTATAGGCTGTTAAGAGGATCCCGTCAATTATTTTCTTGCATAGATTGTATAATGATGTTATAACTAGAGTATAAAAATATATTGCCACTAGGGGTGCTTTTGCTGAGATTGACCATTCAAAACCCTAGACCTGATCCAGATAATACTGGCGTAGGAAAGTGGAGTGCAACATAATACTAACCTATTACGAGACCATTCCATTGGGAGTGGTCTCGTTTTATATGTTTGGAGGTATTATGAAATTACATACTGCATTAACAATTGCCGGTACTGACCCGAGTGGTGGCGCTGGCATTATGGCTGATTTAAAATCTTTTCAAAGCCGTAACGTATACGGCATGGCCGTGGTTACGTCCGTGGTAGCTCAAAATACAACGGGTGTTCACCACGTAGAACATCTATCCTTAGAGAGTATAGAAAAACAGTTACACGATGTGTACTCAGATATTATGCCCCAAGCTGTTAAGACGGGCATGATTGCTTTACCTGAGATGATGGACCTTATCTATCCTTATGTGAGTAATGGAATTCCGTACGTAATGGATCCCGTTATGATTGCTACTAGCGGTGACAGACTCGTATCGGATGAGGCGGTACATTTCTTAAAATCTAAACTGATTCCTACCGCAACGGTTATTACTCCAAATCGCAGTGAGGCAGAGGTCTTAGCCGATATGTCTATCACTTGTGAAAGCGATATCACAACTGCGGCCAATCGTATCTTACAAGACTTAGGTCCTCAAGTGGTTATCATTAAAGGCGGGCACATCGGTGAAAGATGCAACGGATTATGCTTTCACTAAAGATGGTAATGTCCGTACGTGGACGAGCCCCAAATATGATACAGTGCATACTCATGGTACGGGTTGTACCTTCTCAGCGGTTATTACAGCGGAGCTTGCTAAAGGGCGTGATGTAATGGATGCTATTGGTATTGCCAAGGACTATATTGCTCTTGCTATTAAGTACAATCCAGCCCTAGGAAATGGCTGTGGTCCTGTTAATCATATGGCTTACGGACTATTATCTAATGGACCTGAAACGATAGATGAGCTCTTGAAAAACGACGAGAGGAGATAGTGATATGACCTATGAAAATCCATATATGAATGGTCAAACTTGGCCTGAACTGAATATATTACAAACGTTGCGTCAGAGAAACCCTCTCGTTATTTGTATTACCAATGATGTGGTACGAACATTTACAGCTAATGGACTACTAGCTATTGGGGCATCGCCCATCATGAGCGAATGTAGTGAAGATTTAAAGAATCTTATTGTGTATGCATCAGCACTGCTCATCAATATTGGGACACTTACACCTGAGAAGGTTGGTTACTATAAAGAGGCTATTAAACTAGCGAAGGAATATGATGTACCAATTATTCTTGATCCTGTGGGCTGTCATGCAGGGGCTTACCGCTTGTCTGTGGTTTTAGATTTGATTAAAACTGGTTTTATTTCATTGCTTCGTGGAAATCAAAGCGAAATTAAAGCGATTTACGATGCCCTAAGTCGTAATGATGAGAGTGACAATTCTACTATCGGCAAGGGTGTAGATGGGGCACAGATTGAGGATAGTGCCGTTATTGCCTATCGACTATCTCGTCTAATTAATTGTCCTGTCGTAGCAACGGGAGAAGAGGATTATGTTTCTGATGGAACTCGCGTATTTGCAGTACCTCACGGACATCCTATTATGACTGCTGTAACGGGCACAGGCTGTTTATTGGGAGCTGTGTTGGCGGCTTTCTTTAGTGCCTATTATCCCTTTAAAAATCAAATGCCTATGGCAGAATTCATTGCCTACGCACTAGCATACTATGGTCTTGCTGGTGAAAGGGCCGTTAAAGAATGTGGTGTCAAGCCTGGTAGCTTTAGTGTGGCCTTTATGGATGCCTTATATATACTTGATGATGCAGTACTTTTATCGAAACAGCACATACGACCTATAGTAGTTCCCGATCAGTTACAAGTGTATTTCATAGCTGGTACACAGGATGTAGGGCTAAACGAAGATCGATTGCTAGCTGTTGTAGAAGCGGCCTGTCGGGGTGGGGTGACCTGTTTCCAATTTAGAGAAAAGGGAACGGGTACCTTAGAAGGTAAACAAAAAAATTAGAACTAGCTCAACAGTTAAAAACAAGTCTGTGCCATGTATAACGTACTTTATATTATCAACGATGATGTAAATTTAGCCATTGCGGTTCATGCTGATGGTGTCCATGTCGGACAGGAAGATATGAAGTTAGAACAGGTGCGTAATCTTGTAGGGCATACAGTGGTAGGCATATCTATTCACTCTGTGGAGGAGCTGCATAAGACAGATGTGGTTTATGCAGACTGTGTAGGCGTAGGCCCTATGTACGCTACAAGCAGTAAGTCTGATGCACAAGAACCATGCGGACCAGCTAGAATTACTGAACTACAAGCAGCAGGGCTAACATTACCTTGTGTTGGGATAGGTGGTATTACTTTAGATAATACAAAATCTATATTACAAGCAGGGGCCTGTGGTGTGGCCGTTATATCTGCTATCGCTCATGCAGAAAATCCTTATGAAGCAGCACAACAATTTAAAGGATTGATAGATAGCGGAAAATAATCAAAGAAATCTTTAAGCGTTTATAGAACACAAAAAAGACGATGACCGAAGTCATCGTCTTTTTATTTGAGGGTGTCTGTACATACAGTTAGGAAAATCTGCACTTGCAGTCTACATGTCTGTATTTATACTTATTATTTTTGTCTAATCTATGTTTATAGATTATAGAGCTTCAATGTGACGTTTGAAGAATGCTTGTGGGTGAGCACATACTGGGCATAATTTAGGAGCTTCTTCACCGATGTGAATGTAGCCACAGTTAGCGCAAATCCATGCTACAGGTTGATCGTTATTGAATACTTTGTGACCTGCAACGCGAGCTGCTAATGCAAGGTAACGTTCTTCGTGACGAGCTTCGATTTTACCAACTTCGCGCATTTGGTAAGCGATTTTTGCAAAGCCTTCTTTTTCTGCTTCATCAGCGAAATCTTTGTACATTGTAGTGTGCTCGTAGTTTTCACCAGCTGCTGCATCGCGAAGGTTAGCTTCGATATCAGCGGAAACATCGCCACCATGAAGAGCTTTGAACCACAATTTAGCATGTGCAGATTCGTTGTGAGCTGTTTCTTCGAAATAATCAGCGATTTCGTTCATACCAGCTTTGCGAGCTGCTGCTGCGTAGAAAGTATATTTTTGGAATGCTTGGGATTCGCCAGCAAATGCTGCTTGAAGATTTTTTTCAGTGTTTGTACCTTTTAATTCAGCCATTTTTAGATCTCCTTTGTACTTACAATATGTTTTAAATGATTACTTAATTGATATATTCATAACCACTTGGTTGTGAATGCGATAATTGGTAACTCACTTGAGTTAAGTTAAATAAAAACTTATTTGTAGATTGGTAGATAGACACTTGTCTATACATAAAAAAAGCACTTGCTTTATTAACTAAATGAGTACTTACCTATGTTTTGTAAAGAGGCACTTGCCTGTTATTTACAATCCAATGTTTTTTTGATTCGTATACTTAACGAATAATCATTGTTGACTATATTGTAACATACTAAATGAGAAATGCAAGTGTTTTTTTGTAAAAATTTATTTCGAAAAATTTTCTAAATGATAAATGTTATCAATGTAGTAAATAAGCGGTTTTTGAAAGCCTATTAAGTAATGGATTTATTAAAAAAATAGAATTACTGATAATGAGAATGAGAATTACATGGAAAAATCATTATTGATTAATATGAATCTTGTTTAATTGGTAAAGATTCTGAGTTTTTAGCTGATAATCTTATAGTCAAAGTAGGATAGTTTTACCTGTATTGAGAACATATTTTAAGGTATAATAAGATATATAAAATAGAAATAGTATAAGGAGGCGCTATGGCGTTTATTAGATATTATGTGGGCGATGTAGTGCAAATGAAAAAGCCCATCCATGTGGTAGTGATGAATGGGAGGTCAAGCGCATCGGCACAGATTTTCTTATCGTATGTAAAGGTTGTGGACATCAATTGTTGATGCCTCGCCCTAAGTTTGAAAAGGCTGCAAAGAAACTTGTATCTCGTTTGCCTAAACATGAGTAGGAGGTCTTATGGTACGACTTACTGACTATGTTACGAGCGGGGGCTGTGCGTGCAAGATTGGGCCTCATATATTGGAGCGTGTATTGAAATCAGTTACATCTGTAACCAATGAACGAGTTCTAGCAGATATGACAGGGGCTGATGATGCAGGGGTATATAAAATTTCTGACACATTAGCATTGGTACAGACATTAGACTTTTTTACACCTGTAGTTAATGACCCCGTTTTGTTTGGGAAAATAGCGGCCGCTAATGCACTAAGCGATGTATATGCTATGGGAGGAACTCCGTTGACTGCCATGAATATTGTAGGGTTTCCTATATCTCTTGTTGAGCAAGGCGTTTTAACAGACGTTCTAAACGGAGCAGCTTTCTATCGTGGCCGAGTCTGGGGCTGCAATCGTAGGCGGTCACAGCATTGAAAACAAAGAGCCTATATTTGGTATGTCTGTAACAGGACAAGTTGACCCAAATCATATTTGGAAAAATAAAGGTGCCCAAGTAGGGGATGTACTAGTGCTAACAAAACGCATCGGTACAGGTATTATGAATAATGCGTTGAAAGCTGATTTATTTCCTACTGGTACTGCGCAGGCGGTTGCTAGCATGAGTACGTTGAATCGTGTGGCTGCTGAGGTGGCCCATAATTTTACAATTCATGCGTGTACAGATGTGACGGGCTTTAGCCTTATGGGTCATTCTGTAGAAATGGCGAGTGCCTCTGATGTAACAATACATATCAAGACTTACGATATTCCTCTCTTTGATGATGTCATCGAAGCGGCTCAGATGGGATTAGTACCAGCGGCGTCCTATGGCAATCGCAAAGCTATTACAGATGTACAGGTTGATGCAATATTAGATGCGGGTGTGGACGGATATTTTCTTTGATCCACAAACATCAGGCGGACTTTTATTCTCTGTGCCTGCTGCAGAAGGACCGGATTTGGTGAAAGCTTTACATGATGTGGGCGTTGAAGGTGCCACTATAGTTGGTATAGTTGAAAGCTTTAGTGGCTTAGCGGTACGCGTCACTAAATAAGATATAGTACAATTTTGATTTTAATAGTATATAGAGTAGTTGTGCGTTGATGCTTTCACAAAATATATAATAGTATTGAGGTAAATGATGAGTAATACGAATGAATTAACTGTAGATGTGCGTGGCAGTTTGTGTCCAAAACCTGTGATTGAAACGAAGAAGGTAAGCGATGCAAATCCAGACGCGATTATTACGACCATTGTAGATAACGAGGTGAGTCGCGATAATGTAGAGAAATTTGGGAAGTCTCGTGGCTATGATGTGGCAATTGGACAAGATGGTATAGATTTTTTTATTAAACTTACGCCGAATGTAGAACCTGCACCGGAAACTGGTTGCAAACCTATGAATTATAGTGACCGCATCATTTTGATGACGAAAGATTATCTTGGTGAAGGTAGTGAAGAGCTTGGCCGTAATTTGATGAAAACCTTCTGGGTGTGCATGGTTGAAGCCGACGTGAAGCCATCTACAATTTATTTTCATCAATAGTAGCGTTAAAATGGTAACCAACGATTCTGTTCATTTAGACAATATTAAAAAGTTAGCTGATCTTGGTGTTGAAATTGCTGCATGTGGCATTTGTCTCGACTATTATGGTCTAAAAGATCAAGTGGGGGTAGGCTCTATTACAAACATGTATGCGATTACAGATGCTATCGTTGGGGAAAATCTTGTTAAACTATAATACTCGTATCTATGTTGTAAATGATTAAGCAATATTATTGGAGGTGAGGCGTTGGGCGATAAAAAGTTGCTTGTCGTTTTTACGTCCTATTATTTTGGGGATAAGGCGGACAAGATATTAACGGAACTTTCAGTGCCTCACCAATTGATGGCTACACCACCAGAATTGAATGATATGTGTGGGTTATCGATTCAAATAGAGCCAACTATAGTAAATCGTGTGCAGACGGCCCTAAAAGAACATAAGATTAGTACGTCGGGTTTGTTTTGGTATGAAAAAGGGAAACCGGCTGTAGCTTATGTAAGTTAATATGATTTAGATTTATGATATCGAAATATATCGATTTATGATAAAATTAATATATAGAGGATATTATATTGTAAGGAGATTTATATGGTTGATTTTACCTTGCCTCGCGAATATATAGACGATATGGTCGTCCGTATGGCCCATCATAGTACAGCAATCGAGGGAAATACGTTAACACAAGGGGAAACAAAGAGTATCCTATTAGATAATATGATACCTCGTAAAATGGAATTTGCGTGAGTTCTATGAAGTATCTAATTATCGCGACTATTTAGTATTCTTGATGGAATTATATCAAGAAGCAATTACCATAGATATCATAAAAGAGACACAACGATTGTTATTAGCTCATATCCGTGATGATAATGGGCAATTTAAGGTTGTTCAAAATATGGTTATTGGTGCTGATTTTGAACCAACAAAACCATATCAAGTACAAGAAGCTTTAAAAAACTGGTGTGATACATTGCAATATCGTTTAGAGATATCCCAAAATGATGAAGAGCGGGTGCGTGCCATTATGGAGCAACATTTGCAATTTGAACGTATTCATCCCTTTGCTGATGGTAATGGCCGTACGGGAAGAGCTCTTATTGTACACGCTTGTTTACAACAGAAATTAGCGCCTATTATCATTAACAAAGATGATAGAGGTGAATATATGACTCTGTTAAATGATGGTGATTTAAATGGCTTATATAAGTTAGGTCTTGATTTATTTTATAAGGAAAAAGAACGTATGATTCTATTTGGTCAAAATTTTGGCTAATGAGCATCATATGTTATGTACCTAGGTTAAGTTTTTGAAATTAATATAATGAAAGGTTGAATTTCAATGAGCAAATATGAAATAGAAAACGTAAAATTAACGGCCCCTAAATTGGATCGTAACGATTTAGAATATGCTATGACCTATCGTTATGCATGCAAAAAATTTGATAGCACTAAAAAGATTTCTGAAGAAGATTGGAATGCGATTCTGAATGCAGCGCGTTTGTCTCCAACATCACTTGGCTTCGAGGCGTATCAATTGTTGGTGATTCAAAATCCAGAAATCCGAGAAAAGATGAAAGCTTATGGTTGGGGTATCTTAGCAGGGCTTGAAGCTAGTCATGTAGTGGTTTTCTTAGCTCGTAAAAAGGCAGATCTTGAATTCGATTCATCATATATCCGTCATATTCAAGAAGAGGTGAAACAATTACCAGCTGAAGTTGATGCGGCATATCGCGAAAAATATGCTCAATTTACAAAAGAAGATTACAAACATTTGAATCTGAACGTGCGGCCTTTGACTGGGCGTCTAAACAAACGTATATTGTTATGGCGAACATGATGACAATGGCTGCTTATGAAGGCTTAGATTCTTGTCCATTAGAAGGCTTCAATCAAGATGATATGACCGCACTCTTAGGTGATGAACTCGGCCTGTTCGATACTAAACACTTTGGCATTGCTGTAATGGCGGCCTTTGGTTACCGTGATGAAGAGCCTCATCGCAATAAAACACGTCGTACATTAGATGAAATTGTAACAGTAGTTGAATAGAACCTTACATCAAACAGTAAATCGAATTTCTTCATTTAATCTTTAGGGTTGAATGTTATATTATAAATATACAATAATTCTAAAATATTTATAAGGACTATTATATTTAGTAGAAATTATAGATATATTGATATATAGGAAGGAGTGATTGTATGCTTTGGTCAATTATTGTTGGTGGTTTTATCGGCTTCCTAGCTGGTGTCATCACTAGCAAAGGCGGTGCAATGGGCGTTATCGCTAAAGTTGTTGCTGGTTTAATTGGCTCGTCCGTAGGTCAGTCCCTATTTGGAACATGGGGCCCTAGTCTTGCGGGCATGTCATTAATTCCATCTGTATTAGGTGCAGTGATTGTTGTTGCTGTAGTTTCATTTTTCTTTGGGAAAAAAAGGATAGCCCTCTACTTATAAAAGTAGATTTTATATGGTTAAACGTGATTTTACATGAAAGGAGTCACAATTATGGCATTAGAAGAAAAACTCAACCAAGCTAAAGGTGCACTAAAAGAAAATGTTGGCAAATTAACTGGCGACAAAAAATTGGAAACAGAAGGTGCCGTAGAAAAAACAACTGCTAAAGTTAAAGACGTTGCAGAAGATGTTAAAGATGCTGTAGAAGGCGCACTTGACGGCTTGAAAAACTCTGTTGATAACGATAAAGAATAAACTCCTGTTTATTCAACAACCACATAAAGAAAATCTCATTAAGAGACAACAAAAAACCAGTAAATCGATGGATTTACTGGTTTTTATTGTTATTAATTTGTATTATACGTTGAAGCGGAAGTGTGTTACGTCGCCGTCTTTCATAACGTATTCTTTACCTTCTAGGCGTACAAGGCCTTTTTCTTTAGCCGCATTTTGGCTGCCGCAAGCTTGTAAGTCATCGAAGGATACGATTTCAGCACGGATAAAGCCTTTTTCAATATCGGAGTGGATTTTACCAGCTGCTTGAGGCGCTTTTGTGCCGTCTACAATTGTCCATGCACGAGCTTCCATTTCGCCAGCCGTGAAGTAGTTGATAAGACCTAATAGTGCATAACTTGCTTTGATAAGTTTAGTTAAGCCGGATTCTTCAAGGCCAAGATCTTCGAGGAATGCAGCGGATTCTTCGTCGGATAATTCTGCGATTTCAGATTCGATACGGGCGGAAACAACTACGATGCCAGCACCTTCAGCTTTTGCGTATTCTTCAACGCGTTTTACATGTTCGTTAGCGGAGTAATCAGCTACTTCATCTTCGGACACGTTAGCAACGAAGAGGGATGGTTTAGCTGTGAGCAAAGTTAATTCTTTGATCATTTCTAATTCGTCTTCGTTAAGACCTTGTGCACGAACTGGTTTGGCTTCGCCAAGACCTTCAATGATGCGTTCTAGTAATGGCAATTCAGCACGAGCGTCTTTATCACCAGATTTAGCGATTTTTTTCGATACGTTGTTTGCGTTTTTCTACGGACTCAAGGTCAGCAAGACAAAGTTCAGTATTGATGATCTCGATGTCGCGGATTGGATCGATAGAACCTGCAACATGAGTGATGTTAGGATCCTCGAAGCAACGAATAACTTGAGCAATCGCATCTACTTGACGGATGTGGCTAAGGAATTTATTACCTAAACCTTCACCTTTGGACGCACCTTCTACAAGGCCTGCAATATCTACGAAGCGCATAGCAGCAGGAAGGATGCGTTTAGAACCAAACATTTCAGCCAATACAGCTAAACGATTATCTGGAACGTCAACGACACCTACGTTTGGTTCGATTGTACAGAATGGATAGTTGGCAGCTTCAGCGCCTGCTTTTGTAATGGCGTTGAATAATGTACTTTTTCCCAACATTTGGAAGGCCTACGATGCCTACTTCTAAATTTGTGCTCATGGTACCACCTTTTATTAACTAATTGATTTCGTTCTTTGTGAAAGCTTCCGTAGAAACTCTATCAAATAAATATTATATCATATAGACACTATAAATTTGTACTAAAAAAGTGACACTATTAGTCACATAGGTGAATAGTAGTGTCACTGAACAAAATCCCACACATCAGTGCGGGATTTTTGTTATGTGTCTTATAGAGAATGTGCTCTCAAGTCCGCAGCGGATTGTGTAGAAATCCAAGCTGGTGGGATGTCGAATACTGTGTAGCAACCTGTGCCGCCGTGTTTAGCAAGGCGGTAGATACCACGTGCGTAAGCAACGAGGGCAGAACCTGTGAATTCAGGGTTAGAGTCGAGTTTCAAGGAGTACTCGATAACGTGACGCGTGCCATCTGTGCTTTCACCAGAGCGAAGAACGAAGCCACCATGTGGAATGCCTTTGTGGTCGCGATCAAGTTCCTCTTGAGAAATGAAGTTTACTACAGTTTCATAACCTACGAAGTAGTTTTCCATAGTTTTGATTTCATTTTCAATTTTAGCCTTGTCCGCATCAGGAGCAGCCACTACATAGCACTCACGAAGGTGACCTTTGTAGCCATCAACGTCAGGAGTTTCACCGTTGCGGATAGCCTCAAGGTATTGTTCTTTAGGAACAGTGTATTGACGAGCATCAACTACGCCTTCAAGGCGACGAATTGCATCGGAGTGACCTTGGGATACGCCACGGCCCCAGAATGTGTAGGATTTACCTTTTGGCAAGATTGCTTCAGCGTAAACGCGTTGCAAGGAGAACATGCCTGGATCCCAACCACAAGAAATCAATGTAGCAGTCTTAGCTTCTTTAGCTACTTTGTCTACATTAGCAAAATGTTCAGGGATACGTGCATGTGTATCGAAGGAATCGATACAGTTGAAGTATTTAGTTACCATTGGTGTTTGTTCGATAAGGTCTGTTGCAGAACCGCCACAAAGAACCATAACATCGATTTTACCTTTGAAATTAGGAATATCTTCCATAGAGTAAGTAGGTACACCAGACACAGTTTCAATACCTTGACGGCGAGAGAATACGCCTACGAGCTCCATATCAGGTTGTAACTGAACAGATGCTTCTACGCCGCGTGCCAAGTTGCCGTAGCCAACGATACCAATACGAATATTCATATTAGCCTCCTATATAATTTTAAAATGTAATGTAATAACTAATATAATTATTATAGCATAAAATCGTCATTTTCAATAATATTCTATAGAGTTTGTGGCTATATATTAGGAGATACTATAAAGCGCTTATTGATTATACAGAGGTATATCGATACATAGCGTTTTGTTATTTTCAGTAAAGAAAACATCATATGTCCAAAAATTGACACATATACCCTCTGTATAGATACAATAGAGATATGCAAACTTATTGTGCGTAGTTTGAGGAGGTTAATATGAGAAAAAAACAGTAAATCTTGCTGTAATAGCTGCTTTGATTATTACAGGTGCAAGTGCGGATGTTATGGTATCTGCTACAACCGTTGAAAGCCATACTGATGGTAAATCTATTGGTCTGAATTTATGGGGCAAAAATAAACATTATACAGATGATTTAACTGTCAATGTATCTGGCCTCGGTGTAAGTGGAAATAAATACCATAATAATGTTACAGGTATTTATGCTCTTGATGGATCTCAGGTTGCCATAGATAAAAATGTAAATGTAACAGTTGTAAATCCAGCACCTGCGGAAAGTGGAGAGAAGCGCAGACCAGACTTAGCACACTATTATATGAGTGGTATATATGCTGGTTATGGTGGGGTTACAAATGATGGTAATAATGATGATACCCGTATTACCGTACAAGGTAATGCCAAAGTAGATGCCATTGGCGTAGGTTTGCAAGCTAATAAGGATGGATACATTCGGATTCTAGGTGGGGCAGATGTAAAGACACATCCTTTAACGACATCTGATACATATTCTGCACTTTCAGAAGAAGGATTTGTCTATGTGAATACTGGCATGGATGGATTGAAACCAGGTGCTAAGGACGTCAATATGTATGGCAATATTGGTTTTATCAATAAAAACTATGGTATTGATATCAACCCACATAAGCATGGATCTTTTATTTCTTTAGGTTTAACGACGTCTAACTCTAAATTGGTAGGCGGCGTGCTTAATGAATTTGATGAAAGTAATAATAACCCATACCACGGCGGCTTGCGATTGTACTTGCAAATGGTGCTACATGGCGCAATGAATGGTTAGGTGCTGAACGTGTGTATCCTACACAAGGTCGCCCTGACAGTGCTAACTATTTATATACCGGTAGTAAGGTAGAGCATCTTATAGGTGGTGCCACAGAAGGTAGCCGCGGCATTATCCAAGCCGTAGATGCACGGCCTATTACGATTAATAATTATGCTGGTCATACGGCTATTGATTATCTAAATGGTTCACCAGCCGCAGAATATGGCAAGGGTGAAGTGGTCATTAACCATGCTGACCCAGGATCCTCTGTTACATTGCGTAGCTCTGTAGAAGCACTGAAAGAACAAGCAAATGCTGAAATTCCGGGATTAGCAGAAAATCAATTTGCTAAGAAGTTGGTATATACTGGTTATACAAAAGGCGAGAAAAATCTAGATGTAAATCTAAAGTTAGACACCGGTGTTATTAGTCCTACGTTAAATGCTAAACTTAGTGCTGACGATTTTGATAAAGATGGACGTGCGATGGTATCTGATAAAACTACTTTGACAACTAGTGAAAGTGATATCGTTTCAGGTGCTAAGAGTGCGTTAGCATCTTCTGTAATGCAGATGAGAGCTGACACAAATGATTTACAACGTCGTCTAGGTGATGTTCGTATGAACTCTGATAATCAAGGCATATGGGGCAAATATATTGGCGGTAAATCTAAAATCACAGACTCTGCTTATGTAAATCAAACGTATAATATGGCTCAAGTTGGGTATGATACAAACGAGGCAACTGGATTGTAGGTGGTGCTTTCTTGTATGGCACAAGTAACAGTGACTATGCTTTGGGTTCTGGCTCAGGTAAAACGGCGGGTCTAGCAGTATATGGTTCCAAACAGTTTAATGATGGTCGTTATTTAGATATTATTGCTAAAGGCAATCGTTTGAAATGATTTTACCGTACATAACAGTTTAGGAACGTCGTTGAGTGGTGACTACCGTAATACGGGTGCATCTTTGAGCCTTGAATATGGTAAACGTATCAAGAGAAATAATGGTTTCTATATTGACCCTAGTGCGGAATTGATTCTTAGCCGCTTATCTGGTGAAAGCTTCGATGCTCGTACGAATACTGGTAGCACAGTTCATATTAATTCTGATGAAGTTAACTCTGCTATAGGCCGCTTAGGCATAGGAATTGGCAAAGAAGCTAACAATAGCAATACCTTCCTTAAAGCAGCATTAGCACATGAATTCTCTGGTAAAATGAAATCCACTTATAGCATGGCAGGTGAACCAACTACTAATAGCGTAGTCAATTTGAAAGACACATGGCTTGATCTTGAACTCGGTGGTTCCTGGAGCTTCCGTCCAAATACATATTTGTACGGTACTTTTACTAAAAACTTTGGTAGTACAGTTGATACATCCTATCGTGTAGATGCGGGTATTCGCCATAGCTTCTAGCTGATATAAATCTATTATTTAGATATTACATGTAAGATTATATAAAAAGACCGATTATGGTAGCTTTCGTAATGAAAGTAGCCATAACCGGTCTTTTTTAGATATTAGAATTGTAAAGTTTTAATTCTTTCGATAGCACGAATTGTATTTTCGCGGCTGCCAAAAGCTGTTAAACGAAGGTAACCTTCGCCGTGAGGACCAAAGCCAGAACCTGGTGTAGATACGATTTGTACTTGTTCGAGCAAGATATCGAATAATTCCCAGCTAGTCATGTTGCCTGGTGTTTTAAGCCAAATATATGGTGCATCAACGCCGCCGTAAACAGTAAGTCCAATGGATTCAAGACCTTCTTTGATAATGCGAGCATTTTTCTTTATAGTACGCAATGTTAGCTTGTGTTTGTTCGCGCCCTTCTTTGGAGTATACTGCTTCAGCACCGCGTTGAACGATGTAAGGAACACCGTTGAATTTTAGTACATTGACGACGATTCCACATAGGATTGAGTGGTTGACGTTCGCCAGATTTAGTTTTAGCAGTTACCTCTTTAGGTACTACGGCATAAGCACAACGTGTACCAGTGAAGCCCGCAGTCTTGGAGAAAGAACGGAATTCGATAGCTACTTCGCGAGCGCCTTCGATTTCATAGATGGATTTTACAGTGTCCTCTGTGCTGATGAAAGCTTCATAAGCAGAATCGAACATTAGGATAACATCCTTTTCTTTACACCATTGAATCCATTCAGCCAAACGAGCACGACTTAAAACAGTACCTGTTGGGTTGTTTGGAGAACAAAGATATACAATGTCTACATGTTCGGACGGAAATTCTGGAGAAAAATTATTTTCTGCAGAAGTTGGGAGATATACAACCTTTTGGAAGATGCCATCAACAGATTCGCCTGTACGACCACCCATAACATTGGAATCTAGGTATACTGGATAAACAGGGTCAGTGATAGCGATAACATTATCTTCGCTGAATAATTCTTGAATGTTGCCAACATCTGATTTAGCGCCGTCAGAAACGAATACTTCATCAATGGCGATATCTACACCCAATGGTTTGTAATCGCCATTGACGATTGCTTGGCGTAAGAAGTCATACCCTTGCTCTGGACCGTAACCGCGGAATGTTTCAGCTTTGCCCATTTCTTGGACTGCTTTAGTCATAGCATCAACGATTGCTGGCACCAATGGCAATGTAACGTCGCCAATACCAAGGCGAATAATATCTGCATCTGGATGCGCTGCTTGGTACTCATTTACTTTTTTAGCAATATTTGCAAATAAATAAGAACCTTGTAGTTTTAAATAATTTTCATTAACGTTAGCCATGATGACTCCTTTCTGTATGCAACTCTCTTTTACTTATAGTAAAGGAGAAAAGGAAATATTGCAATAACTTTCTATAGAATATTGAAGTTATTTTTGACTAATTATTTTATGGTGTATTCCTATAGTAAATAATGTTTGATGGGGAAATTATTACTCGTTTTATGGCGTATAGTGAAAGTATGAAATAGTTATAATTTCTTTATAATAGATAGGGATTCTTCATTGTTTACTCATAAAATATCTATTGATATAATGAATTTATATTTAAAAAAAACATTATTTTTTTGTGTAGGAGTTTTTAGTAATTATGTGTAGTGTAGTAAATTATTATTATGGGGAGGAAATGACAATGGTAGATAATAAGAAGTCAATTGATGAGCTCTTTCTTTTAGTATTAAGAGGAAGGATAAATTAAAAGGAATTTAAAAAAAGCCTTTGGTTTGAAGACATGTTAATACAAGAAGAATATTTTGATTAAAAAATTTGTAGCAAACTTTTATAAGGCTCCTATTGTAAATTACAAAGGGTTATATAAAAGGATCTAAGAATCTTTATAGTGAGATTATTGCGAAAACTCTTGTATCAGAGGATCTCGTTAAAGAATGGGACAAATTGAAACCTGTAAGACCTAATCATTTTGATACAGACCATACGCCTACGCAAAATGAGTTATCAATCACCAATCGAAAAGAAGAAATTTTAGCAAAATTATTATTCTATCAAGGTGAGGTTAAGGATTTAGGTTATATTTTTGATTACCAAACACCATTAAAAGCAGATCGAAGCGACTCTTATGGAAAAATAGATTTATTAGGCTATAACACGGATGATAAATACTACTCTGTTATTGAATTGAAATATCGTCCATCTGGTAGTGATGAAACTTTACTACGATGTGTTTTAGAAGCTTATACATATTATAAATTACTTGATTTAGATCAGATTGTATCTACTGATAGTCATGAAGGTATAAGTGTTTTAAGAAATTTAAAGGGGTATAAGCATACCAAGAACGCTGAATTAGTTGTTTTATTTGATGAGAAGGCTTGTACTGAAAATGATGGCGGATATAAAACAAATTTAATGTTACGCCTAAATCCAAAGGATATTGCTAACGCGGTTTATCCATCCAAAACAGTTGAAAGCCAACAACATAAAGAGTGCCAAGAGTTACTTATAACTGATAAACGTGATTCTTTGCGAATCTTGTGTGAAACAATCTTAAAGCAAGAGCCTCATTTAAAACAAATTCGTTTTGCTGTATTACGTGTGGAGACGGTCGATGAATCCCCTAGCATAGAGCGTTCATACCGAGCAGAAACATTGCTAACAATTCCTAACAAAGGTTAAGTATGAATATAATTATCCATCGTGGCACTCATCAGATTGGTGGTAGTGCCATAGAAATTAGTACAGCATCTACCCGCATTATACTGGATTTTGGTAACGAATTGAGTCTAGATGAAAAGTACACACCTATAAATTTAGATATAGACGGTGTTACAAAAGGGTTACCAGATTGTGATGGTATTGTGATTTCACATTATCATATGGATCACTTAGGACAACTAACCTCTGCATTACCAGAAATACCATTATATATGGGGGAACTGAGTAAGGAAGTGGCTATGATAGCTACTGAACATCAAGATAAAGATTTATATTTACGTTTGTTAGATGCAAATACATTTCGTGGAGGCGAAGCCTTCACTATTGGGAAATATACATATTAGACCTTTGGTTATTGACCATAGTGCCGTTGATAGTTATATGTTTGTCATTGAAGCAGAAGGTAAACGTGCCTTATATACAGGTGATTTCCGGATGCATGGGTTGCGTAGTCATGTAATAGAGAAATTAGTTAAAACCTATATAGGTGAGGTTGATGTATTAATTACAGAAGGCACTTCTTTGTCAAGAGATGCAGATAAATACGTATCTGAAACCGCAGTATTAGACGATATTTCTTCATATATCCAAGATGGGAAATATGTTTTTATTATGTGCTCCTCTACGAATATTGACCGTATTATGGGAGTTTGGCAGAATATGCCAACTGATAAAGTTTTAATTTGTGATGCTTATCAGAAAAGAATATTAGATACTGTGATTAATAATGTATATTATGAAAGCTCTTTGTATCGTAGACATGATAGCCCGTTAGTTCTTAGTAAAGGACCGTATCCTAAATATTATATGGATCATGGGTTTGTATCCTTAGTAAGAGGAACTGAATATTTTATTTCTCACATTAAAGAATTTCCTAAAGATGATGTACGTATCATATATTCCATGTGGACAGGATATATTGAAGAAAACCTAGCATTGAAACTTTGTTAGAAACCTACCCCACCTATATATGTCATGCTAGTGGTCATGTGTCTAAAGATGATTTGATTAAGTTTATAGAGCTAGTCAATCCTGATGTTATTATTCCGGTTCATACTGATAATCCTGAGAGATTAGAAGAATTAGTACCTCATAGAAATGTGTATATTGTTAATGATAATGAGCCGTTTATTATATAGGACCTACTTGCTTTTATTATTAATTTAGGTTATAATAGTAGAGCTTATTAATGGTAAGCACTTCCTACCCCTATGTGTCGATAGGGGCATTAGTCCGAAAGAGGAGGTGATTTTGTATGAACAAATACGAAGTCATGGTTATTGTGAAACCAGCTGAAGAAGAAGCAACTAACGCTGTCATTGAAAAAGTGGAAGCTTTAATTGCTCGTGTAGGCGGCACAGTAGAAAAGGTAGATCGTTGGGGCAAGCGTCGTCTTGCTTACGCAGTGAAAAAATTCACTGACGGTTTCTACGTATTGGTTAATTTCGAAGCTGATCCAGCTGAAATTAAAGAAATTGACCGTGTGTTGAAAATCAACGATGATGTCTTAAGACACCTGATTGTTAAACACGATGCATAATTAAAGCCTGGAGGAGAAAAGATGAACTCTGTACAAATTCTAGGTAATTTAGCTCGTGATCCTGAAGTACGTTTTACTAAAACTGGTAGAGCAGTGGCAACTTTCACAGTAGCTGCTACTAATACTTATGTTGACTCTACAACCAATGAAACGAAAGAACAAACTGCTTTCATTAATTGCGTTGCATGGGGCAAACTTGGTGAAGCGGCAGGTAATCTTCGTAAAGGCAGTCGTTGTTTTGTAGAAGGTCGCTTGCAAACTCGTTCTTACGAGACTCAGGATGGTCAAAAACGTTACGTTACTGAAGTGGTAGCGAACTTTGTGGGCCAATCCCTTGATATGAATACTAATTCTTTCGATGGTGGGTCCAATTTTGATAGTTTCAGTACAGGCGGCGATGACGAACACATCCCGTTCTAGTGTCCGAGACTCCTACTAATTCGAAAAGGAGGATTCGCAATGAGAAGAGATAGAGGCAGAAAGCCAAGAAGAAAAGTATGCGTTTTCTGTGCAGACCATATCGATCAAATCGACTATAAAGATGTTGCAAAACTTCGTCGTTTCACGACTGAACGCGGCAAAATCTTACCTCGTCGTATTTCCGGTACTTGCGCAAACATCAACGCAAATTGACTACATCTATCAAACGTGCACGTGCAATCGCTTTATTGCCATTCACTGCAGAATAATTGATGAATCAAGGCGGTATAACCATTTGGTTGTACCGCCTTTTTGCTATCTAATAGAAGACGGCATACGGGTCTAAATTTTTATTATAAATAATAGTTATAAATAAAAACCTTAAGTGGTAGGTTTTAATAATTCCATAGAAACAGCTATTTTCTGATATATTGCGAGTAGTTTATAAATAAATTTTTTTATAGTTTTTTTATTAATATGACTATAAAAAAACAGATGAAGTAGTATATAATAACAATGAATTGATTTATTTTGATGTATATTAATGTTATTTAAAAGTATGTATAAATAATATTAGAAGATAAACGTGCTTTTATTGGTGTATAAAGGGAGATTTGGAAACATTGAAAAAGGTTTTAACTTTGGCAGTGGCTTTGGCTGTAGTCAGCAGTGGTTATCTGTGTACGGTAAATGGTGCAGCCGAACCGATAACTAAAAAAGCGCCTTCCATCTCAGAATTTAATATATATGTGCCAAAAGAGCTTAATGAGCGTCAAAAGGACTTGGTTGAAATTGGCCGTTATACTGCTAACGGTGATTTAGGCTCTTTGAGAGAGACGATTATCTCTGCTATTGAAAGAGGTACCTTGACTCCACAAGAGGTGAGTATTGCGATTCGCCAACTATATTCTGCAGCAGGGTTAAAACAAATGAATGCAGCCCTTGCAGCCTTTGAACAACTTCGTGAAGAACGTCCTGAGTTTGGCGTAGATTATGATAAACTTGTACCAAAACGTGTTGGTCTTAGTGCATTGCTAGGTAATCCGACTAATAGTAATAATGTGGCTGCAAAGATTAAGCTTGATGAAGCTACAGCAGCTGTTAAATATAATACATTCCGTATTAAAAAGCCAAAACCGCAAAATAGAAATCGTTCGCGCTTGGGTAAACTTGATCGTGAACTTGTAGCAGCAGCGGCATTAGGTACTCGGGTTGGTAAAACGAATGCTGTATTTGCATCCTCTAAGAAGAGCTTAACGGAGCTTGGTTTAAGCCCACAACAAATTGAATACTTAGAAAATATGTTAGCAAACTAATACAAAGCCCATGTCTTTTTAAAAAGAGCATGGGCTTTTTCATATTACTAATTGACGTGATGTAAAGGCTTTCTCTATAATAATAAGGATAGGTAACAATTAGTTATATAATATAGTACTTTCAGAATATAGATAGAAGGAGAAACGATGCGTCTTCGTAGAAAACCGTGGATTGATGAGGCTATTCACGATTATGATTCACATATTATTTTATCGGGACAAGAGAATTATAAGGGGAAATGGCGTGAAGCATTTTCTCATCCAGAGCGTCCTTTGTATATGGAGTTAGGAACTGGTAAAGGTCGTTTTATTGCAGGTATGTCCGAAGCACATCCAGATGCGAATTTTGTTGGCTTTGAAGTACAAATTGGCGTTATTTATTATGCGGCGCAAAAGATATTTGAAGCTGAGCGAGATAATGCAAAGGTGTCTTTGTTTGATATTGCAGGCATTGAAGAAATCGTGGCACCTGGTGAAGTAGACCGATTCTATATCAATTTCTGTGATCCATGGCCTAAGGCTAAGCATGCTAAACGTCGTTTGACATATCATACATTCCTTGATCGATATGCGCGTTTACTAAAAGATAATGGGGAGGTTCATTTTAAAACAGATAATGAAGGTTTGTTTATGTTCTCCCTAGAAGAGTTCCAAAATTGTGGTTGGGAACTTAAAAATGTAACCTATGATTTACATAGTACAGATTTGCCAAATGTAAAAACAGAATATGAGGAAAAATTTAGTGCTAAAGGACAACCAATTTTCCGATTAGAAGCGGTAAAACCAGCTGCTACTAAGGAGGCGTAACATGGGGAAAAAAGGGGAACAGGTTGAACATCTTTGGGAGAAGGTGTTTAAAAATGACCTCCAAGGTATGTTATTACCCATCGTACTTATGGCGCTCATAGGGGTCATTAATATTTTTAGTGCCACCTATGTTGGGTCCATTACGACTGATGATGGATTGTGGGGCTATGCACCTAAACATGGATTGTTTTTGTTGGTTTCTGCTGTTTGGTATTTTATTATATCGATATGATTATCGAAAATTACAGAATCCTACGCTATTAAGACGTATTATGTATGTTACGGCAGTATTATTAGCTGCTATATATTTTGTTGGTGTAGAGGTAAATGGTGCACGGCGCTGGATTCCGATTGGGCGCTTTTCATTACAACCTTCAGAATTTGCAAAGTTAGCAGCCTTGTTATGGACTGCCGCTAAATTAGCGGATAAACCTTGGAAGAATCCAAGATTTAAATCCATATTGCAGAGAGTAAAGGGCCTTAAACAATGGCAAGTCTTCTGCTGGTTCTGGTGGGAACGCATTCGATACATGGTGTATATGTTGTTTTGGCCCCTTGCATTTGCGTTGCTTACATTTAAACAACCAGATATGGGGACTGCTGTACTCATTGTAGGATTTTCTTTTTTACTGATTTTTCTCTCTGGTTTCGAAAAGGGAATTTTTGGCATTACTTTTATATTAGCTATTATTGGTGGCGCTTATATGGCTCGTAGTTCTGATTATCGTTGGAAGCGTGTCGAGTCGTGGTTTGATCCCTGGTCCTATGCACAGGATCAAGGTTACCAAACTGTACAAGGTTTGTTAGCCGTTGGTTCAGGTGGTTTCTTTGGTCAAGGGTTTATGAATGGTACCTCTAAGTATTTTTACCTACCTGAAGCGCATACAGATTTTGCCTTTGCTGTTTGGGCACAGGAAATGGGTTTTCTAGGTAGTATTTTCGTCGTGTTATTAATGGCGACATTCACCTATTTTGGCTTTCGCATTGCAAATCGGGCGCGAGATTCCTTTGGTAAATGGTTAGCTCTAGGTATTACCATTCTTATCGGTGGACAAGCATTCTTTAATATTGCCATGGTTTGCGGTATGTTGCCTGTCACAGGTGTTCCGTTGCCATTCATTAGCTATGGTGGTTCCTCTTTGATGATGAACTGTATGGCTATTGGTATTTTGGCAAGCATTGCTAGACGTGGTGTAGAGGGGGTTAAACCGGTAGGAACCAAGGAAACATTGCCGTCTCTTCGTGAGGAAACGCGCAGTCGTTTTAAACCTACCAAACAAGTAGAGCCTAAATTGCCAGGCCGATTTGTACCGCCAGATAAAAGATAATCTATATGAGTTGTATATGTATGAGGGAAAACAATGAAAGATTTTATTGATATTCAAGAACGCCCATCGATGGGAAAATTATTGCCGCTTAGTCTACAACATTTATTTGCTATGTTTGGTTCTACGGTACTCGTACCGTATTTATTGAAAGTTGATCCAGCAACAGCACTATTTATGAATGGCATTGGGACTTTGCTGTATCTCTTTATATGTAAAGGGAAAATTCCTGCTTACTTGGGCTCTAGCTTTGCCTTTATTGCTCCGGTTGGGGCGGTACTTACCGCTGGTCTTGGGTACGAAGCTGCCAAAGGTGCCTTTGTAATGTTTGGTTTATCCTTTGTTATTTTATCTATTTTAGTTCGATACATTGGTATCGGCTGGATTGATAAATTATTTCCACCAGCGGCTATGGGGGCTATTGTTGCTATTATTGGTCTCGAGTTAGCACCAGTAGCTATGGGAATGGCCGGTCTCATCGGTGATCAAAATTTAGGTATGTCTCATGATCAAGCTATTATAGTATCTATGTTCTCCTTGATTGTAACCTTATTAGGTACTGTTGTGTTCCGCGGTTTTCTTGCAGTTATTCCCGTATTAATCGGTGTAGTAGCAGGTTACATTTTATCTGCTATTATGGGTGTTGTTGACTTCTCTGGTGTTGAAGCTGCTCCTTGGTTCTCTTTGCCTCAGTTCTATGGCATGCCGGTATTTGATATTAATGCGATTATCATGATTATGCCAGCTCTCTTTGTGGTATTTGCTGAACACGTAGGCCATCTTGTTGTAACTAGCAATATCGTAGCTAAAGATCTTATGAAAGAACCAGGTCTAGAGCGTTCTTTGTTAGGCGATGGCCTTGCTAATATCTTATCTGGCTTCTTTGGTGCCACACCGAATACTACATATGGTGAAAATATTGGTGTATTAGCGATTACAAGATGCTTTAGTGTATGGGTTATCGGTGGTGCGGCTGTATTGGCTATGATTGTGTCCTTCGTAGGTAAGGTGGCCGCATTGATTCATGCGATTCCTGTTCCCGTTATGGGCGGGGTATCAATCCTATTGTTTGGTATTATCGCAGCATCTGGTTTACGTATGTTGGTGGAACGTAAGGTAGACTATACGAATCCTGTAAACATGATTCTTACTTCTGTTATCCTCGTTGTTGGCCTTAGTGGTGCTCAACTCGTAGTGGGTCCAATTATCTTAAAAGGTATGGGTTTAGCTACTGTTGTAGGCATGGGGATGAGTGTTGTACTTCTTATCTTGCAAAAAACAGGCATTGGTAATGATCAATTAAAGAAAACTGATGTATAACTAAATACATAATTAAACGCGTAGCTTTTGGCTACGCGTTTTGACTTTTGAATATATGTCTATAAAAATAGGACGGGATTATGATGATAAGTACTGTTCATTGGTAAAATATAAATGTCTATTGTATAATATATTGTGTGAAATACTTTGTGGAAGGAGGTTTATATGGATTATATTTTTTGGCTTGTTATCGGTATTATGTTGATGGCTATTGAATTGGTTATACCAGGTGGTATTGCTGGGCTCATCGGATACAGTGTGTTCATGTGGGGTGTCTTTATCGGCCTTGGTGGAACAGATTTAGCTTTATACGCAGTACTTGGTATCACAATACTCTTAGTTGTATTATTATTAACCTTCTTTAATCATTTTTCTCGGACTTGGATTGGTAAATTGTTTACCCTAGGTCAACGCTCTACTACACAACAAGGTTATGTATCTAATGATGTGCAACCTGATTTAGAAGGCAAGACTGGTGTCGCTCAAAGTACATTGCGACCTGCAGGCGTCGCACGTATTGATGATCAATTTGTCGATGTTGTTACAGAAGGCGATTTCATCGAAGCTGGTACGCCTATTGTAGTAGTTCGTGTTGTAGGAGGTCGTAATATCGTACGCCCTCAATAAGTATTATTCTAGGACTCGTGGAGGTTACTATGGATGTCGGTATTTTAATTTTGATTCCCATTCTACTGATTGGGATTATGGTGTTCTTGTATGTTGTGCCATTAGGCCTTTGGGTATCTGCCCTTGCAGCGGGTGTTAATGTTGGTATCTTTTACACTCGTAGGTATGCGCTTGCGTCGTGTAAATCCATCCCAAATCGTAATGCCTTTGATTAAAGCTAATAAAGCAGGCCTTGATGTAAACGTAAATCAGCTAGAAGCGCATTACCTTGCTGGTGGTGACGTTGACCGCGTTGTAGATGCGTTGATTGCCGCTGAACGCGCATCTATTCCTTTAACTTTCGAACGCTCCGCAGCTATCGACCTTGCAGGTCGTGATGTATTGGAAGCGGTTCAAATGTCTGTTAACCCTAAAGTTATTGAAACACCGATTATCTCTGCAGTAGCAAAAAATGGTATCGAACTCAAGGTTCGTGCTCGCGTTACTGTACGTGCTAATATTGACCGCCTCGTTGGTGGTGCTGGTGAAGCTACTATCATCGCTCGTGTAGGCGAAGGTATCGTAACGACTGTAGGTTCCTCTGAAGAACATACAGATGTATTGGAAAATCCAGATCACATTTCTCGTACTGTATTGGGTAAAGGTCTTGATGCAGGTACTGCATTCGAAATCTTGTCCATTGATATCGCTGACGTAGACGTAGGACGTAACATCGGTGCACAATTGCAAACTGACCAAGCAGAAGCAGATAAGAAAATTGCTCAAGCTCGCGCCGAAGAACGCCGTGCCATGGCGGTTGCTACAGAACAAGAAATGCGTGCTAAAACACAAGACATGCAAGCTAAGGTTGTGGAAGCACAAGCTGAAGTGCCTAAAGCATTGGCAGAAGCTTTCAGAAATGGTAATCTTGGTGTTATGGATTACTACAATATGAACAATATTATTGCAGACACTAAAATGCGTGAAAATCTAGCAGATAGTGAATAGGAGTAACTATGGACTCTATTTTGTCTACTGTACTATCTATCTTTCAGCATAATCCTATATTTGTTCTAGCTATTATTGGATATATTGCGTTTTCTTTCTTGAAAGGCGGCAAATCAGAGGACTCTGATGAGTATGAAAACTCTGGTGAGGCTAGAACTTGGGAGGAGATGGAACGCGAATATGGTATTTCCATAGAACGTAATCTTGATGAGTTGTTTAATCCTGCGTTGGATCATAAGCCGTTTGAAACACAACAAAAAGAGGTTAACCCAGAGGTGGTCCAAAAGCCAGTTAAAATACAACAAAAAGATTTAAAAGAACATAATAAGCCTTTAGTGGAGGCTGTTCATACAGTGACAGCTCCTTTGGCAGAACGATTAGCCGATTTTAAACGCGATAAAGCGATGAAAGAAGGTAAGGTTCTTCTTAGTGATGTGGGGGTTACGGCAAAACCAGTAGAAATGAAAAAGGCTCGTAAATCACATCATGCTGTAAAAGAAGGTATGAAATGGGCTTTTATATTAGATAAGCCAAAAGCATTGCGACATAGAGCTCGATAATATATAAGTTCCTAAATAAGACAAGGGTTCCTAATAGTCACGGGGGTGACTATTAGGAACCCTTTTGTATTGCAAAATATAGGGATTTGCTTTCATAATCATAGTTATAAGAGGAGTTATACATTATATTCTGTAATAATAGGAGAGGAGCCGTATATATGTATCGCAGTGTACGAAATATTCCAAAGCAATTGCTCGAAAATCTATATGTCAAAGAAGGTTGGACTTTGCGAGATGTAGCTGATTATATTGGCTGCAGCGTAGATACAGTTGTACGTCGTATGGATGATTATAATATTCCGCGCCGTACTAAACGCAAAGATATTAGTAGAGCGACCCTGGTATCTTTGTATGAAGATAATCATGCCAGTATTGATACACTGGCCCATCGCTTTAATGTATCAGCAGCCACGATTTCTAATCGATTACATGAGTATGGCGTGCTTTTGCACATCCACATTCTATACATAGTGTTAATCCAGAGCGCATTAAAAAGTCTTATGAAAGTGGCAATAGTACATCCTATATAGCAAATATGACGGGGCTTACGCGGTGGAAGGTATTACATATATTACGACATATGGGGGTCTCAATACGTGGGGGTAGAAGAAAGGTATTGCCTATTGAAGAAATGAACTATCTCTATACATATCATGGCATGAGTACGAAAGACATAGGCGTGGCTTACCAACTTCAGGCCAATACAGTGGCTTTATATTTGCGTGAGTCTGGTGTTTCCTTGAGGGGAAAGCGTTTGGAGATAGACGAAAATGAGATTAGGCGTCTTCGGATGGAAGGGATTTCTATTGCTGCCATTGCACAACGATTAGAATGTTCTACATCGGTTGTAAGAAATCGTCTAAAACGACATTGATTATAACAACCAGTTAGCTTATAAACATATTCCATATAAAATCTGTATAAACCTCGAATTATTCGGTATAGTAATTTGTACTTAATTACTATATACTTAGATTTATATGATGATGGGAGGTTTATTATGTTAGAATTTATAACACTATTATTACCGTTTTTACTTCTCGGCTTTGTAGCAGCTGGTTTGTCTAGAATCTCTGGCGTTGCATTGTCTATGATTATTGTACCAACATTGTTAATCTGGGGGGCAAGACCTTTGGATGTGGTAGCGTTTATGTTACTTTTCGTTGTGTATAATAATTTCACTGCTGAAACACAGGATGTCCGTCTAGATTATAAGGATTTAGTATTGTTCCCTCGTTGGCGCATCACTATTCCTATCGTGCTTACGGCGCTCATTACATTCTTATCGCCTCCAGCAGGTATTGGGGTCTTTATGGCTTGCTTTGTATTAGAGTTGATGGCTACAGTATATAAACGCATTCCTGAACGTGATCGTCCAGCAATACATCGCGTCGTTATTTTATCTGTTCTTAGTGCTGTTGTAACGGCTGTAGGTGCCTATGTAGGGCCTACTATCAGTGAAGATTACTATTTTGGCTTTGCAGGGCTTGCTATTATGTTGATTACAGCCTTTGCTTGGTATGCAGGTCGTAATCGTGATGCATTTAAGGGAATCTGGGAATTTATTTGGGTTGACTTCGGTATTTTCCTTGGTTTATTTGGTGTTGAAAGCTCCAACTATCCAGCGGGTCTAACACGTGATTATAAAACGCCTATGGATCGCATGTTACCGATGATTACTGTTGTAGGTGGTTATGCAGGTTTAATGGTTGTATTAGGTGTATATGGATTATTCTCTATCCCGTCCTTTATTACTGCTATTGGTGCTGCAATCGGTACGCGTATGTTTGGTCTCTATGAATTCCCTAAACGTGGTACCTTCTCATACTTAGCCATTGGATTTGCTGTAGCGGCTGTTGTATGCTTATATCTCGTTTCCCCAGTGCCGACTGGATTTGATGCGATTAATGCCATTATGAAGCAACCCGTTGTTCAGTAAAATGTGATTTTTATTATGGTATTACTGACGTACACTTGTTAGTGTGAAAGTGGACTTTTAGCATAAATAAATAAGGAGATGTATATTGTGAAGAATGATACCATTGAACTGGGTTCTAACGAAGTTGTAGAAACAAGACCGTTTCCGCCGTTTTTACCCAAGAATACAACGGTTATGACCATGGGCACATTTCCACCAACCTCTGAAAAACGGGCTATGGAGTTTCACTATCCTAATTTTCAAAATGATATGTGGCGCGTATATGGCATAGTTTTCTTTGGTGATAAGGACCATTTTAGAAAGGGTGAAGAAAAGGCCTTTGACGCAGAAAAGATTAAATCTTTTTTGTCTCAAATGGGCATTGCCTCTTGTCCAACTGTACTTAAAGCTGTTCGTGAACGTGGCAATGCGTCAGATGCGTTTTTAAAGGTCATAGAACCGGTGCACCTCGATGAAGTATTGGCACAGATTCCTTATTGTAAACATATAGGAACAACAGGCGGTAAGGCCACAGAGGTTTTACTTAGCTTGTTACCAGATAAGGTTAAACTACCGAAAACGGGAGAAACGATTCCTTTCGTGTATCATGGGCATCAGCTTACGTTGACGAGATTGCCATCTACATCACGAGCGTATCCCTTAAGTCTTATAAAGAAGGCTGAAGCTTATAAGAAATTCTTTGATGCTTGTGGATTGAAAACTAAATAAAGTACATATATACATAAACACCTTTGTTAGTTGTTAAAACGCTTTTTCTTTGTCATAACAACTGTCAAAGGTGTTTTTATTATTAAAAAAATTTATATGAGCTTTTTAAAAATGGAAAAAAAGCTATATTAACAATGATATAAAACGAATTGTTATAAATAAAAGTGATAACAATAATAATTTTTTAAAACTTGTTTTTTGAAATGATAAGTCTATAATAACCAATGTCATTATGTGGTTGACAATTGTTTTAGAAAATGGAGTTGATACTATGGATAAGGCTAAAGAGGCCTTATGGACAAGATCATTTGTCCTCGATACTTTGATTAATTTCTTAGTATTTTTAATTTATTATTTACTAATCGTTATTATAGCTGTAGTTGCTAAAGAGAATCTTCATGCCACAGCGAGCCAGGCTGGTTTAGCTGTTGGTATTTATATTATTGGTACCGTAGTGGCACGTCTCTTAGCGGGGCGTTTTATCAGCGTATTAGGCTGTCGTAAGATGCTCTATTTAGGCTTGTTAATTTATTTGGCTTCAACAGCCATGTATTTCTACACACCTAATTTAGCAATGCTCGATAGCGTTCGTTTCTTAAATGGTTTTGCCTACGGTATTACATCAACTGCAACGAGTACTATTATTGCTGCCATTATCCCTCCATCTCGTCGTGGTGAAGGGATTAACTACTATGGCTTATCTACATCTCTTGCCGCTGCAGTAGGCCCATTCTTAGGTATTTTGATGCTTCATAGTCTTGGCTATGACTTTATCATTGCATTCTGCGTTGCCCTTATCGCTATTTGTGGCATTGGGGCCGTAATTATGAAGTTTAAGGAACCTAAGCTTGGTATTGAGTCCGAAGCTCATAAGGGCATAAAGATTTCAGATTATATTGAACCACGTATGAATTCTATTAGCCTTGTTTCTGTGCTTGTAGGCTTTGCATATTCTGGTGTTATTGGCTTTATGGCGGCCTATACAAAAGATTTAGACCTAATTATGGCCGGCACCTTCTTCTTCGTTGTATATGCCGTAGTTATTACGATAACAAGACCTTTACTTGGTATTCTGTTCGATATGAGAGGGGAAAACTTCGTTCTCTATCCTTGCTTCGTATCCTTAGCGCTTGGTATTTTCTTGCTATCCATTGCTCACTCTACATGGTTGGTTCTTTTATCTGCCGTATTTGTTGGCCTTGGATATGGTACATTCATGTCTAATGGTCAAGCGGTAACCGTTAAAATCGTACCAGTACACCGTATCGGTGTTGCTACATCAACATATTTTATTGCCTTGGATGTAGGTCTTGGTTTTGGTCCGTATATCTTAGGTGCCATTAAGGAAGTCGTAGGTTATACGAGTATGTTCCATGTAACTGTTGTAGTTGCTCTTGTATCATTGGTTGCGTATTATTTACTCTACGGCCGTTATGTAGGGACTGATAAAGATCTTTCTTTAAAAGCCCGTGCTGAAGAAGAACAAATTAGAAATCGTAAACGCAATGGGCAACTTGCTTAAAAGGTTGTGTTAATAGATTGTTATTATAATAATAATAGGCTAATAAAAATGACTATTCGAGTAGATGTTCGAATAGTCATTTTGCTGTCTTATAGTATTATTTTTCGATATTTACAATATTAACGATTACTTCCACAGCTTTTTTCATATCGTCGATACATGCAAATTCATGACGACCATGTAGGTTTTCTACACCTGTGAAAATATTTGGTGTAGGGATACCCATGAAGGAAATTTTAGAACCGTCCGTACCGCCTCGGATAGGATCACAAAGAGGTGTAATACCAGCTTTTTCCATTGCTGCTTTAGCTACGTTTACACATTCCATATTGTCTTTGATAATATCGTACATGTTATAGTATTGATCTTTAACAGATACTTCACATACTTCACGGCCGTAAATTTCGTTTAAGGTTTGACCTGCTTGTAAGAAGAAGGCTTTTTTTGCCTCGAATAATTCTTTGTCGTGGTCGCGGATGATATAGTTCATTTTACCTGTATCTACTTGTGTTTCCATACTCATGAGCATAAAGAAACCTTGACGACCACAGGTGTGTTCAGGAACGGCCGCACCTGGTAATAGAGCATCGAATTGCATAGCTAATTTAGCACAGTTAATCATAATGCCTTTGGCTGTACCTGTGTGAACAGAGACACCTTTAAGGATGACTGTACCGCCAGCAGCATTAAATGTTTCATATTCAAGTTGGCCGAGGCTTTCACCGTCGATAGTGTACGCATAGTCAACAGGGAATTGTTTTACATCAAAGTGATCTGCGCCAGTACCGATTTCTTCGTCTGGGCCAAAGGCACACATGATTTTACCGTGCTTGATTTCTGGATGAGATACGAGGTAGGCAAGGGCTTCCATGATTTCGCAGATGCCAGCCTTATCGTCGCCGCCGAGAAGTGTTAGACCATCGGTTACCACTAAGGATTTACCGATATAGTTTTTTAGGTTAGGAAAGTCTGCACGACGTGTGAAGATTTGATGCTCTTCGTTGAGGCAAATATCGCTACCATCATAGTTTTCAATGATACGTGGTTTAATGTTTTCTGCATTGTAATCGGCTGTATCCATATGGGCGATAAAGCCAATAGAAGGGGCAGGGGCCTCTGTATTAGCGTTAAGAGTACCAATAACAAAGCCATTCTCACGGTTGTAGATAACTTCGTCCAGCCGATTGCTTTTAAATCTGGAACAAGTACGTTTGTAGCAAAGTCTACTTGCGTTTGAGTACTAGGAATTGTTGTGCTTTCCTCGTTAGAACGTGTATTTATGCTTGTATAGCGTACAAAACGTTCGACCATTGGTTCCATAATGAGCCTCCTTGTGAAGATATAATGAATATATGAATTTGACTACAAATTACTGTAAAATAGATAGTCATACTATATCCTCATTGTAGACCACTAATAGACAAAATGCAAAGAAATTGGTGTATAACGTGTAAAAATATTCTTGTTATGCATATAAAGTAATTGAATCGAGCATATGACCGTGATACTATAAAGGTGAATAGATATACGTTTGTACTTTTTATGTTAGGAGGTTTTACTATGTCGGACGAAACTCGTTCAATTCCGCCCGTAGAACCAGTCTTAGATCCTAAGAAGGATTACGTAGAGATTAACTCATATGTAGTATTCTGGGGCCTATTCTATGCGGCAATTTTTACACTGGCTGTTGGCTATCTATGTTTGAAAATCGGTCAAACAGTAGATGCCTTCGCTCCAGTATCTGTGCTCGCTATGGGTACAGCAGTTATTTTGAAACGGCAAAATGCATTTGCCGAAACGGTTCATATTCAGGCTATCGCTAGTTCTAGTACGAACACCTTAGCCGGTGCCATGTTCTTTTTGCCTGCATTATATATCTGGAATGTAACAGATGTATCCTTTGTGCAAATGGCAATTCCTATTATCCTCGGTGGCGTACTTGGTGTTTTATTATGCGTTATGTTCCGTCGCTACTTCGTTGAGGAAATGCACTATGTGTATCCGTTCCCAAGTGGTCGTGCTGCTGCTGAAGTACTAATGAGTAATGAAGGTAGCAAAGCGAAACTTATGCTCGGTTCTGGTCTCATCGCTCTTGTGTATGACTTTATTCTTAACAGCCTTGGCTGGTGGGAAGAGGTTATACGTACCACAACATTCAAATGGGGTTCGGCCTGGCAGACCAAACCAAGCTAACTGCAGCAGTTGATACGGATGCAGCGTTACTTGGTCTTGGTTACTTCACAGGTCTTCGCTATGCCGCAATTATTGCAGCTGGTTCTTTCTTCTCCTGGTTTGTATGTATTCCTATCGTATATTATTTAGCGCCTGAACATATCATGCAAATTGGTGGTCAAGCTGTTCCGTTAGCAGATGCTCCAATTCGTAAGGTATTCCTTGATTATGTTCGCCATATTGGTATCGGTATGCTCGCTATGGCAGGTATTATCGGTCTACTCAATATGTCTAAAGTTGTAGCTAGTGTTGTTAAAAATGCAGTGCTTGATATCTTCAGCTCAAAATCTGTAGATGTTAACTTACTTCGTACACAACGCGACGTGCCTACATCTTGGATTGGTGCTGGCATCTTGTTATGTACAGTTCTATTCGCAGCATATTTCCACTTTATGTATGCTGAAAGCTTCACTCAGACAATAGTAGCATTCTTAATCGTTCTTATCATGTCCTTCTTATTATCTGTAGTGGGTATTAGCTCTATTGCGTATACTGGTACAGAACCAGTATCTGGTATGACAATCTTTATGATTATCATCTCCGCAGTATGCTTAACAGCAGCAGGCATGACTGGCAAGTAGGTATGATTGCAGTCCTAATGATGGCATCCTTCATCGGTACAACTATCGGTATGGCTGGTAACTTCATGTCCGAGCTTAAAGTAGCGCATATGACAGGTGCGACACCTAAGAAAAATGGAACAATGGCAAATCGTTGGTACCATCCTTTGTGCAGTCCTTTCCTGTAGGTGTTATGATCCTTCTAAACGATGCATATGGCTTCGTAGGGGATCATGCATTAAATGCTCCTCAAGCAAATGCTATGGCGGCTATCATCGAACCTATGATGACTGGTGGTAGTGCACAATGGCCTCTATACATGGCAGGTGCATTATTTGCTATTATTTTGTGGATGGTAAAGGTTCCACCGTTGGCATTTGCTCTTGGCACATATTTACCAATGGAAATCAACACACCACTACTTATCGGTGGTTTGATTGCATACTTCGTACAAAATAGCACGAAAGATAAAGAATTAGCAGATCTTCGCTTTCTCCAAAGGTAGCACAATTGCATCTGGTCTCGTAGCCGGTGGTGCTATTGGCTCTTTGTTCAGTGCGGTGCTTCGCATTGCCGGTATTGATGTATTTGCAGAAGCATGGGTAGAAACACCTGAAGCAACATACCTCAGTATTGTAATGTATTTATTACTTTGCGTATTCTTGTACAAAGTAGCTATGTACGTAAAAGTTAAAAAAGCTAAATAATCAATCACGGTACTTCTAATAAAATAGAGGAAAACACCTTCATCGAGTTCAATATGATCTTGATGGAGGTGTTTTTGATATAGCTAAAAACTATACTTATATAAAACCTATTTGTATAGTCGGAATTATTGACCTAGTAAATAGAGGGTGATATGATACATATATAATACCTCTATAGGTATTATTTTATTATGCTTATTTTATAGGCAAGTTACTTAGAAATAGAATAGAGGGCTCTTTGGATTTTAAAAGAAGTCTTAAAAATAAGGTTAGATATGAAACTAAAAAAATTTGCAGCCCTATTAGGGGCTTTTACTATTGCTAGTAGTCTATTTATTGCTGGTTGTGGTAGTGATACAACTCGTAATGATAAGGTATGGCGTGTTGGTACTGATGCCACCTATGCTCCATTTGGATTTAAAGATAAAGATAGCGGAAAGTTGGATGGCTTTGATATCGATATAATTAATGCCGTTGCCAAAGAAGAGGGGATTGAAGCGGATATTCAAAATTTAAACTTTGATGCCCTGTTACCAGCACTACAAAGCAATACAATTGATATTGCAATTTCTGATATGACAATCTCTGAAGATCGCGCTAAATCAGTAGATTTTAGTAATCCCTACTATATAGCAGGTAATGGGCTTGTTGTAAATATTGATAATACTACTATTCATAGCTTTAAGGATCTAGAAGGTAAACGCATCGGTGTTTCTATTGGCTCAACTGGCGCTGAGATTGCCAGCAAAATTCCGAATGCAGATATACGACAATATAATATTATTGTTGATGCCTTTTTGGAGTTAGAGAACAAAGGCGTAGATGTAGTTATCAACGATACACCGGTAAACGAATATTATGTTAATGGGTAAGGGTAAAGGTATCGCAAAAGGTCACTGGAGAGGACTATGATGCGGCACCACTTGGTATTGCTGTAAAAAAAGGCAATACAGAATTGTTAAAGAATATTAACGATGGACTCGCAAAGATTAAAGCTAATGGTAAATATGCAGAGATTTATAAAAAGTGGTTTGGTAAAGAACCACCTGTAGAAGATTTGAAATAGGTGATAGAATGGCTAAACGAAAAGCATTTTTGAAGATTGTAAAGGAAAATGGGCCTCTTGTACTAGATGGTGCATTCGGTACAGAATTAGAGCGCCATGGATGTACTATTCATGATGAGTTGTGGTCGTCTAAGATGCTTATTGAAAATCCAGAAATCATCAAAAAAGTGCACATTTCCTACTTGGCAGCCGGTGCAGATATTATTGAAAGTTCTGGTTATCAAGCAACTGTAGCCGGATTTAAAGCTCATGGGTATGGTACAGAAGAAGCACTAGATTTGGTGAAGTTATCTGTTCGTTTAGCCGTGCAAGCACGTAATGAATTTTTAGAAGCTAAAGCGAATGATGCGCTTACATTGCGTGGCATTACATTAGGTGAACAATTGCCAGATGGCAGTGTCCGTTACTTCTCTGAAGGGTCCTTACCAAAACCATTGGTAGCCGCCTCTGTTGGCCCATATGGTGCTTTCTTGGCAGACGGATCGGAATATCGTGGCGACTACGGTGTACAAACAGAATATCTGGAAGTATTCCATATTCCTCGTATAGCATTATTCTGTGAAGAAAATCCTGATGTGTTAGCTTGTGAGACCGTGCCTTGCTATGATGAGGCCATCGCCATTGCCCGTACCTTGTGTGATCCCCTTACGACAAAGGCATTCCCGCATGGATTTCCTTTTCCTGCAAAGATGAACATCACATCTCAAGCGGGGAGACCATCATTAAATGCGCTGAAATGATCGATAAGGTGCGTCAAGTGACGGGCATAGGTATTAACTGTACAGCACCGGAATATGTAGAATCTTTGATCAAAGATATTCGGTCCGTAACAAATAAGCCAATTGCTGTATATCCAAATCTTGGTGAAACCTATGATGGAGATACTAAAACGTGGTCAGGCGGACAACAAAGCTTTATTGATTATATTGATATATGGCGCAAAGCTGGTGCGAATATAATCGGTGGATGTTGCCGAACAAATCCTGATATCATTCAAGAAGTAGCAAAACAAATACATGTAAAATAAATGAGAGGGACCGTTTTTATACAGTCCCTTTTTTAGCATCTTGAATTTATAATCTAAGTGCAACTAAAAAAGATTCATGGCTTTCTGATAAAATAGTGTTTGCAAAGACATCTAAAAATCAGGAGGAGCCATGAATCATTATACTCATTTTACACTAAAAGAGCGCGAAATTCTAAAAACATTTTATTGATATAGGAAAAAAATCAAACAGAAATTTCAATTTTACTTGGAAAAAAATAAATCGTCTATATCAAGAGAAATCAAAAGAAATAGTCAAAATGGCGAGTACATACCTTGTGAAGCCCATGACAGATATAAAAATAGACGCTTTAATTGTAAACCAAGAAAAAAGCTAGATAATCCAAGTCTATATGAATGTGTAAAGAATTTATTTTTGAGACATCAATGGTCTCCGGAACAGATCTCCTCTCGATTGAAATTTGAAAATTCAAGCTTCACTATTAGTTACAATACAATTTACAGGGAAATATATAATGGTCGTTTTGATGAAAAAGAACTATCACATGGAAATAGAGGAGTTGTTCGCAAACTACGACATCGTGGTAAAAGTCGTCATACAAAAAATTATGAAGAAAGACGTGGAAAAATTCAAATTAGTAATTTAATTACAGATAGACCAGCTCCTGCAAATAATCGAGAACGATTAGGTGATTGGGAGGCTGATACAGTTATGGGGCAGACTGGTAAGGCTTGCTTAGTAACATTAACTGATCGAAAAAGTAGGTATCTGCTATGTAAAAAAATTGCAAAAAAGAATGCATTTTTAGTCAAACAAGCGATGATTAAGCTTTTAAAAAATCAACCTCTAGAAACAATAACTCCAGATAGAGGGAAAGAGTTTTCTAAACATGCAGAAATTAGTCAGGAGTTGAATTTAGTAGAATTTTATTTTCCATTACCACATCATCCTTGGCAAAGAGGAACAAACGAAAACACCAATGGATTGCTTAGAGAATATTTCCCGAAAACTGTGGATATTAATCAATCAGATAGCTATGTTGAAGCAAAAATGAAAGAAATAAATCTTAGGCCGCGCAAATGCTTAAATTGGAAAACTCCATACGAGGTTTATCATTCAGTAGAGTTGCATTTGACTTGACAATTCAAGATAAAAAAAAGAAGGTTATCAACTAGATAACCTTCTTTTATGTGGCGGAGAGACAGGGATTTGAACCCTGGGTACGGGATAACCGCACACATGATTTCCAATCATGCTCCTTCAGCCGCTCGGACACCTCTCCATGTATTCTGTTGTGTAACAGGTACTTGTATAGTATATGAAAAAGTTAGATTTATGTCAAGACTAAAATGGTAGAATTATTATAGTTTCATAAGAGTTTTAAAAAGCCGTCCCGAAGGACGGCTTTTGGTATGTATATCATAATACTTCTTTAATTTCTGCTGCATCGATGGATGCTTTGATATCGTCTGCCATTTTTTCAATCAATGGGATGTCTTCTTCTTTCAAAGAGGATTTGATATCAAGTGGTTGGGATACGATTTCAATGTCTTTGAAGTCGTTTTCGAAGTGAGCCACCATAGTTTTCATAGCAGCAGAAGCCCAGGAATGGTTACCAATGATGGATACCTTATGATTTTGGAAGTTAAGTGCTTTTAACTCGTGAATAAAGTTTTCCATAGTAAGGTATAGGTTCAAGTTATAAGTTGGTGCAATTGTTACCAAGTTTGTATATTTCCAAGCATCAGCGATGATGTAGGAGGCATTCGTTTTGGAAACATCGTAGATTTTAATATCTGTAACACCCCGTTTAGACAATTGTTTAGCCAATTGTTGAGCGATGTCACGAGTATTGCCATACATGGAACCGAAGGCGATAACAACACCTTTTTTCTCAGCTGTGTAGCTGGACCAGTGTAAGTATTTGTGCAAGATATATTCAATCGTTTCAGGTGTACGCCAGATTGGACCATGAAGTGGAGCAATGCGTTTGATTTCAAGGCCGGAAACCTTGCGAATTGCATTTTGTACTTGAGGACCGTATTTACCAACGATGTTTGTGTAGTAACGACGAGCTTCATCTTCATAGGTTGCTACGAAATCAGTTTGGTCAGCAAAGATGTTGCCATTGATTGTACCAAATGTACCGAATGCATCAGCAGAGAACAATGTACCTGTAGATTTTTCATAGGTACAAGTTACTTCTGGCCAGTGAACCATAGGCATTGTGTAGGATACAAGAGTATGTTTACCTAAGCAAATTTCGTCGCCTTCTTTTACTGTGTAATATTGATCAGGCTTTGGTGTGCGGTAGAATTGTTCGAACATGCGGAATGTTGTTGCGTTACCAACCATTTTACAATTTGGATAGCGTTCCAATGTTTCTAACAATGTTTGACAGTGGTCAGGTTCCATATGGTTTACGATGATGTAATCAAGATCACGACCATTTAAAAGGTGGGATAAGTTATCAAAGTATTCTTCGCGAATTTCTGCATCAACAGAGTCTACAACGCAAGTTTTCATCATCGATGAAATAGCTATTGTAGCTTACACCATTTGGAATAGGGAATAAGTTTTCAAAACGTTCAGTTCTCCAGTCATTACTACCAATCCAGTAGATATTATGGGTCATTTTTTGAGCACAATGCATAGTAATATCCTTTCCTTACACATATGTATATACATAACTAACCTCATCCATGTGATGACGGTTTAATTAATTATATCGACATCTTATAATACAGTTTTTTTCGAAAAAAATCAATATATCGATATATGTCAATGTATTATAACTGTGATAACTTTCACATATTAGAATGTGTATTGTGAAAGTTTGTAAATATAGCCCATTCCAAAGAATGGGCCATATAGATTATTTAAAGTATTTCACACCAGACGTGAAGATTGGCATTGCTAAATTGCCTGGAATATTTTTACTAATATCTGCACCACAACGTTCGGAGTGCGCCATTTTACCAAATACGCGCCCATCAGGGCTATAAATGCCTTCGATTGCAGCTACGGATTGGTTTGGATTAAAGCGCCCATCCATGGATGCAATGCCGTCAAAATCGACGTATTGTGTAGCGATTTGACCAGTTTTATTGAATTCCAATACTTGTTGAGGTGATGCGATAAAGCGACCTTCCCCATGAGAAATAGGGACAGTATAGATTTCACCAGCCTTAGCCTCGCACATCCAAGGTGATTTTGTGGAAATAACCTTGGTGTTAACCATACGGGATAAATGACGACCGATAGTATTGTATGTCAACGTAGGGTGATCTTCAGTTAATGTTTCGATGTGACCACCAGGTAAAAGACCTAATTTAATCAACGCTTGGAAACCATTACAGATACCAAGAACGAGACCGTCTTGTTTGTAGAGAAGGTTTTCAAGGCCTTCTGCAAGATATGGATTGCGGAATAGGGTGGCCATGAATTTACCGGAACCTTCAGGCTCGTCACCGCCACTAAAGCCACCAGGGAACATAAGAATTTGAGACTCTGCTAATTTAGCTTTGATTACATCAATCGACTCTTTTAATTGTTCCGGTGTTTGGTTACGAATGAGTACAATATCTGCTACAGCGCCAGCACGTTCAAAGGCACGAGCGGAATCGAATTCACAGTTAGTACCTGGGAATACAGGAATAAGAACCTTTGGTTTTGCACCTAAGGATGTACTACGAGGCTTTGTGTGTTGATCGTGGATATAGGCTACAGCTTCACCAACGCCAGATTTTGCTTGTAATGGGAAGATATCGGCTAATGGTTTTTCATAGGCCTGCTCTACTTCTGCAAGTGTTACAGATTGATCATTCCATTCGATAACAGGTGTATCTTGAGTAACAGCAATAACACGTACATCAGATAACTCAAGCAAATGGTTAACCGCTGTAATATCTACTTCTACGATGAAAGCGCCAAGAGCAGGTTGGAAAATTGCACGTTCTGCATATTTGTCAAATTTAACGCCAATCTTATTACCAAGCGCCATTTTTGTAATCGCTTCAGGAATGCCACCTTCGTCGATGACATACGCAGAGTACACGCGACCTTTTTCAATTTGTTCTTGTAAAGATATCGCAGTTTTCTTTGAAGTGATCCCAGTCAGGCGTGTCATTGTATGTACGAGGTACATCAAAGTATACGAGACGATGGTTAGGACCTTTCAAATCTTGGCTTACGATATTCTTAACCGGTGCTGTTACTGCTGCAAAGGAAACGAGGGTAGGAGGTACAGTTAAATCCATAAATGTACCGCTCATGGAATCCTTGCCGCCAATGGCACCGATTTCAAGTTCTTTTTGCGCTTTGTATGCACCGAGCAGAGCTGCTACTGGTTTGCCCCAAGATTCTTTAGAGTGTAAACGTTCAAAGTATTCTTGCAATGTTAAGTATGCATCTTGACGGCGACCACCAAGTGCTACAAGTTTCGCAACAGATAAAAGTACTGCGTATTGTGCACCATGATATGGGCTCCAAGCGGATAATTCAGGTACAAAGCCATGAGTCATAATGCTAGCTGTTGTCGTTTCACCATGAAGGACAGGTAATTTAGCAACCATGCCTTGTGTAGGGGTCTTTTGATATTTACCACCAAATGGCATGAGCACTGTATTGGCCCCAACTGTGCTATCAAAGCGTTCAACAAGGCCTTGTTGAGAAGCAGTGTTTAATGTAGATATTGCTTCGAGCCATTGATCTTTGAAATTGTCGGCACTTGCAGAACCACGGCGGAAATAAGATTTTTCAGTAGGAGCTGTCACTACAGCTTCTTGTTGTTGACTCGCTCCATTTGTATTTAAGAAATCACGACTGATATCGACAATTGTTTCTCCGCGCCATGTCATGATAAGGCGATTTGTATCGGTTACATCGGCAACGATTGTGCATTCAAGATTTTCTTCATCGCAATACTTCATAAATGCATCAACATCGGCTGGTGCAATGACACAAGCCATACGTTCTTGGGATTCGGAAATAGCGAGTTCTGTACCATCAAGACCGTCGTATTTTTTAGGTACTAAGTCAAGGTTGATGGTAACGCCATCTGTTAGTTCACCGATGGCTACGGAGACACCGCCAGCACCGAAATCGTTACAACGTTTGATGAGTGTCGTTACTTCAGGGCGACGGAATAGACGCTGAATTTTACGCTCCGTAAGGGCGTTGCCTTTTTGGACCTCTGCACCACATGTAGCGAGAGATTCTAAGGTATGTTCTTTAGAGGAACCCGTAGCACCGCCACAACCGTCACGACCTGTTTTACCACCTAATAATACGATAATATCACCTGGTGTCGGTACTTCACGACGCACTTGCTTGCGAGGCGCAGCACCAATAACGGCACCAATTTCCATGCGTTTTGCTACATAGCCAGGGTGATAGTATTCTTTTACTTCACCAGTGGCAAGACCAATTTGATTACCATAAGAGGAATAGCCACGAGCTGCATCGACAGTGATTTTCTTTTGCGGTAATTTACCTTCTAACGTATCTGCCAAAGGTGTGCGAGGGTCACCGCTACCAGTAATACGCATTGCTTGATATACATAAGAACGGCCACTTAATGGATCGCGGATACAACCACCAAGGCACGTAGCAGCACCACCAAACGGTTCAATCTCTGTTGGGTGATTATGTGTTTCGTTTTTAAATAGCAAGAGCCATTCTTCTTCTTTGCCGTCTACATCAACAGGGACGATTATGGTACATGCATTGATTTCTTCGGATTCATCAAGATTAGTAAGACCTCCTGCATGACGCAATTCTTTTACAGCTAAGGTCGCCATATCCATAAGAGAACGAGCTTTTACCTTTGTTGTATATAATAAATTACGACCTTCTATGTACTCTTCAAGAGCTTCCTTGATTGGTTCTGTGAAACGGCTATCTTCGATAGTGATATCTGTTAACTCTGTCATAAATGTAGTATGACGGCAATGGTCGGACCAGTATGTATCGAATAGACGGATTTCTGTAATCGTTGGATTACGTTTTTCCACATTCTTATATTGTTCTTGAATTAATTGGATATCCGCCAATGTCATAGCGAGTCCGTATTCGCTAATCATATGTTGTAGATCATCCTCGGTCATTTCCGTAAAACCATTGATGATAGCTACATCTTTAGGCTCTTCTAGGTTAAGTGCCAATGTATCTGGCAGTTCGAGACTGGCCTCTCTAGAATCTACAGGGTTAATGTAATATTGTTTGATGGCAGCTTTTTCTTCTTCCGTGAAAGTACCTTCGATGATGAATACTCGGGCACAGCGAACAGTATGACCTGTTGTAAGAGTGAGCATAGAAATGCATTGTTCTGCACTATCAGCACGTTGGTCATATTGGCCAGGTACATATTCGATAGCAAAGACAAAAAGCATTTTCAGGAATATCTAATGTTTCTGCTACTAGATCAACAGGTGGTTCAGAAAAAAATTAAATGTTTAGCATTTTGTAATGCTTGTTCGCTAAGATTTTCTACATCGTAGCGTTCGTAGATTTGCACGGCTGTTGCTGGTACATGTAATTCTTGCTGTAATGTAGCTAATACATGTGCTGCTTCATTAGCAAAAGCATCACGTTTTCTTACAAATAGTCGTTGAATAGCCATATAGCCTCCTGTAATATGCAGAATAAATATGTTCTGGTGTTGACAAGATAAGTATAGTCGGTCTAGACTTATAAGTAAAGATAATCTTACTTATATAAAGATTAACGCTACTTATAAATATGAAAGTTTTCATGAAGGTCATAAGACCAAAATTTCATGAAACCATGACAATAGTATCTTGTCCTTGAGAAAAGTAGAATATCAATATAATTATTACTATAGTATTAGTATATAACAGAGGAGGATAAAATGGCAGTATCAGCAGATCTATATAGATCATTTTTAGGAGTTGGGTTGTATTTGTCATTTTCTCGTGCTGCAAAAGAGCTAGGTGTTTCGCAGTCCGCAATCAGTCAAAGTATCAAACAATTGGAAGGGGAATTAAAAATGCCTCTTTTTGTGCGCACCACAAAATCAGTAGCGTTTACACCTGAAGGAAAAGAATTATTTGATACTGTAGCAAAGGCTTTTTCAATTTTGGATAATGGTATTACGCAATTGCAAGAACGGGTAAATCAGGCTTATGAAAGTCTGAATATTGCAGCGACAGATACGCTATGTCGTCATTTCTTGTTGCCCTACTTTCATAAATGGCAATTGCAAGAAAATCAAATTGGCTTGCATATCATAAACAGACCGTCCCCAGATTGTGTGGAAATGGTCATTAATAAAGAAGTGCAGTTAGCTGTAGTTAATGACTACGAAGGTTTGCGTAGCAATACACAATTAGAGGTTACTACCTTGGCGAGCATTCAAGATATCTTTGTGGGCGGCCATGAATATAAAGGGGCAGGCTTCTTTGATCAAGGACGTTTGCTTAGCGAGCCGATGTTGTTGTTACAAAAAGGAACTGCTAGTCGTACCTTCTTTGATGAAGTAACACATGGCGCATGTAGCAAGCCGCGTTTTGAATTGAGCAGTGTCGATGTTCTCCTCGACTTGGTGGAAATCAACATGGGGATTGCGATGTTACCAAGTAATGTGGTACAAGAAAAAATGCAGGAAGGTTCTGTGGTGAAAATCGACACAGACATTCCGGTACCAACACGAGACATTGTTCTTGTTCGCTCTCGTCTCGTACCTCAATCAGAAGGGGCTGCTAGATTTACGAATTTATTGGTCAATCGCGAAGATAAACGAGATAAAATCTTATAATTATGAAAGAAAAACACACTTTACTCTTTTTTTAGATAAAGTGTGTTTTTTTGTTGACCCTAAGTGATGATTTACGTTAAAATTTAAAGATAGTTATGCGGAGGTAAAACGAAATGGAATTATTAAAACAACGCATTCGTGAAGAAGGTATTGTCTTAAACAATCGTGTATTAAAGGTTGATAGTTTTTTGAACCATCAAATCGACCCACAATTATTTAAAGCCATTGGCAAAGAAATTGCTGATCGCTATCGCAATGCTGGTGTACAACGTATTGTTACCATCGAAGCATCTGGTATTGCCTTGGCATTGATGGCCGCTCTTGAACTAGATGTGCCATTGGTATTTGCCCGTAAGAAAAAATCAATTCTTATGGTCGATGACGTATATCATTCTGTTGTATATTCTTATACAAAAGAAGAAAACTACGATATTACAATTTCTAAAAAATTCTTGCCAGCAGGCGAAAAAGTTTTGATTATCGATGATTTCTTGGCATCTGGTGAAGCGGCTATGGGGCTTGCAAAGCTTGTAAAGGATGCAGGCGATGAAGTAGTTGGTATGGCAATTGCTATTGAAAAATCATTCCAACCAGGTCGTGAGCGTTTAGAAAATGCAGGCTTCCGTGTGGAATCCTTGGTACGTATCAAAGAATTTAAAGATAATGAATGTATTTTTTTAGAAGACTAATATCAAAGGATTCTTTGGGAGAGAGGTAAAGCTAATGAATAGTAAAGCTGAGAAATTTGATGTACTTGTAGCTGATATAGAGCAAACAGGTAATAAATGGTTTACAAAAGAAGTTATTGAAGGCGATGAATATGGTACGGTTGTATATCATGGTCGTTTAGAAATTCATGGTAATTCCTTACCTGTATTTATCGTGTTAGATAACTCTGTGTTCTCCTACATTCGCGTTGCCATTACAACTACAAGTATTACAGCTGCGGCAATTAAAAAAGTATTGCCAAAATTGAATGAACTTAATCAACAATATAAAGTAACAAAATATTATGTCAACGATGAAGACAGCAATATTTATGCGGATATTTCTGTGCCAACTACAGATGATACTTTGAACCAGCTGTATTGGTTAATCTCATGTTAGAGGTCATCAAACCTCACTTAGATGAAGTGCATCCAGATCTTTTGAAAATCGTTGGACAAGCAAAATAAGAGGTAATTATGAATCCTAAAGCATTAGCTTTTGACAAATTTATGAAGGCGGAAGAAATTACGGCTTTTGAACGTAAAGATTTTGAGGATGAAGATGGTACAGTTGTGTATCGTTCCTATATAAAATCACCACTTTGGGATATGCCGTTGTTCGTTATTTTAGATAATAGTATTTACAGTGTGATTCGTCTAGTTCTTGGACCTGAAAAGGTAACTGCACAGAATATGGCGGCTATCAATGCGTTGATTAATCGCGAAAATGCAACGTATAAAAACTATAAATTCTATATTGACGAACAAGACTCTACATTGTATTTAGACTGCGTTTATATGTGTGCAAATGATGAGTTTATACCAGAATTGATGTACGCATTAATGACCTCTATTGTGGATTATATTCCTCAGTCTGTGGGCGATCTAAAAAATGCTTTTGAAAGCAATATACAATAAAATATAATACTCTGATTCTCTGATGAGCTCATGTTGAGCCTTGAGAATTATACTAAAAGAGACTCTATACTGCTGTATGGAGTCTCTTTTTTGAATCAAGGACGATTCGTATATAATAATTATTATTCGTAATACGCTGTTCGATTATAAAATATATTAAAGTATTATTCGGATTGTATCGAACAATAATAAAAAAACTAATATAAATATTATTCGAAAAAAATGATTGACCAATAGAATTTGGTCTGCTACAATTTAATTACAGATAAGGAGGCGTTATCATGAACAAATATATTAACCTAACATTCGTTAATACTATGACTGTTTCTGCTAACGCTATCAGTGTGTAAACTCGGCTATTTAAGGTCGAGTTTTTTTGTTGAGGAGGAACAATGAAGGTTGGCATTATTATGGGCAGTAAATCTGACCTAGAGACGATGAAAAAAGCATCTTCTGTACTAGATGAATTTAATATTCCTTATGAAATGGTGATCGCTTCTGCGCATCGTACACCAGAGGCTGTTAAGTCTTTTGTGGAACGCCTTGAAGCAGAAGAGGCTATCGCTTTTATTGCAGGTGCAGGCGCTGCAGCCCATCTACCTGGAGTGGTGGCAAGTTTTACAACCGTACCTGTTATCGGTATTCCTCTTAATGCAACAGCATTAAAGGGCATTGATTCACTCTTGGCAATCGTACAAATGCCGTCTGGTATGCCAGTAGCAACAATGGCCGTAGATGGTGCAAAAAATGCTGCATTATTTGCAGTACAAATCGGTGCTACTTTCAACAAGGAACTAAAAGAAAAATATGTTGCCTATCGCAAAGATATGGCTGACAAGGTTTTAGCAGATAATGCTGCATTACAAGCAGAGTTAAATAAATAATTATTACATAGGAGGATTACTATCATGGCTAATATCGATTTGGAAAAATTAACACTTTTATACGAAGGCAAAGCAAAACAAGTGTATCAAACAGATGACAAGGAAACATATATTGTTCACTACAAAGATGATGCTACTGCATTTAATGGTGAAAAACATGATACTATCCTTGGTAAAGGCGTATTGAATAATAAAATTTCCTCATTCTTCTTTGAATTATTGAAAAAAGAAGGCGTTCCAACACATTTCGTTCGTCGTGAAGATGACCGTAACCAAACAGTATTGACGTTGAACATTGTTCCTCTAGAAGTTATCGTTCGTAATATTGCTGCTGGTTCTATGGCTAAACGTTTTGGCATTGAAGAAGGTACGCCTCTTAAACACCCAATTCTTGAATTCTGCTACAAAAACGATGAACTTGGCGATCCATTTGCCAACGAATCTCAAATCACAGCTCTTGGCTGGGCTACGCAAGAACAATTGGATACAATTTCCGAAATTACTATGAAAGTAAATGAAATTCTTAAAAACTTCTTGGCTACTAAGAATGTAACATTAGTCGATTTTAAACTTGAATTTGGTACACATAATGGAGAAGTATTGCTTGGTGACGAAATTTCTCCTGATACATGCCGTTTCTGGGATGCAACAACAGGTGAAAAACTCGACAAAGACCGTTTCCGTCGCGACCTTGGCAATATCGAAGAAGCTTATAAAGAAATGTTATTCCGCTTAACAGGCGAACGTGCATAACCTGGGGGTTATTGATGAACTACGATCCAATTTTTGATAAATGGCATGAAGAATGTGGCGTCTTTGGTGTGTTTGACCGCACTGTTGACGTTGCACGATATGTATACTGGGGATTGTTTGCCCTTCAGCACCGCGGACAAGAAAGCGCAGGTATAGCTATTACCGACGGCAATGAAGTGGCCCTAAAAAAAGGTATGGGTTTATTGACCGAGGCTATCAAGGAATTACCAACATTAAAAAGCCATATGGGGACTGGTCATGTTCGGTATTCTACAACTGGCTCTAATAACCCACGTAATATTCAACCTCTCGTAATCCATTATCAAGGTGGCCAAATTGCAGTGGCTCATAATGGCAATTTGACGAATGCTCTAGGTATCCGTCGTCAACTTGAAGCAGATGGTTCCATTTTTCAAACAACTATGGATTCAGAGGTTATCGTTAACTTAATCGCTCGTTCTAAGGCTGAAACGCAAGAGGAACGCATTGCTGATGCGGCACGTCAAATCGAAGGGGCCTTCTCCTTGGTTATTACAACTAATGACTCTCTCGTTGGGGTTCGCGATCCTCAAGGCTTTAGACCTCTTTGCTTAGGTAAGACTGAACATGGTTATGTTTTATCTAGTGAAAGCTGTGCTTTTGATGCTATAAAGGCTGAATTTATTCGGGATATTGACCCAGGTGAGATGGTTATCATCGATGATCGTGGTGTGCGCAGCACAATCTATGCAGAACCTCAAAAAATTGATAAAAAACTTTGTGTTTTTGAATATATTTATTTTGCGCGCTCCGATAGTAAAATTGATGGCCAATCTGTATATGAAACACGACTCAATATGGGACGTGAATTATATAATGAAACTAAATATGATGCAGATATCGTCATGTCTATTCCAGACTCTGGCACGACGGCTGCTCTTGGATATGCTCGTGCATCGGGCATCCCTTTCGCAGAAGGTTTGATTAAATCGATACAGTGGACGTACATTTATTAAACCTAATCAAGAAGAGCGGGAACTAGCTGTGCGCATGAAGCTAAATGCGATGCCAGAGGTTGTAGGCGGTAAACGTATTGTATTAATCGATGACTCTATCGTGCGTGGTACCACAAGCGGCCTTATCGTTAAGATGTTAAAAGAGGCTGGCGCTAAGGAAATCTATATGTGTGTTAGCTCGCCGGCTATCGAATATTCTTGTCATTATGGTATTGATACGTCGGTTCGTAAAGAATTGATTGCGGCCACACATACAATTGAAGAAATTAGAGATTATATTAAGGCAGATAAATTACATTATCTATCAAAAGAAGGCTTGTGCCGAGCTGTTAGCGGCGTGCCAGAAGCAGATTTATGTTTCGCTTGTTTCAATGGTGATTACAGGGTAGATGTGCCTACAGAACAAGAGGAAGGGGTCAAATATGTGCTCGAATAAAACAGGATTAACCTATCGTGATGCAGGTGTAGATATCGATGCCGGTAATAAAGCCGTAGAGTTGATGAAAGAATCCGTAAAACGAACATACACAGCAGGTGTTGTAGGTGATTTAGGTGGTTTTGGTGGCCTATACTCCTTAGCAGGTCATTCCATGCAAGAACCAATGCTCGTATCTGGCACAGACGGTGTTGGCACAAAATTGCGCCTCGCTATCATGATGGATAAACATGATACGATTGGACAAGACTGTGTGGCCATGAGTGTAAATGATATTCTTGTGCAAGGGGCAACGCCTCTGTTCTTCTTAGACTATGTAGCGGTTGGTAAACTTGATCCCGTACAAGTCGCTGATATTGTACGTGGCGTCGCTAATGCTTGTGAAGAATCAGGTTGTGCTCTCCTTGGCGGGGAAACAGCTGAGATGGCTGGTTTCTATGGTGAAGGTGACTATGATGTGGCAGGTTTTGCCGTAGGTATTGTAGATCGTCCTAAACTGATTACAGGTGAACATATTAAATCTGGTAATGTCATTCTTGGTTTGCCATCCTCCGGTGTTCATTCCAATGGGTTCTCCTTGGTTCGTAAAATCGTTTTCGACCATAAGGGTTTCTCTATAGATCAAGACATTCCAGAATTTGGTAAAACCCTTGGCGAAGAACTCTTAACACCAACACGCTTGTATCCTAAAGCTGTATTACCGTTGATTAAAGAAAACTATATCAAAGGTATGGTTCATATCACAGGTGGTGGTTTCTATGAAAACATTCCACGTGTACTACCAAATGGCGTAACTGCTGAGGTAGATTGTGATACATGGCCACGCCTTCCTGTGTTTACAAAATTGCAAGAATGGGGCAATGTGGATTGGCATGAAATGTACCGTACGTTTAACATGGGTATCGGTATGATTCTCATCGTCGATGCCGCTGATGTAGATACGGTGAAAGCTAATCTTGAAAGCCGAAATGAAGCTGTATATGAAATTGGTCGTATCGTTGCAGGCGAAGGTCCTGTTGTCGTAAAAGGGGCGGTATTTAATGACTAATTCCGTATCTAAAAAGCGTCTTGCTCTATTTGCCAGTGGTAGAGGCTCAAATGGCGAAGCCTTGTACAAGGCGATGCAAGAGGGGCTTATCAATGGAGAGTTTGTCGTTATTATTACAGACCATGCAGATGCAGGTATTGTAGAACGCTCTAAAGGATGGGGCATTCCACTTATTGCTATTGAACGTAGTCAATTTGATTCAAAGCAAGCCTTTGAACAAGCTCAATTGGATACTCTTGAGCCGTATTGTGTCGATGGTATTGTATTGGCCGGCTATATGCGTATTGTAGGGACCGGCCTTATTGCTCGCTATGAACATAAGATTTTAAATATTCATCCCGCTCTATTGCCATCTTTTCCAGGACTTCATGGCCATCAACAGGCTATCGATGCGGGTGTAAAAGTAACAGGTTGTACCGTTCACTTTGTGGATGCTGGTATGGATACAGGACCTATCATTATGCAAATACGGTTCCTGTATACCCTGATGATGCAGAGGATACCTTATCCGAACGATTATTGCCCGTAGAACATGCTACCTATCGTGAAGCACTTCGCTTGTTCTGTGAAGATGCATTACGTATAGAAGGACGCATTGTACATTATATTTAGGAGGAATGATGATTCAAAACGCATTACTTAGTGTTTCTGATAAAACAGGTATTGTCGACTTTGCCAAAGGTCTTGTAGACTTAGGGGTAACTATCTATTCTACAGGTGGCACGTTGAAAGTTATTACTGATGCAGGCGTTCCTGCAAAGGCTGTAGAATCTCTTACTGGTTTTCCTGAAATGATGGATGGTCGTGTAAAGACGTTACATCCAAAGGTACATGGTGGCATCTTAGCGATTCGTGATAATGCAGAGCATCAAGCCGCTATGGAAGAACACGGTATTTTACCTATTGATTTAGTGGTTGTAAATTTATATCCTTTCCGTGAAACGATTGCAAAACCAAATGTTTCATTAGAAGATGCCATTGAAAATATAGATATTGGGGGACCAACTATGGTGCGCTCTGCGGCTAAAAATAATGCGTATGTAGGCATAGTAGTAAACCCTGATTACTATGATGAAATTTTAGAAATGCTTAGAACAAATGGTGCATTGACGCAAGACTATCGTTTTGCACTTGCTAAAGAAGCCTTTGCTCATACAGCCGCTTATGATACGGCGATTGCTAATTATATGAGTGGTGTAATTGGAGAAGGCCCTACACCTCCTGAATATTTAAGTGCTTATGAAAAGGTAATGGATCTTCGTTATGGCGAAAATCCGCATCAAAAAGCGGCTTTCTACAAAGAAATTGGCTCCGCTCATGGCATGGGGCATTAAAACAATTACATGGTAAAGAGTTATCTTATAACAATATCGTCGATATGGAAGCTGCGTGGAATATGGTGTGGGAATTTACTAATCCTGCTGCTTGCATTATTAAGCATACGAATCCTTGTGGTGCTGCAACGGCAGCAACATTGCATGATGCGTATGTCAATGCCTATGAAGCCGATTCTGTATCCGCCTTTGGTGGTATCGTTGCGTTAAACCGCGAAGTGGATGCGGCCACTGCAGAAGAAATGAGCAAGATTTTCTTAGAAGTTATCATGGCGCCAGCTTTCACAAAGGAAGCTCTAGATATTTTGGAAACGAAGAAAAATATTCGTCTCATCGAGTTATCTAAGCCTGAATCTGGCCAAGTAACTGTGAAAAAGGTGTCTGGTGGTATGCTCGTACAAACGGAAGATGATATCGTAGAAGACCGTGCTAATTATAAGGTTGTTACAAAGGCGCAACCTACGGAAGAACAATGGAAAGCTCTTGAATTTGCATGGAAGCTTGTAAAACATGTAAAATCTAATGCTATTTTAATTTCCAATGAAAAACGCACACTTGGTGTTGGAGCTGGTCAAATGAATCGAGTTGGATCTGCAAAAATTGCTCTTGAACAAGCTGGTGAGGCGGCAAGAGGTGCTGTTCTTGCATCTGATGCATTCTTCCCGTTCGGCGATACTGTAGAAACGGCTGCAAAACATGGTATTGCTGCTATTATCCAACCAGGTGGTTCTATTCGTGATGAAGAATCCATCAAGGCTGCCGATGAAGCTGGAATTGCGATGGTATTTACAGATATTCGTCACTTTAAACATTAATAGAGTATAGTTATAAAGTTGTAACCTCAATGCTATGTTGCAGCCCTGTTATTAGGTGATGTATCAAGTGTTGAGGTTACAATGTCTATATTGTTTGGGAGGTATATATGAAGATTTGTGTCATTGGCAATGGTGGTCGTGAACACGCTATTGCTTGGCGTTTATCCATCAGCCCTAGTGTAGAAAGGTGTATGCTGTACCTGGTAGTGCGGCTATGAGCAATTGTGCAGAATTAGTTGGCATTGATTGGTCACAAACAGATCTCCTTATTAGATTTTTAAAAGATAATAAGATTGATCTTGTTGTGGTTGGCCCAGAGGCTCCACTGGTAGCCGGTCTTGCAGATAAACTAAATGCGGTAGGAATTCCTGTATTCGGTCCATCCAAGGCGGCTGCTCAACTAGAGGGGTCTAAGGTATTTGCCAAAGATCTTATGAAAAAATATGATATTCCTACTGCTGCTTATGGCGTATTCTCAGATGTAGATGAAGCAAAACAATTTATTGCTAAAACAGGGGCCCCTATTGTGGTGAAAGCAGATGGCTAGCAGCTGGCAAGGGTGTTGTAGTAGCAATGACTGTTGAAGAAGCTAATGCAGCAGTTGATGACATGCTAAGCGGAAACCGCTTTGGTGAGGCTGGCAGTACCGTTGTTATCGAAGAATTTATGGAAGGTGAAGAAGCGAGCCTTCTTGCCTTTGTAGATGGTAAGACCGTAGTTCCTATGATTGCCTCTCAAGACCATAAGCGCATCTTTGATGGTGATAAAGGTCCTAATACAGGAGGTATGGGTACCTATGCACCAGCACCTGTTTTAACCGATGCATTACGCGATGAAGCTATGAAATCTATCTTAGAACCGATGGTAGCAGCTATGGAACAAGAAGGTATGCCATATGTGGGATGCCTTTATGCAGGGCTTATGATTACAAATGAAGGTCCTAAAGTTGTGGAATTTAATGCACGTTTTGGTGATCCAGAAACACAAGTTGTACTGCCATTATTAGAAGGTGATTTAGGTCAAATCATGATGGCCTGTGCTACTGGTACATTAAAGGTGGATATGGTGAAATGGAAAGATTCCTCTGCAGCCTGTGTAATACTTGCATCAAAGGGCTATCCTGAAACTTCTTCTAAGGGTGATGTTATCTTAGGTGAACTTGTACAATATGATACATCTATTATTTTCCATTCTGGTACTAAATTAGAAGGTGAACACTATGTAACCAATGGTGGTCGAGTTCTCGGTGTTGTTGGGCTTGGCAAGGACCTTCGGACAGCTTTAGATCGGGCTTATGAACGGGTGAATCATATTACTTTTAAAGGTATGCAATATCGTAAGGATATTGGGGCGAAAGCTTTCAAATAATATAGAATCCTCTACACAGTATGTGCTATGCATAAGGTGTGGAGGATTTTTATTTTCTACAATTTACTACGTACCTATGATATAATAATATCGATATAAAGAGAGCCCACCAACGTGGATGGCGTTAGGCGCATCTCTATAATTTTGAAACTGATTGATGACGCCTAACGTGTAGAAGTGAAGTAGTACTTCTGCACGTTAGGTGTTTTGCTATAGTCTATTTTATTCTGTAATAGCGATATACAATTATGATATATAACAAAGAACCGTTACAACTGAATAATCCAGTAATTTTTTGGCTTAATTTCCCCAATGAAGAACGCGTTTTTTGGGTGGATCGTCAAAGTGACCGTATCGTTGTAGGCGCTAAACGTCTGGCTACAGTTCAAGATGATGAGGACCGCCATAATTATGCTTATGTATTTTATGGGGATACTTTTTTTGAGCAATCAAATGACCCTAAATGGGCTGGTATGGGCCATGAAATGATTGCTTTCACCCATTACTACATTGTAGAAAATGGGGAATCCTTTTACTTGCATGCTGGTGAAGGTATGAAAATTGAGGATTTTGCTGTGCCTCGTATTCGTCATAACTATAAGGAAACTAGCGATGATAAGGCGGATTGGGATCGTTTAATGACAGCTATTGCCAATGGTATTAACGGCGGAGAAATGACGAAGGTTGTTTCCTCTCGTGAGGTGGAATTCACTAGTGAAACATCATATAATGTAGCCAGCATTTTAGCGAATTTAGTAGATAATAATCCGAATTGCTTTATCTTTGGCTATGAGAAGGATAGGCGCACCTTTGTGGGGGCCTCTCCTGAAATTTTGGTGCGTCATCGTGGTAGTGAAATTCTTAGCTATGCATTGGCTGGAACAGCATCAAAGGACGGCCCTAATGCGTGGACTAAGGAACAGTTGCTAAGTGATAAGAAAAATCTCTTTGAACATAATATCGTCCGTGACCGTATCGTGAACACGATGAAGCAAATTACTCCAGACGTTACGGTGGGGGACACTGGCATTATGGAGCTAGCTCATCTCTATCATTTGCGTACCATTATTACTGCAAAAGATAGCACAAATCTCTCGTAGAATGGGCAAAATTACTACATCCAACACCGGCTCTTGGTGGTGAACCACGAGAGAAGGCGATGGCTCTCTTAGAAACATACGAAGCTCATGAGCGCGGTATGTACGCTGCACCATTTGGATTTATGAAAGATATGGGGGATGGCATTGTTGTCGTTGCCATTCGTTCTGCCTTGATTATGGATAATATTCTCTATGCCTATGCAGGATGTGGTGTTGTAGCTGATTCTGATGCGGATGAAGAATATATGGAGACTAATAATAAAATGCGCACCATATTGGATGCGTTATAAACATTTCCACATCTAACAGTAGGGGTGTTTGAAAGGAAATAGGATGAACGAATATATTGCTGCCTTGGTGGATGAGTTCCATCAACTCGGCGTCCGTCATGCTGTGTTTAGCCCTGGTTCTCGTTCTACAACGATGGCCATGCTCTTCACTGAACATGAAGGATTCACAACATATATGAATATAGATGAGCGCTCTGCTGGCTTTATGGCTCTCGGTATTGCAAAGGCTCATAGGGTACCAACTGTACTCGTGTGCACCTCTGGTTCGGCTGTGGCCCATTATTTGCCAGCTCTTTTAGAGGCTCAATACAGTGGGGTGCCGTTAATTATACTTTCTGCAGATAGACCGCATACCTTGCAATATGTAGGGGCACCTCAGACGGTAAGATCAACACAAAATCTTTGGTTCTGCTGTAAATTACTACGAAGAATTAGCAGTGCCTCAAGAATCTCATTACTATACATACCCTCGTCAGGTAGCTCGCAAGGCTTACATGAAGGCGATGGATATAAAAAAAGGTCCTGTACATATCAATGTACCTCTTTTTGAACCTTTGGTACCTGAACTAGACTCCAAACATTTTGAAGGGGGACGTAGTCCTTATCAAGTGGTACAGGCAAACTGGATTGGAGAATCCTTTAATGCTAATCCACTGCTTGAAAAATTTAAACGCATACTTATCTTAGCTGGACCACAGGTTGATGTAGACGAGGCGCAAAGTATTTTTACTTTTGCAAAGAATTTACAAGCCCCTATATTGGCGGATTCATTATCTAATGTACGACGTTGTAATGTAGAAAATACAACAGATCCTGAGAATGATGTAATTATCTCGACATATGATGCTTTTTTAACAGATAAGGACGTCTGGACATTTGTAAGCCTGATTGCATTATTCAGTTTGGCCAAATTGTTGTGTCTAAACGAGTACAACAAATGCTTGCTAGCTGGGATGGTGTGGAATATATTGAGGTCAATCCTACATCAGACTGGATGAATCCAACAGGGATGACCACAATACATATGCAAGCTAATATTCCTGTGTTTATAAATCTGTATGGCGTAAAACAAGGATCTAGTGAATATCTAAAAAAATGGCAATATTTAGAACATGTAGCTAAGCAGCAACTCAGTCTTGCTGAACAAGAGAGCACATGTTTTGAAGGCCGCACCATTCAGGAATTACAAAAATTTATTCCAGAGGATAGTCAAATCTTAGTAGCCAATAGTATGACAATTCGAGATTTTGATTATTTTTGGTTCTCTGGTAAATCTAGCGCTGTTCTTTATGGCAATCGTGGTGTTAATGGTATCGATGGTACTATATCAACTGCATTAGGTCTTGCTACAAATGGCAAACCCACATATTTGGTGACAGGGGATTTATCCTTTTTTCATGACATGAATGGTTTAGCTGTCGCTAAAACACATGGGCTTAATTTGACCATCATATTGCACAATAATGATGGAGGCGGGATTTTTGAATATTTACCGCAAAAGGGAACCAAGCATTTTGATTATCTGTTCTCCACGGAACAAGGCTTAGATTATAATGGGGCTGCTCGTCTGTATGGTTGTGGCTATACTAAATTAACTTATCCTGATGAACTTCAAGCGGCTTTGGCTGCGGCTAGTATAGAGCAGGGGGTTCATATTATTGAAATCCCTACAAGCCGTGAAGGTAGTTGTGACTTACACAAAACATATACAACTATTTCTATTGATATGGAGGTGTTACAATGAGCCAATATGCTTGTAATATTGTAGAAAACTCCATATATAATCCAACGCTTCGCATGTATATCGACCTTGGTGAGTATCGATATGGGGTGACGCTAGCTGGCGCCGGTAAACCTCTTGTGTGTTTACATGGTTTTTCTGAGTCTGGTTATACCTGGGATGGCATCGTTGTGCCAGGCTATCAACTTATCCGTATCGATACGATTGGACATGGAGATTCGGATATTCCAGAGGATGAGACTGCTTTTTCTATTCCTACTATGCTCAACGATTTGCATACGGTGATTTCTGCCGTGGCTGGTGAAAGCTATTCTCTCATGGGATACTCCATGGGGGCACGATTAGCTTTACTATATGCTCTTGAGTATAGTTCTGAAATTGAAAACCTCATCTTAGAAAGTGGTTCATTTGGTATTGAATCAGAGGTAGAGCGACAAGCGCGTAAAGCTGCTGATGAACAATTAGCACTAGCTATAGAAGATAATGATGGAGAGTGGTTTGCTGCTAAATGGGCTGACATTTCTATTTTTGAAAGTCAACATCAGCTTTCACCAGTTGTACAAGATAAGTTGTTTCAACGTCGGGCCCATAATAGTCCTTATGCATTAGCAGCTACATTGCGTGGCTCGGGGCAAGGTGTAATGCCCTATGTGGGGCATCGATTACAAGAATTATCCATGCCATCTTTATATATTAGTGGCGCACTAGATACAAAATATACTACAATAGGTGCAGAACTGTTTAGTAATGTACCAAACTGTGAACATGTTATCGTCAATGGGGCGGGACATAATGTACATTTAGAAAAGCCGGGTCCATTTATGACGGCCTTAGCAGATTTTTATATAAGGAAAGGTAACATTCATGAGCAAATTTGATTGGAAAGTATTGGATCGTAATTACGAAGATGTAATTTACGAAACATACAATGGCATTGCAAAAATTACTATTAACCGTCCAGAGGTGCGCAACGCGTTCCGTCCTAAAACAGTTATGGAATTAATCGACGCTTTTACAGTAGCTCGCGAAGATAACGAGGTAGGCGTAATCGTGTTAACTGGTGCTAACCATGGTAAAGGCGAAGATAAAGAAGCATTCTGTTCTGGTGGCGACCAAAGCGTGCGCGGTCACGGTGGTTATGTAGGTGACGATAATGTGCCTCGCTTGAACGTTCTCGATTTACAACGTTTGATTCGCGTTATCCCTAAACCTGTTATTGCCATGGTTAACGGTTTTGCTATCGGTGGTGGTCATGTATTGCACATCGTATGCGACCTTACCATCGCTTCTGAAAATGCTAAATTCGGTCAAACTGGTCCTCGCGTAGGCTCCTTCGATGCTGGTTACGGCGCAGGCTATTTGGCTCGTATGATCGGTCATAAACGCGCTCGTGAAGTATGGTTCTTGTGCCGTCAATACACTGCTGCTCAAGCGTATGAAATGGGCATGGTTAATACTGTTGTACCATTCGACAAGTTGGAAGAAGAAACAGTTCAATGGTGTAGCGAAATCCTTGAATTGTCCCCAATGGCATTGCGCATGTTGAAAGGCTCCTTCAATGCCGATACAGATGGTCTTGCAGGTTTACAACAATTTGCAGGGGACGCTACATTGATGTACTACACAACAGATGAAGCAAAAGAAGGCCGTGATGCGTTCAAAGAAAAACGCAAACCAAACTTCAAACAATTCCCTAAATTCCCTTAATCGGAATATGGTTATCAGTCCTTATGTGTGGACCTGAACCCTTTACATAATAAGCAGTGCGCCTCTATATGAGGCGCCTTTCTTATACGTATATGTTTTATAGTATTATGGCTAGCTAAGAGGTGAGATGATGGAATGGTTACGATATGGAAAACAGTACTATCCGAATCGTATATGTATGAATAATTACACCTATCAGGATATATATAGTGCTGTTGTGAACGTGGCGACGCGATTACAAACACTGTCAGATACACGTATCGCTATAGTGTCGGATAACTCCGTAACAATGGCCGTTTATCTCTTGGCAGCCATGCTAGTCCGCAAAGAGGCACTCTTATTAAATGTTCATCTTACAGCGGGCGAAATAGAAAAACAGTTATGTGAGCTGCATATTACAACCGTGTTACATAGTGCTAAGCGACGGACACAAGTCCCAGCATCCGTAATAGCCATTGAGTTTGAATCCGTGGAAGCTATGTTGTGTGATATAGCAGAGGATACCTTTGATTGGACCTTTGCTGAGCATGACATAGCTGCTATTATGAATACCAGTGCTACAACAGGGCAGTTTAAATCAGTGCCGCTTCGTTGGAGTCAAATTAAGTCTCATGTACAAGCATCACAAGCGGTGTTGGGTAGAACAGAGCAGGACAATTGGTTCATGGTGTTGCCGTTGTTTCATGTAAGCGGATTATCCATCTTGATGAGATCTTTGTATAATGGTACGGCTATGACTATTATGGAATCCTATGACGAAGAACAAGTACTGCAATATATTCATGATGGTCGCATTAATATGATGTCTCTGGTACCTACCATCTTAAAGAAGTTAGAACCGCGCATTACTCACCATCAATTGCGTGTCATCTTATTGGGCGGTGAATTTATACCGCGACCTCTAGTTGATGCATGTATAGCAAAGCAGTTACCAATTTATAAACCTATGGTATGACGGAAACTTTTAGTCAAAGCGTGACCATGCCTGTATTATCAAATCTAAATAAACTCGATTCGGTAGGTAAACCCTTGCCGAGGATGACTGTACATATCGTAAATCCTGATGTCGATGGGGTTGGGGAAATCCATTTGAATGGGCCCATGGTTATGAGTGGTTATATCAATCGCGAGCCGATTCATGGCGATTTTAATACCGATGATATGGGTTATCTCGATGAAGATGGGTTTTTATACATCTTAAATCGCCGTACAGATTTGATTATTTCTGGAGGCGAGAATATCTATCCGAAGGAAATTGAAGATACTGTGTATGCTATGCAAGGTGTGAAGGAATGTGCGGTTATTCCTGTAGCCGATACGAAATGGGGGCAGGTGCCTGCACTATTTGTTGCTTTTGATGATATAGATGCATTAGGTGCCGATTTGAAAATGATCGTACGAGACTATCTTTCTAGTAAGCTAGCCAAATACAAGGTGCCTAAATACATTACAATTATGGATGCATTGCCACGTAATGGGACAGGTAAGATTATGCGTAAGTCGTTGGCCTCCCATCTCGATATGACTGCGTCAAATGGAGGTTCTCATGAATGATGTATTGAACTTTAAATCCATAACGACGTATCGTGTGGCTTTGCCGTTAAAGTTTGAATTTAAAACGGCTAAGGGTACTGTTCGTGTTCGTGAAAGTATCATCGTTCGTATCGAGGATCAACAAGGCTATGTTGGATACGGGGAATGTGTCGCTTTCACAGACCCTTTTTATACGGCAGAAACTGTTGATTCCGCATGGAAACAATTGGTGGATACCTATATTCTAGAGTTGCGTTTGATGCGGCCAAAACCATTAATGGCTTATATTCGGCAGTTACAATTTTGGTTAAAGCGCGATAATATGCCCATGACGATAGCAGGACTTGAAAATGCTTTAATTAATCTGGATTGCAACCGAAAAGGCGTGAATTCTGTGTCGTATATCATGGGGCAGCCTTTAGAATCAACTATTTCCAATGGCATCGTCATTGGTGACGTGTCCATGGATGAACTATTAGGTATCGTGGAACAGCATGTAGCCAATGGTTGTAAACGAATTAAACTCAAGGTATCGCCTCGTGATGGTTATGAACGGACACGACTTGTGCGTGATGCTTATCCAGCTCTAGCATTAGCTGTTGATGCTAATCAAAGTTATACCTATGACCAGCTAGATATGGTGGCTGCCTATAATGATTTGCATTTGCTCTGCATAGAGGAACCCTTTAGCATGACGAATTTGACTACCTATAAAGCGTGGAAGAAATCGTTGCTTAATTGGCCTATTACGACCTCTATTTGTTTAGATGAGTCGATTTTATCCTATGATGACTTATCTTATGCAATCGAATATAGATTAATAGATGTACTCAATGTAAAAGCAGGTCGTCTTGGGGGCTTAATACAGACGCGAGCCGCTATTTTACGATGCCGCGAAGCAGGTATTTCCTACTGGATTGGTAGTATGGTTGAATCAGGAATCTCAAAGATATTACATGTTCAACTTGCTGCCTTAGGTGATACCTATATGGCAGGGGATTTATCTGATTCTAGTCGCTATTTTGAACATGACCTTATCAGCCCAGAAATTTCATTTACCGATGGGACCATGCAGGTGCCTAATGGTGCTGGTCTTGGCGTTGATGTATTGGATAATCGTATTGAAGAATATACAGTGGAGAAACGAACATTATGACAATGATAGACGCATTACAAATCGATTGTGTAGAGCTAACCGGACCCACCAGTGGGGAAGGGGTGATGCATTTAACTAGTTATCATGCGCAACCACAAGGCTATCTCAATGGCGGAGCTACCTTGGCCTTTGGTGAAATTTTATCGGGGATGCTCAGCAATCAACTGATTCGAGATGATCAATTTGCTGTAGGACAATCGGTAACCGCAAATCACATGCGCCCTATGAAAGCAGAAGGCGATTTGATTGCTAAAGGACAGCTACTCTTACAAGGGAAAACATCTCATGTTTGGCGCTTTGATATGTATGATGAAAGCCATCGCTTGATATCTCAGGTTACCGTAACCTGTGCGATAGTACCTAAAAATCGATAAGAAAAAAAGACCTCTTTTTGTAAGCTGATACGGAAAAGAGGTAGATGATAGCAAAATTCGACTTTGGTCCTGCGAAGCCCGAAGGGCGTAGACAGACCCGGCCGGTGGAGAGTTTTGCTATCATCTACCTCTACAAACGTATTTGCTACGAAAGAGGTCTTTATTTTCTTGTGATTTTATAGAGTGCTTCGATATCTGGGATATCATAGATGGCCCAAGTTCCGTCACCGATGTGCTTCATAAGTACTCGGATGGGAGCTGTTTGGTTTGTTTTTGTATTGTGAATCGTTACGGTTACTGTGGCGGTATCGCCATCATCTTCAGAGGTAATGTTCTTGATTTCCAAATGGCGTTGTTTAAATAATTCACCTCGTTGGATGCGGTCTACCATAGAAAACGTATTGGATGTGTCTTCGCTTTCAACATCTGAATCACTACTATTTTGCGATTTGAAACTGTCTGGATCCTCTACATATTTACGAATTACATCATCAAGAAGGGCTGGACCGAATGTTTTTGTTGCTGCCACAGCGGCCTTGCCTAATGGTGAGGATGTATCCACATAGGTGTTGCCTTCGCGAGTAACGATATTTTTAACCAATGATGTTGTATCGATGTGCTCCAATACCGTATCCGCATCTTTGTTTTCAACGGCTTCATGGATAGTTTGGAACGTATAGACTGGTGTATGAGGAATATACCATAAGAAATACCACATAGCGCTCAGTGCAGCTATGATGGCAATAATAATTGCTATTGTTAATGTTTTTGATCTCATAATGTTGCTCCGATGTATATAATACATATATTTTAACACATAAACTTCTCCTTCTCTATAGTTGTCAGCGCTTTAGATTATAGGTATAATAAAGAGTACTCATTTTATATTCATCATTAAAATGAATGTGTAAGAGAGGAGTTAGAAATGAAAGACAAATTAATACTAAAAGCTCTGGTTTGCAGTGCTTTTATGTGCAGTCTAAGTGTGGGAACGATGGCTGCAGATGTGAGTACTGATGTAAAAGCTGGAGATACTGAACAAAGTAGCTGGATGGATCGTACGGACATCGGTATTGGTTTACAAGGTACTCAGAAAGATTCTTATCATGATTATGCAATGCCTAATAAACAAATGACTGATAATAATCTAAGCTATGATACACGATTCCATTATAGTAATCATAACTCTAAGCAGAAAATGAACGCAAAGTATTTTATAGAAACATTGCAACCTATAAAGAAATATGATAAATCTATGGTGTTTGTACAGGGGCGCTTAGATGGTAATGGTGGCGAAAAAGTTTCCACTACTACATATTGGAATGGTTCGGATTCAGATTTTGGAAGAATGGACGGTCAAGGTACCTATATTGATAAAGGTGAAGTAGTAGAACATGATACGCTTGGTGTTGTCGGTACTGCTGGTGTTGGCTATCGTCGCCTTAGTACACATGAGCATGCCTACGTCGGCGCCAATGTATTCTATGACTATGCATTTAAGGATAAATTTTCTCGTGTTAGTGCAGGATTAGAATATGTAGCTGGTCTAAATACGATTAGTGTCAATGTATACCATGGACTATCAGAAAAAACGGTGGGGCCTTATGACATTAACACACCTTTGCGTCAAGTACCACGGGCAATAGATTTTCATGATAGCTTAAGTTCACCACCTGATGGTATTCATAGAACACCCCGATATTCTTATGAACATGTATTGGATGGCTTTGATATACGGTATACACGAGATTATAAGAATGCCCGTTGGCTATCTAGTTATGTGGAAGGATATCATTGGAAAACAAAAGCGCCAGGAAAACATCCAGAAGAGATGTACTATATTGACCAACATAAGTGGCAATCTATACATGGATTAAAGGTAGGCGCTAAAATGAATGTGACGCCTCATATTTCTGTAGATCTAGGTATTGGTAAAAGTAATATTAGTTCTGTAGAACCGTATGTATCTATTATGTATACATTAGGTAAGTCTAAATATGCGTACTTTGGTGGTAAGCATAGTGAAAATGTGATGACTTCGGCACGTTCTAAGATGTTTGATAAGGTTAAACGCAGTGATATGAAGGTTGAGTATTATTGGGAACAAGACTTGCGTGACGGTCCTTGGGATCATTTATAATTAGTATCATATCTGTAGAAATACTATATAATAATTAATTTAATATAGTTATATTTGAATTGGCACCTAAAGTTCCCTTGTAGAATTTTAGGTGCCAATTTTATTTCTGTAATTTGGGGATATAATCTGGAGTATATTGAAGCATACTGAATATAAATGGCTATTATATACGATTTTTGATGTATAATTCTTATTTCTATATATTTTGGAGAGATTCATCAAAAAATTAGAAAAAAGTACTTGCATTATATTAGTGGCTCATGTTAATATATACGAGTAGTCAACGAGAGTTGATATGCGGCCCCGTGGTGTAGCGGTTAACATGTCGCCCTGTCACGGCGAAGATCGTCAGTTCAAATCTGATCGGGGTCGCCATTTTTTTTTTACAAAAAAACATGCCTCGGTAGCTCAGTCGGTAGAGCAACGGACTGAAAATCCGTGTGTCGACAGTTCGATTCTGTCCTGAGGCACCATTTTTGTATTCCACGCGGTTGTGGTGGAATGGCAGACACGCCATCTTGAGGGGGTGGTGAGCGTACGCTCGTGAGGGTTCAAGTCCCTCCAACCGCACCA
>BNJS01000475.1_pt1 | contig 158883 bp, 140 predicted proteins | sample 8540461 | NCBI WGS metagenome assembly BNJS01 (sample SAMD00202454, study PRJDB9452) | human saliva metagenome | isolation source: human saliva | place: Japan | reverse complement strand
AGGAAGAATTGATGGTAGGGACAGGATAGAAACTGCAATCAATATATCAAAGCAGGCATATAACAAGGCTAAGACTGCCATAGTAGTTAGGCATGACCTATTCCCAGATTCAATGACAGCATCAGTATTGGCCAAGCTAAAGGATGCACCAATCCTGCTTAATCCAACTGACAAGCTAGACTCAAGAGTTGCAGATGAAATAAAGAGACTAGGTGCTGAGGAAATAATCATAGTTGGTGGCCAGAACTCAGTATCAGAAAAAGTTAGAGAAGAATTAAAAGCCTATGACTCTGATAAGAATGTTGAAAGAATAGCAGGAGCTGACAGATATGGAACTTCTGAAATGGTAGCAAAGAGAGTAGTAGGAATCACTGGTAAGAAGAACACAGGAGTAGTAGCTTCAGGCCAGGTATTCCCAGATGCCCTATCAGTAGGAACATTTGCTTCAAGAGAGGGTTACCCAATTCTTCTAGTTAAGAAGGATTTAGTACCAAGTCAGATTCAAAATGCTATAAAAGACCTTGATATCAACAAGACTTATATAGCAGGTGGTTTAAACACAATATCTAAGTCAACAGAGGCCAACCTTCCAAATGTGGTAGAAAGAATGGCTGGTAGCACTAGGTACGAAACTTCAGTAGCTATAGCTAAGTCTAAGTTTGGAGCAAGCAAGGAAGCCTATATAGCATCAGGTGAGGAGTTTGCAGATGCCTTGGTTATATCACCAGTATCTGGTAAGTATAATAGGCCAACCCTACTAGTTTCAACTAAGGAAGCTAACAATGGTCCTGTAAGATCCTATGTAAAGGATTCAAAAATATCTAAGCTAACTGCTATAGGTGGACAGAGATATGTTCCATCAAGTATTATTAGTGATTTAATAAAATAAATTCTTTGTAAAAAAAGTAAAAATAGGATCCCATACGTTTTCCTATTTTAATAAGTAAGGCGAAAATATAAAAATAGCATGAAAAAGGTAAAAATTCCGTTTTCGTGCTATTTTTTTTAATGTTAAAATAGGCGATAGATTAAAAATAAAAGTTTACACATAAAGGAGAAGGGTATATAACTTCAGGTAAGGTAAAGTATTATTAATATTATATTTAAAATATGATAGAAATATTGAAATACCACTTGAGCTAAGAATTTAGCTGCGACAAAGATTTGTAAAAGAACGAGTATAATATGCCCTTCTTATAGTTAGGGCATAGGAATTATGTAATCTAAAAAGGGGGTTATAAATTTGAAATTAATGAAGTCAAAGAATAAAAGAAATGCACTTAGGTCATTGGTAATGTCAACTGTCCTTGTAACAAGTGTGGCAGTAAGTACGGTACCTGTAAGTGCAGCAAACGCTGAATTGCCGATAGCCCAGTATGTAAGTGCTAGTGGTGATGCCCAGTGTGGTACAAGTCCAGAGACAGCTACCTATACGGGTAAGGTAACTTTAAAGGTACCTCTAACTAAGATCATGGAAGCTAATGAAGCAAACATGAAGCTTGCAGCAGACAATGGAGCTTATCCATGGAACAAAGAAAAAACAGGTATAGCATATATTACTTATGATGTTACTTTCCCAGAAGAGGTTCAGTTTGGAAACATAAGTGCAACAGAGACATCAAGTTTTATTAATAAGGTAGAGGCTACTACAAAGAATAACAAGCAGGTTAGCCTTAAGATGACTTTCAATGATGTCAACTGGGAGGGTATATATGGCCTTTATATTGCAGACAAGCTTGATCCAAGTGCTCATACAGTAGATGTTGAAATACCTTATACAATAACTGCTAATAGTTTGGCAGAGGCTACAAAATATGAAAATGAACTTATAACTGGTACAGGAGACTTCACTTTCTATACAGGACGTTCTTTTTTCAGTGTAAAGACAACTTATAATGCTGATACACTAAGTAAGCCATTCGTTAGTGGTCTAAGCGATTGCTTTGTACCAGCAGTACAGCCAACAGCTCAACCGACAGCACAGCCAGCAGCTCAACCAGTAGCACAGCCAGCGGCTCAACCGACAGCACAGCCAGCGGCTCAACCGACAGCACAGCCAGCGGCTCAGCCGACAGCACAGCCAGCGGCTCAGCCGACAGCTCAGCCGACAGCACAGCCAGCGGCTCAGCCGACAGCTCAGCCAGCAACACCTGCTCAGAATGCGGGCTCATCAGCCAACCTAGAGGGAGATATACTTATTGGTAATGATACACAGCATGATAAGGTATACGAGGCCAACAAGACGGATGTACTTGATATCACAGGTGCCTTAAATGTAAAGCCTATTAAGGATGAATTAAAGAGACTAGAAGCCCAGTATTCAGCTGCAGTTACAGGTGGTATTAGTGTAGAAATATAGATACAAGCTTCACAGCTAGTATTACGCTTCCAGAGGGTATGGAATATACATCATCAAATCCACAGGCTGTTTTGGAAGGGGCTAATGGTAAGTTTGAAATAGTAAGCACAAGCCTAGTAGGCAAAACTGCTACAGTAAAGCTTAGCCTAAAGGATGCTAATCAGATAACTACTTACCAGCAGTTGTCTAATGCGGTCAATTCCGTTGAAGATACCCTTAAGGTAACTGTAAAGGGAGTTAAGTTCAGTGCTACATCTAGTCCAGAAACTGAATATACTATAAATGGTAGTGTAAGAGGAGACTTCTCAGGAAAGGCAACAAATATAGCAGGTGGCCAGGTTATAAACTTTAACTATACTTGGGCTGGAAAGCAGACACAGGCAGGGGCTGACTTTAGGGCTCTAAACAGTGAAAATATCCAGTTCACACTAAAGTATAAAAAGGATACAACACCTACACCATCTAATCCAGACACAGGTAGAATTGGTGGTAAGGATAGGATAGATACAGCTATTAAGATATCTAAGGACAACTACGATAAGGCGAAGACTGTAATCGTGGTTAGACATGACCTATTCCCAGACTCAATGACAGCATCAGTATTGGCCAAGTTAAAGGATGCACCAATCCTACTTAACCCAACTGACAAACTAGATTCAAGAGTTGCAGATGAAATAAAGAGACTAGGTGCTGAGGAAATAATCATAGTTGGTGGTCAAAACTCTGTATCTGAAAAAGTAAGAGAAGACCTAAAGGCCTATGACGCTGACAAGAATGTAGAAAGAATATCTGGTGTAGATAGGTATGGAACTTCTGAAATGGTGGCTAAGAGAGTAACTGGTATAACTGGAAAGAAGCATACTGGTGTAGTAGCTTCAGGCCAGGTATTCCCAGATGCCCTATCAGTAGGAACATTTGCGTCAAGAGATGGTTACCCAATACTTTTAGTTAAGAAGGACTCAATACCAAGTCAGATACAAAATGCTATAAAGGACCTAGACATTAACAAGACTTATATAGCAGGTGGTACTGATACAATATCTAAGTCAACAGAGGCCAAGCTTCCAAGTGTAGTAGAAAGAATGGCAGGTGCAACTAGGTACGAAACTTCAGTAGCCATTGCTAAGTCTAAGTTTGCAGGAAGCAAGGAAGCATATGTAGCTTCAGGTATAGAATTTGCAGACGCCCTAGTTATATCACCAATATCTGGTAAGTACAACAGACCGACATTATTGGTATCAAACAAGGTTAACAGCAACCAGCTTGTTAGAGACTATGTAAAGGGATCAAACATAAACAAGCTAATAGCAATTGGTGGAGAAAGATATGTTCCATCAAGTGTTATAGATAACCTAGTAAAAATAGATAATTAAGATAGTGCCAAAGCACTAAATCCTAAAAAATTAAAAACAAAAATATAGAATTAGGGGAGACCATGTCCGCAGCTGCAGATATGGGCTCTCTTTTTATTGAAATCAGATATGCTAGACATATCCTTTGAGCATATATATTAGCTATTATCACATTATTTTTAGGCGGATAGTGTTGTTTGGTCCGCTAACCCTAAGTCTTGACAACTAAGATCCGCTAACCTAAGTCTTGGACTAATCTCCTTTTATTTGACTAGAAAAAAATGATATAATAAAAAAAGATAAATACATGAGAATAAACATATAATAATAAACATATAAAAATAAATATATAAGGAGGCTTATCGTGAGTGATACATGGATAGAGGTTACTATTGAGACTACAACTGAGGCTGTTGAGGCCATTACAAATATATTATATGAGCATGGTGCCCAGGGTGCTATGATAGATGACCCAAAGGACTTTTTCTTCCAGAAGGCCCATGAGTATGATTGGGATTATGCAGAGGAAGAGCTTTTTCAGAGGGCAGATGGAGATGAATCTGTAAGGATTAAAACATATATTTCAGAAGAAAAGGATGTAGAAGGCTTTATATCTTTAATTAGTAAAGAGGTCAAGAAGTTGACTGATTATGGGATAGATATAGGTCAGGGTAGGGTCTATACGGAGTCAGTAAAGGAAGAGGACTGGGCAAACAACTGGAAGCAGTACTATAAGCCTACTAGGATAGGAGATAATATAGTCATAAAGCCTGAATGGGAGGACTATGAGGCTGGAGAGAATGACCTGGTTATTAGGATGGATCCAGGTATGGCCTTTGGTACAGGTAGCCATGAGACTACGAGTATGTGTATAGCCAATCTTGAAAAGTATGTCGACAAGGATTCTACAGTCTTTGATATAGGCTGTGGAAGTGGTATTTTAGGAATTGTAGCTGCTAAGCTTGGCGCCAAGGATGTAGTGGGTATTGATATAGATGCCGTAGCTGTCAAGGTTGCCAAAGAAAATATTAGTAAGAATGGTGTTGATAAGGTTATGGTTGCCATGGAAGGGAACCTGGCTGACGATATGGACAAGGATAAGAAGGCCGATATCGTGGTGGCAAATATCATAGCTGATATTATAGTTATCCTGGCCAAGGATGTGAAAAGCTTCTTGAAAGAGGGAGGTATATTTATATCATCTGGTATAATTTTGGCCAAGATAGATGAAGTGGTTGCTAGCCTTGAAGAAAATGGATTCGAGATAGTAAGTGTAGAAAAGAAGGGCGAATGGGCCTGTGTAATTGCTAGGTAGGAGAAGGTATGGATAGGTTTTTTGTAGAGCCAAAGCATCTTAATTTAGATGACAAGACCCTTTATATAGATGGGGAAGATGTCAAACATATCAGCAAAGTCTTGAGGTATGGACAGGGCGATGAAATAGAGGTTTGTGATTCCAATGGACATGAATATATATGTAGGATTGAGTCCATTGACAAGACCAGAATAGACCTGTCTATAGTGGATGAAGTCGACATAAATAGGGAATCAAGGATTAGGGTCAGCCTCTACCAGGGAGTCCCTAAATCAACTAAGATGGATATAATACTACAAAAATTGACTGAGGCTGGTGTAGATGAAATAGTGCTTGTAAATACAAAAAGGTCAGTAGTAAATATAAAGGGAGATAAGGCTGACAAAAAGCTTGATCGCTGGGAAAGGATTATATACGAGGCAGCCAAGCAGTGTAAGAGGGGCCTTATACCCAAACTAAGGGGGATATTATCCTTTGAAGAGGCCCTTGCAGATATGGAACAGAATGATATCAATATATGTCCCTATGAGGATGAAAAGAGTCTAGGGATCAAGGAAGCCCTGCAGACTGACCTAGTAAAAGATATAATTGGAAAAAAGGATGAGGTCAGGGTTGGAATATTTATAGGACCTGAGGGAGGTTTTGACCCGAGAAGAAAATTGAACAGGGTCAAGGCGGCGGGTATAGCCTCTGTGACCATGGGACCAAGGATATTCAGGACAGAGACCGCATCTATTGTGGCCACAGCCATAACCCTTTATGAGCTGGGTGATATAGGAGGAATTTAATTTGAAAAAGGTGGCATTTTATACATTGGGCTGTAAGGTCAACCAGTATGAGACCGAAGCAATGCTTGAAATGTTTGAAAAAAATGGTTATGAAAATGTGCCTAGTGAAGACTATGCTGATGTATACGTAATAAATACCTGTACAGTAACCCATATGTCAGATAGGAAGTCTAGACAGTATATTAGACGTGTAAAAAAGAAAAATCCTAATTCTATAATAGCTGTCGTAGGATGCTATTCTCAGATTTCACCAGAGGAAATCTTGGATATAGAAGATGTAAACCTAGTAATGGGTACCAATGACAGGAGAAGCATCGTAGACAAGGTTGAAAATATAGATTCAGGTTCTAAGGTCAGCACAGTTGACGATATCATGAAGGTAAGAGAATTTGAAGAGATTGAGATTAACCAGACAAATGGTAAGACTAGGGCCTTTATAAAGATACAAGATGGCTGCGATAGATACTGTAGCTACTGTATAATACCGTATGCAAGGGGAAGGATCAGATCTAGAGATAGAAGAAGTATCATAGATGAGATAAGGAAGCTGGCAGAAAACGGCTACAAGGAAGTGGTCTTGACTGGAATCCATGTCGCTTCCTATGGTAGGGACCTAGAAGAAGACATAGATATACTGACAGTAATAAAGGATGTAAATGAGGTTGATGGTATAGAGAGGATAAGGCTAAGCTCTGTAGAGCCGGTCCTATTTACAGAGGACTTTATAGACCAGATAAGTAAGATTGATAAGCTGGTTCCACACTACCACCTGTCACTCCAGAGTGGTTGCGATACTACCCTAAAGAGGATGAATAGGAGGTACACGACAGAGGACTATAGGAGGACTGTTGACAACTTAAGGGCCAGGATACCTAGGGTATCATTGACTACAGATGTCATAGTAGGTTTTCCAGGTGAGACCAATGAAGAATTTTCTCAGACTCTTGCCTACCTAAAAGATCTTAAGTTAATGCATATGCATGTATTTAAGTATTCACCAAGAAAGGGGACACCAGCAGCCAGCATGGAAGACCAGGTTGACCACAGATGAAGCAAATGAGGAGTGATTCCCTGCTTGCCCTATCAACAAAGAATTTTAGGATCTTTGCCGACCAATTCAAGGATACAGACCTGAAGGTCCTATTTGAAGAGGTTGACAAAGATGGATACTATGAGGGCTTGACAGACAACTACATGAGGATTAAGGTAAGGTCAGACCAGGACATAAGAGGCCAGATATTACCAGTAAGGATTGAAGAAATTTGTGATGATTACTGCATAGGAGGCCTAGTATAGGTCTTATGCTAGCAGAATAAATGCAGATCAAATAAAGTAGAATGAATAAAAGGGAGGAAAGAATTATGATTATAACAACAACAGGTAAGGTTGAAGGTAAAAATGTTGAAGCCTATCTAGGTATTGTATTTGGTGAGGTAATCACTGGTATAAATATTTTCAAGGATATCGGTGCAGGCCTAAGAAATATCTTTGGCGGAAGAAGTCAAGGGTATGAAGAAGAGCTGATGACAGCTAGAGAAAATGCCCTAAAGGAACTAGAGGAGAGGGCTAAAGCTATGGGTGCTGACGCAGTTATAGGCGTTAAGATGGACTATGAGGTACTAGGTGCTGACAACGGAATGTTGATGGTTACTTGCTCAGGAACAGCAGTAAAGCTTAATTACTAGTAATGAAACGAGTAGCTAGTTTATATGCTAGCTACTTGTATATATTAATTTGATATACAAAAGTAATATAAAGACAAGATATGGAGGTAAGGATATGGATTGTATTTTTTGTAAATTAGCAAATGGTGAAATACCAACAAATATGGTGTATGAAGACGATAAGGTAGCAGCCTTTAAGGATATGAGTCCGGTTACACCAGTTCATATTCTAGTTGTGCCCAAAAAGCACTATACTAGCTTAGAGGATATAGCATTGGAAGAAATGGATATTATAGGAGATATTCATAGAGCTATCAGAAAGATTGCAGCCCAAGAGGGCTTTGCTGAAAATGGATATAGGATAATCAATAATTGTGGCAAACATGGTGGCCAGGAAGTTCCTCATATCCACTATCATTTACTAGCAGGTAAGCCACTAACTAAGTTAATAACAGACTAAAGATTCAATTTTTGGAGGGATGAGATTTGAAAAATCCAATAAAGAGAATTTTTGCAGTGTATTTTAGTCCAACAGGTGGATGTAAGAATATATGCCTGAGAATTACAGGCATGATGGCAGAAATTTTGAGCCTAGACATTTACGAAATTGATTTGTCTAGTTTAGAAAATAGACATAAGCTATATGAATTTAGTCGTGGAGACCTAGTTTTTATTGCTAGCCCAGTATATGCAAGTAGGCTACCTAATAAGATAGTCGGTGACCTTAGGACATGCCTTTTATCTAAGGAGGCCTACGCTGTACCCATGGTAGTATACGGCAACAGGAGTCCAGGAGATGCCTTAAATGAACTAAGGTCGGTCTGTCAAGGGGCGGGATTTTCTATAATAGCTGGTGCAAGTCTAGTGGCTAGGCATGCATTTTCAGACCAAATAGGACTTGGTAGGCCAGATGATCTTGACTTTGGGGAATATAGGACCTTCGTTGAATCTATTGAAAGCAAACTAAAGGCTGAAAGCATAGACTTTATTAGACTAGAGGATAACTACGAGCCAGAACCCTACTATGTGCCCCTGAAGGTGGATGGAAGTCCAGCCAAATTTTTAAAGGCCAAACCAAAGACTGATATATCCAAGTGTGACCAGTGTGGTATATGCTACAGGGTCTGTCCAATGTCTAGTATTAGCAAGGAGAACTATTCAGATGTAATTGGTATATGTATTAAGTGCCAGGCCTGCATCAGGAGGTGCCCACAGGATGCCAAGTACTTCGATGATGAGGACTTTTTGTCGCATGTTGACATGGTTAGGGATAATTTTACTGGGAGAGCCACAAATAAATTCATATAAAAACTTGAATTTTTTTTAATAGTCTGATAAAATTAGACTTATTAAAAATGCTATAAGAAATGCTTTGAAGGAGAAAGTAGTCTAGTACATGTAAGCCAGAGAGTAGTTGTTTGGTGAAAAACTATTTACTGTATTATTTGAAGTTCGCTCCGGAGCAGTCCAGCTGAATTAATAGTAGGTTGGAACGTGATGTGCGTTAAACTTTTGAGGTGGTTTGTGATATATTATTTCACAGACTATTAGGGTGGTACCGCGATTTCAGACCTTTCGTCCCTATGGATGGAAGGTCTTTTTTATATTCAAAAATATATATGAAAGGAATGTTGGATATGCAAGAAAAATTAAAAAATCTTAGAAAGCTAGCTGAAGAGCAGATTAAGTCAGCTGGAAATATGGAAGAAGTTGAAAAATTGAGAGTGGACCTGCTTGGTAAAAAGGGCGAGTTAACTAAGATACTTAAGGAAATGGGCAAGTTGTCTGCAGAAGAAAGGCCTACAATAGGTAAACTTGGAAATGAAATCAGGGAAATGATTACAGATGGAATTGCTGAGAAAAAGGAAAGCATCAGAGCTTGTATGCTTGAGAAAAAGATAGAAATGGAAACTATAGATGTAACTATGCCAGGCAAGGAATTTAAGGTTGGCAAGAAGCATATTATCAGCAAGATGGTAGATGAGGTAACAGAGATATTTATGGGTATGGGCTTCTCTATAGCTGAGGGTCCGGAAATAGAAACTGTTAGGAATAACTTTGATGCCCTTAATGCACCAAAGGACCACCCATCTAGGGATATGACGGATACTTTCTATATTACAGAGGATATACTTCTAAGAACTCAGACATCACCAGTCCAAATCAGGACAATGGAAGAAGCTGTTAAGAATAATGACCTGCCACTTAAGATAATAGTACCAGGTAGGTGCTTCAGAAGTGATAGTCCTGACGCTACCCACTCACCGATGTTCCACCAGATAGAGGTATTGGTTGTAGGTAAGGATATTACCTTTACAGAATTTAAGGGAACTATGGAGACCTTCGTAAAGAAACTATATGGGCCTGAAACAAAGACTAAGTTTAGACCACATAATTTCCCATTTACAGAACCAAGTGCAGAGATAGACGTATCATGTTTTAAGTGTGGCGGTTCAGGTTGTTCTGTTTGTAAGGGAGAGGGTTGGATAGAAATACTTGGAGCAGGTATGGTTCACCCTAATGTACTTAGAAATTGTGGTATTGATCCAGAAGTATACTCTGGCTTTGCTGCAGGTATGGGTGTAGAAAGACTAGGTATGCTAAAGTATGGAATCGACGATATCAGACTTATGTTTGAAAATGACGTTAGGTTCTTGGACCAGTTCTAATTAGGAGGTAGTAATATGTTAGTTTCATTAAAATGGTTAAGAGATTATGTTGATATAGACCTTGATGCCCAAACATTTGGTGATAAGATGACTATGACGGGTACTAAGACTGAAACAGTAGAGTACTATGGTCAGGAAATATCAAATGTAGTGGTAGGTAAGATTTTAAAAATAGAGGGGCACCCGGATGCTGACAAGCTGGTAGTTGCCCAGGTTGAGGTTGGACAGGACCAGCCAGTCCAGATAGTAACAGGGGCAAAAAATGTTTCTGAGGGAGACTATATACCAGTAGCCCTTGATGGAGCAAAGCTACCAGGCGGTGTAACTATAAATAATGGTGAGCTTAGGGGAGTAAAATCAAATGGAATGATGTGTTCATGCAATGAATTGGGCATAGATGAAAAGTATGTAGATGACTATAAGAAATGGAATTTATCTATTGGATATGGAAGATACATATGTGCCTGGTATGGATATTAAGGAAGTATTGGGACTTAATGATGCAGTTATAGACTTTGAATTGACATCAAACAGGCCAGACTGTAGGTGTATGATAGGTATAGCCAGAGAAGCTGCTGTAACTTTAGGAACTAAGACTAAGTACCCAGAGGTAAGCGTAAAGGAAGAGTCAGACAAGGAAATTGATGTTGAAATAAAGATAGATAACACCGACCTATGCACTAGGTACCTAGCAAGAAGGGTGACTGATGTAAAGATAGCAAAGTCACCATACTGGATGCAGAGGAGGCTGATAGAGGCAGGTGTAAGACCTATAAACAACATAGTGGATATCACTAACTTCGTAATGCTAGAAATGGGCCAGCCTATGCATGCCTTCGATATGAGGGAGATTTCCAACAAGAAAATAGTGGTAAGAAATGCCCAGAAAGATGAAGTATTCACTACACTTGACGACCAGGAAAGAAAACTAGATCCAGAAATGTTGATGATAACTGATGGTGAAAAGACACTAGGTATTGCTGGTATAATGGGTGGACTTGATTCTGGAATCAAGGATGATACGGAAGAAATCATGTTTGAGTCAGCTGTATTCAACCGTGAAAATATTAGAAAGACATCTAAGAAGCTAGGACTAAGGTCAGAGTCTTCTTCAAGATTTGAAAAGGGTGTTTCTATTGATAATGCAGAATTAGCCCTAGATAGAGCTGCCCAGCTGGTAGAACTACTTGGTGCTGGTAAGGTGATGAAGGGTAAGGTAGACGTATATCCTGAGGTTAAGCCAGTACAAACAATCACAGTTAGCCCTAGAAGGATAAATGCCAGAGTTGGTATAGATATACCTATGGACAAGTTCTGTGGAATACTTGAAGACCTAGAATTTAAGTGTAATCTAGTTTCTGAAGATGAATTGATTCTCGAGGTACCAAGCTTTAGGTTGGATATAGAGCAGGAAGCAGATATCTTTGAAGAAATAGCAAGAATATATGGATTTGAAAATATACCATCTGTCCAGCTACAGGGTAATTCAACAGCAGGTGTAAAGACTGACAAGCAGAAGTACCTGGAAAGAGTAAAAGATACAGCTATTGCATGTGGCCTATACGAAACATTGACATACTCATTTGTTAGTCCTAAGGGACTAGACAAGATTAGGGTTCCTCAGGATTCTAAGCTAAGGGATGTTGTTAAGCTGATAAACCCACTAGGTGAAGATACATCAATAATGAGAACTACCCTAATACCAAATATGCTAGATGTAGTATATACTAATGCATCTCGTAATATAGACCAGTTAGCTATATTTGAATGCGGTCATGTATTTACTCCAGATGATATGGCAGGAGTTGAAGAAACAAGGATTTGTATAGGAATGTACGGCGATGATGTCGACTTCTTTGTACTAAAGGGAGTAGTTGAAAAGATATTTGAGAGAGTTGGCCTAAGGGGACATAGGTACCTAGTAGAAAAGAATAATACATCTTTCCATCCTGGTAGGTGTGCAGATATCTTCTACGGTAACAAGTTACTAGGAACAATTGGTGAAATACATCCAGAGGTTCTAGCCAACTATGGTATAGGCAAGAGGGTCTATATTGCTGAAATCGACCTTGATACTGTATATAGTCAGGCTGATGATACAATAGTATTTAAGTCATTACCTAAGTATCCAGCTATCACTAGAGATATTGCCCTAGTGGTTAAGAGTGAGGTTGAGGTTGCAGCTATAGAAGAGGTTATCATGGATAATGCGGGTGGTCTAGTTGAAGCTTGTAAGCTATTTGACGTCTACAAGGGAGACCAGATAGGACAGGGATATAAGTCTGTTGCATATTCAATCGTCTACAGGAGTTCAGACAAGACCCTGACAGATGATGATGTGCTTGCTGTACATGACAAGATATTAGCTGAATTAAAGGCAAGGCTTGGGGCTGAATTAAGATAATATACATTTAATAAAATAAGATTTAGGAGAGCTTATGGACTAGTTTATACTGGACTGGTGGCTCTCCTTTGTTAATGGTAAAATTCAGCTAGCAATATCTACGGAAGGCTTTTTTACAAGTCAAATTTGGTGTATAATTATAATATTATAGATAATTAAAAAAGGAAGGAGGGTAAATATATGTTTGACATACAGGAGCACTTGAAAACACTGCCTGCTAGCCCGGGTGTATACATAATGAAGGACAAGTTCGGAAATGTAATATATGTAGGTAAGGCTGTGTCCTTAAAAAATAGAGTAAGGCAGTATTTTCAGTCTTCAAAGAATCACTCTGACAAGGTCAGGTCCATGGTTAAAAACATTTTCAGCTTTGAGTATATAATGACAGATTCTGAGCTCGAGGCCCTGATATTAGAGTGTAATTTAATAAAAAAATACAAACCAAAATATAATATCCTCCTTCGTGATGATAAGACCTATCCATATATAAAGGTAACGGTTAATGAGGACTATCCAAGAGTCCTAAAGGTAAGGAGGATCCTAAAGGATAAGGCCAAGTACTTTGGTCCCTATTCAAATGTATCTGCTGTCAATGACACAATTGATATAATAAGGAATATTTATCCAATTAGGACCTGCAATATAGATATGGACAAGGCAATCAAGTCTGGTATGAGACCCTGTCTAAACTATCATATCAAAAAATGTATAGGGCCTTGTACAGGTATGGTTTCAAAAAAAGAATATATGAATATGATAGATGAAATACTCCTATTTTTGTCGGGAAAGGAAGACAAGTTAGTAGAAGTTTTAGAAGAAAAGATGAAGGCGGCTTCTATGGCCCTAGACTTTGAAGAGGCGGCTTCATACAGGGATAAGATAAGTAGCCTTAAGGATGTAATGGAAAAACAGAAAATCTCCAATGTACAAAATGATTCTGACCAGGATGTTATAGCCATGGCTAATTTTGACCAGGAGGCCTGTGTTCAGGTATTCTTTATAAGGAATGGTAAGGTATCTGGAAGGGAAATTTCATGCTTGAAGGGGTCAAGGATAGTGACAGGTCAACAATATTAGGGTCCTTTATCAAGCAGTTCTATATGTCCCAGGAATACATACCAAGAGAGCTTATAGTTGAAGAGGAGTTTTTGGATATGGAGATAATGGAAGAAATCCTGTCCTCTAAAAGGGGAACCGCCGTAAGTATAAGGGTACCTAAAAGGGGAGACAAGAGGGCTCTAGTCCTAATGGTTAGAAAGAATGCTGATGAATATCTATTGAAGTTTGACGACCTAAAAAAGAAAAAGTATGAAAAGAGTATAGGATCGCTTGAAGAATTAGGTAAGCTATTAGACCTGGACGCTAAAAATCTAAACAGAATAGAAGCCTATGATATATCGAATATCCAAGGTGTAGATTCAATAGGAACGATGGTCGTATATACAAAGGGTATAAAGGATAAAAAGGAATATAGACGATTTAAGATAAAGACGGTAGAGGGACCAGATGACTATGCTTCTATGGCAGAGGTTTTGGATAGACGACTAAAGCACGGCAACCTACCAGATCTCATCCTCCTAGATGGGGGCAAGGGCCAAGTATCTGCGGTCAAGAAGGTCCTAGAAGAAAATGGTGAAGACATACCTCTGTGGGGCATGTATAAGGATGACAGGCATAGGACAAAGGGTCTTTTAAATGGAGAAAAGACTATTGAGTTGGATAGAACAACTAGCCTTTACAGGTTTGTGGCGGGTATCCAGGAGGAGGTCCACAACTATTCTATATCCTATCATAGGAGTTTGAGGGACAAGAAGATGACCAAGTCTATCCTAGATGATATACCAGGAATAGGTCCAAAGAGAAAGAAGGCTTTGATGGATAGGTTTAAGGATGTCGACAAGCTAAAGAAGGCAAGCAAGGAGGACTTAGTAGCTATAGATGGTATAACCGATAGGCTGGCAGATGAAGTATTAAGACATATAAATAGGGCGAGGTAGGTCCTATAAATAATAAATTGGTAATTGTAAATAATGAAAGGTAATAGAATGTCAAAGATTACAGTAAGAAATTTAATTGACGATTTAAAATTGAAGGAGATAATATCTCCTGATAATAAGGCGGAGGAAACATATATAACTGAAAAAGAATTAAATAGGCCAGGAATCCAGCTAGCTGGATATTTTGACTATTTTACACCTGAGAGAATTCAGATTATAGGCAAGACTGAGTATACCTTCTTTGGTAATTTTACCAACAAGCATAGGTTAAAGACCCTAGATGAGTACTTTTCTCATGATATACCCCTAGTCATAGTGACAAGGGGACTTGAGCTAAAGGAGGAGTTCTATGACTACGCAGAAAAGCACAATGTCATAGTTTGTTCAACTGACCAGGCTACAACTAGGTTTATTAATAGGCTGTCATGGTACCTAGAAGACAAGATGGCTCCAAATGAGACAGTACATGGTGTACTAGTAGATATTAATGGGGTAGGGTGTGCTAATAAGGGGTGAAAGCGGTATTGGTAAGTCGGAAACAGCCCTTGAGCTAATCCAAAATGGAAACAGGCTGATAGCAGATGATGCTGTCGAAATAAAGAGGGTTGATGATGGTTTAGTAGTGGGTCAAGCACCAGAAATATTGAGAAACTATTTAGAAATTAGGGGTATAGGAATAGTAGATATACAGAGCCTTTATGGAGCAAGGGCTATGAATACTTCAAAAAAGATAGACCTTGTAGTCTACTTGGAAAACTGGAAGCCTGGCAAGTACTATGATAGGTTAGGTTTGGACAGGGACTATGAGTATATGCTGGGTGAAAAAGTAGAAAAGTTAGTAGTACCAGTAAGGCCAGGTAGAAATACAGCTCTTATACTAGAGGTAGCTGCTATGAACTATAGGCAAAGACAGTTAGGAAATGATGCAGCAGTTGAGTTTTCAAACAAGTTAACAGTCGCAATTAAAAATAATGAAAAATAATTTATTTTCAAAAACTATTGTTATTTTTTTCTGTATTGGTTATCATATAAGGTGGTAGATTATTAGATATTTTAAAAGGAGGATATGATGGATAAAAAAGAAATTTATAATCTATTAAGTCAAATTATAGATAAAAATTCAATTTACATAGATGAACCAATGAATAAACGTACATCCTTCAGGGTTGGTGGTCCTGCTGATATTCTAGTTAGACCAAAAACTGAGGAAGAAATAGGCAATATTTTTAAGATGGTTAATGAGTTAAATATTCCATTTTTAGTTAAGGGAAATGGTAGTAATATATTGATAAAAGATGGTGGCTTCAGAGGTCTGGTAATAGAAATATCAGACAACTTTAGCGACTTTGAAATAAGAGGTACAGAGGTAGAAATTCAGTCTGGTGCCCTACTATCTGTTATAGGCAGGGCTGTTATGGAAAAGTCCCTAACTGGCTTTGAGTTTGCTTCAGGTATACCAGGAACACTAGGTGGTGCCCTTGCTATGAATGCAGGTGCCTATGGTGGAGAAATGAAGAACATAGTTAAGTCTGTAAGACTGATGAATATTGAAGGTCAGATAGTAGAATTTACAAATGAAGAAATGAATTTTGGATATAGGCATAGTAGACTGACTGATGAAAGTTGGATAGCTATTTCAGCTATAATATCACTAGAAAAGGGAGACTATGCAGAAATTAAGGCTAGAATGGAAGATCTAGCCCTTCAGAGAAGGACTAAACAACCATTAGAGTATCCGAGTGCAGGCAGTACATTTAAGAGACCTACTGGTTACTTTGCAGGAAAGTTAATACAGGATTCCAACCTTAAGGGTGTATCTATCGGAGGTGCCCAGGTATCAAGCAAGCATTCTGGATTTGTCATAAACTACGATAAGGCAAGTGCCAAGGATATAGTAGACCTGATCGAACATATAAAGAAGACAGTATTTGAATGTCAGGGTGTACATCTTGAGGAAGAGGTAAAGATCCTAGGCGAGGATGAGGAATAATTGCCCAAGTAGATACTTAGGCACTTATTTTTAGTAATCTGGAGGTGACTATGAAAATTCTTGCAGATTACCATACACATACGATTTATAGTTGTGGTAATAATGAAAATAGAAGGCATGCCAAGGGGACGATAGAAGAAAACGTCCTTGCTGCCATAGATAAGGGGCTTGAGGTTATTGGTATTTCTGAACACGGATTTAACCATAATTTCTATGGACTATCGAGAAAAAATGCAAAAAAAGAAAGAGAAGAAATAGATAGACTAAACAAGAAATATCCGCAGATTAAGGTGCTGATGGGGATGGAGTGTAATATTTTAGATGACACTGGTAGGATAGATATGCCAGACGATATGGTTCACTATTTTGATTATATCTTGGCGGGCTACCACTACGGGTCTAGACCAACATCACTTAGGTCTATTCTCCACCATATAGATAATTTCTTGTTTTCGGGAAGGCTATTTTCGAAAAAATATAATACGAGGGCCCTTATTAAGGCTATGGAGAGGTATGACTTAAAGTACATTACCCATCCAGGAGACAAGGGCCAGGTAGATATTATAGAGGTAGCTCAGGCTGCAGTAAGAACTAATACAGGCTTAGAAATTAATGGTCATCACAATAGGCTAAGCCCTGAGATGATAAGGGCCATTAGTCATATGGACCTGAAGTTTTACATAGGCTCTGATGCCCATAAGCCTGAAAATATAGCTAATTTTGAAAGGGCATATGAAATAGTAGAGGAAAGTGGACTAGACCCTGCTAGGATAGTAAACCTGGTCAAGGATTAGTGATATATAGAGACTGAGTAGGTAATGTTAAAGGAGGTTTTTTATGAAGTTTGTCATAGTAACTGGATTGTCAGGTTCAGGCAAGAGTGAGGCCATGAGAGCCTTGGAAGATATAGGCTTTTATTGTGTAGATAATTTACCTCCTGCCTTAATAGTGAATTTTGCAGAATTATTTTTCCATGGGAATTCAAATATTGACAAGGTGGCCCTAGGTATAGATATAAGGGGAAGGGAGTTTTTCCAGACTCTTAATTCAGCCCTTGACCAGTTGAGTGCGGCCAATTTTAAGTATGATATGATCTACTTAGATTGTGATGATGACGTCTTGATCAAGAGATACAAGATGACTAGGCGTAACCACCCGCTGGCTGTAAATTCACAGATTTCAGACGGCATTAAAAAGGAAAGAGTAATAATGGAGCCTTTAAAGAGGGTTTCTAAGATGATAGTTGATACAACCAATATGAAGCCTAAGGACCTTAAGGCTGAAATTGCCAGTATATACGATGAGGGTGATGGACTTGAAAGTCCTAATATAACTATCTCGGTAGTATCTTTTGGATTTAAGTATGGTCTGCCAACAGATGCGGACTTGGTTATGGACGTAAGATTTTTACCTAACCCATACTATGATTTAGAGCTTAGGCCAAAGACTGGTGATAGCCAGGATGTAAGAGATTTTGTAATGGACTCAAAGGTAAGTCATGATTTTATCGAAAAGTTTTTGACATGTTAGACTTCTTGATACCTGAATATATCAATGAAGGCAAGCAACATTTAGTTATTGGTGTAGGTTGTACAGGCGGTAGGCATAGGTCCGTCACAATTGCCAACTACACATATGATTATTTGAACGACAAGGGCTACAGGGCAGTCAAAAAACATAGGGATGCAAAGCTAGATTAGGGGTGACATTATGAGTAAATGGGAGATTGTTTCGTTAGTGCTACCCTTCTTGAGTATACTAGCCTTTATATTGGCCCTAGTGGTACTTTATAAGGTTGCCAAGCTATATAAAAAGACTGTAGAACAGAATATGAAGCAAATGGAAATGTTCACCTATAAGAAGGATGATCCTAATGTAGTAGTTATAGGTGGTGGTACAGGCCAGTCGGTTTTTCTGAGAGGCCTTAAGCATGAAACAAAAAATATAACTGCAATAGTAACTGTAGCAGATGATGGTGGAGGTTCAGGTGTCTTGAGAGAGGACTTGGGTATGATACCGCCAGGAGATATAAGAAACTGTCTATTGGCCTTGGCTAATATGGAGCCAGCCATGAGTGAGGTTATGAGGTATAGGTTCCCAGATGGAAGCCTTAAGGGCCAAAGTTTTGGCAACTTATTTCTTGCAGCTATGACAGGTATATATGATAATTTTGAAACGGCTGTCTACAAGATGGGCCAGGTATTTGCTGTAACAGGAAGGGTATTGCCAGTATCATTGGATAATATAAACCTGATAGCAGAGCTAGAAAATGGAGAAACTGTGGTTGGAGAATCAAATATACCACGCCAGGTTAGAAACTAAGAGTGCAATTAAAAAAATTTATTTAGATAATCCGGATGCCAAGCCACTTGATGAAGTGGTTACATCCATAAAAAATGCCGATGCAGTAGCCATAGGACCAGGAAGTTTATATACGAGTATCCTTCCAAACCTATTGGTTGAAGGCGTAGTAGATGCCCTATCAACTACGAGGGCACCTAAGGTTTATGTCTGTAATATAATGACCCAGCCAGGTGAAACAGGTGGCAAGAATGTCCTTGACCATGTAAAGGTCATAGTTGACCATGCTGGTATTAACTTTATAGACTATGTTCTAGTCAACAATGAGTACCTACCTCAGGGTGTGTTCGAAAGATACGCCAAGGATGGGGCAGAGCTTGTTATGTTGGACAAGGGAACAAAGAGATGGCCTAGAGGCTATGGGCATAAAATGCATTGAAGAAAAATTAATTGAAATAAAGAATGGCTACATACGTCATGATGCTGAAATGGTATCAAAGGCAGTAGTAGACATAGCTATAAAGGCTAAAAACGATAAATAACATTTGATTATATATATTTAAGGAGTGATACTATGAGAGAAGAGCAAAGTGCAGGAGGGGTCGTTCTTCTAGGCAACGCTATCTTACTATTGAGAAAATACAATGGTGATTGGGTCCTACCCAAGGGAAAGATAGAGTCAGGAGAGAGTCACGAGGAAGCTGCCCTAAGGGAAGTAAAAGAGGAAACTGGCGTAAAGGCCAATATAGATAAATACTTGGGAGAAATCCACTATACATATAAGGAAAATTGGGACCACACAAAACAAGTACACAAGATTGTATACTGGTACCTGATGAATACAAAGTGTATGGACACTATACCTCAGAAGGAAGAAGGCTTTGTCGATGCTAAGTTCATCCATATTGACAGGGTTGTAAATATGGCTAGATATGACGATGAAAAGGAAATTATAAGGGTAGCCCTAAAGGAAATTAAAAAGGGGCAATAGAAAATGTCTTTTTCTACAGAAGCGAAAAATGAACTAGCGAGGATTGACAACCCTAACCAAAAGGCAGATATAGCAGAGCTGTCTGCAATCATTAGGCAGGCTGGTAGTATACAGTTTGCTGGAAATATGAAGATGAGTCTTAAGATAACGACAGAGTTGAATTCTATAGCTAGAAAAATATTCAAGCTCTTAAAGACCTGCTTTGATATAAACACTAGTATTACAGTTAATAAAAATCAAATGTTAAAGAAAAACAACAGCTATGTTTTGACTGTTACTCCAGAAATGGGGGCAGCAAAATTATTGGTTGACCTGGGTATCTTAGAAAGAGAAGATAGCTTTTTCTCCAAAAATGATATACCTAGGAAGATAGTAGATAGCTCAGAAGAGGCCTATGCCTATGTAAGGGGGCCTTTTTTGGGATCTGGTTCCATAAATGATCCAGAAAAAAACTACCATATGGAAATTGTTACAAATAATGAAGACTATGCCTATGAATTAAGTGATTTGATTAATTCCATGGGCTTTACCAGTAAGATAGTTTTAAGAAAGAACTATCATGTAGTATACCTAAAGGAAAGTGAACAGATATCAGACCTCTTAGCCATGATAGGGGCCCACAAGGCCATGTTCAAGTTACAGAATATAAAGATAGTAAAGGATATGCGTAACAAGGTTAATAGGATTGTAAACTGTGAAACTGCCAACCTATCCAAAACAGTGGATGCGGCGGTTAAGCAGGTGGAGAACATCCTGATAATACAGAAGACTATAGGTATAAGTAAGTTGCCTGAAAACCTACAAGAATTGGCTCTTTTGAGATTGGAAAATGAAGATATCAGTCTGAAGGAATTGGGTGAAAAAATGCATCCTCCTCTTGGTAAGTCTGGCGTCAACCATAGGTTTAAAAAAATCGAAAAAATTGCTGATCAATATAGGGATCAGGTGTCTATTGATGACTTATTCTAGGCTGGTGCTCATGCATCAGCTATTTTAAGAAGGGGGTAAATATGGAAAATACAGAAAAGAAGGACTTTTGCCATTTGCATGTCCATACAGAATACAGCCTCTTAGATGGTTTTTCCAGGCTAGACAAGTTAATATCAAGGGTTAAGGACCTAGGTATGACGGCCTGTGCAATTACAGACCATGGGTCTATGTTTGGTGTAGTAGACTTCTATAAAAAATGTAAGTCTGCAGGCATAAAGCCCATAATTGGTTGTGAGGTATATTTAGCCCCTAGGGATATGGAGAGCAAGGATTCAACCCTTGACAAGTATTCCTCTCATTTAATTTTATTGGCAGAAAATAACCAAGGATACAAGAACCTTATTAAGATAGTATCAGATGCCTATGTGGATGGTTTTTATTACAAGCCAAGGACTGATAAGGACCACCTAAGAAGGTATTCTGAAGGTATTATATGCCTATCAGCCTGCCTAAATGGTGAGATACCAAAGGCCATTCTAGCTAGAAATTTCGATAGGGCTAGGTCCTTGGCCCAGGAATACATAGATATATTTGGTAAGGATAATTTTTTCTTAGAGGTCCAAGACCACAAGCTAGCTGAGGACAAGGAAGTGAATGCAGGCCTTTTGAAGCTGTCTAAGGAGATGGATATACCCCTAGTTGCAACAAATGATGCCCACTATGTATACAGGGAGGATGCTAAGATACAGGATGTCTTGATGTGTATCCAGATGCAAAAGACCCATGGATGATCCTTCTAGGATGAAGTTCCCAAATGATGAATTTTATATAAAGTCTAGGGAAGAAATGGAGGGTCTATTTACCTTTGCTCCACAAGCAATTGATAATACACTTGAGATAGCTGAAAGGTGTAATGTGGAATTTGATTTTGATAGCTACCATATACCTACCTTTGATGTTCCTCAAGGCTATACGGCCTTGACATACCTTCAGCATATATGCAACCAAGGGATTGGTTGAAAGGTATGGGAGATGAGGATGGTAAATGTTGACCAGGCCCTAAGAGATAGGTTGAATTATGAGATAGAAGTAATAGCAAATATGGGATATATTGAATACTTCCTAATAGTGTGGGATTTTATCAATTATTCCAAGCAGAATAATATCATGGTTGGACCAGGAAGAGGGTCTGCAGCGGGATCAATAGTTGCCTATACACTTAAGATAACAGATATAGACCCAATTAAGTATAACTTACTTTTTGAACGTTTCCTAAATCCTGAGAGAGTAACTATGCCCGATATAGATATAGACTTTTGCTATGAAAGGCGTGAAGAGGTTATTGACTATGTAAAGAGGAAGTATGGTATAGACCACGTTGCACAGATCATAACCTTTGGTACCATGGGTGCCAAACTGGCTATCAGGGATGTAGGAAGAGTTTTGGATGTTGCCTACAACAAGGTAGACAGTGTGGCCAAGGAAATACCCTTCGCCCTAGGAATGACTATAGATAAGGCCTTTGATATGAATCCGACCCTTAGGGACCTATATGAATCCGACCATGAGATAAAGGAAATTATTGATATTTCCAAGGAAATGGAGGGTATGGTTAGGCATGCGTCTACCCATGCGGCAGGAGTTGTTATCTCTAAGAGGCCCGTCTATGAGTATGTACCCCTGTACAAGAACCAGGACTCTATCACGACCCAGTTTACAATGACAACACTTGAAGAACTAGGACTTCTAAAGATGGACTTCCTAGGTTTAAGAACACTGACTGTTATCAGGGATGCCCTTGACCTAATCGAAGCAAACCGTGAAAAGAAGGGCTACAAGGAAAAGATAGATTTTAGTAAGATGGAATACAATGATCCAAAGGTATTTGACCTGATATCCCAGGCCAATACTCTGGGTGTTTTCCAGCTGGAAAGTGGCGGTATGAGGAACTTTATGAAGCAACTAAAGCCGAATTGCTTTGAAGATATAGTTGCAGGAATTTCCCTATTTAGACCAGGACCAATGGACTCCATACCGACCTATATAAATTGCAAGAATAATCCTGACCAGGTTACATACCTACATGAGAAGCTAAAGCCTATACTAGATGTGACATATGGATGTCTAGTTTATCAGGAACAGGTAATGCAGGTGGTAAGAGACCTAGGTGGCTATAGCCTGGGTCGTAGTGACTCTGTGCGTAGGGCCATGAGTAAGAAAAAGATGGATGTCATGGAAAAGGAGAGACAGTACTTTATCCATGGTAAGCTAGATGAAAATGATAATATAGAAATTGCCGGCTGTGTAAGAAATGGTGTGCCAGAGGATATAGCCAACCAGATTTTTGATGATATGATTGACTTTGCTAAGTATGCCTTTAATAAGTCTCATGCAGCAGCATACGGTGTCTTGTCATATGAAACAGCCTACTTAAAAACCTACTATCCAGTAGAATTTATGGCAGCCCTTATGACCTCTGTAATGGGTAATAATGATAAGGTTGTTGAGTATATGAGGGAGTGTAACTCTATAGGGATAGAGGTTCTACCTCCAGATATTAATAAGTCATATTCCAAGTTTTCTGTAGATGGAGACCATATTAGGTTTGGTCTGGCTGCAGTAAAAAATGTTGGGGCCAATGCCATAGATAATATAGTCGCAGAGAGGGAGGCCAATGGACCATATAAGAATCTTACAGACCTGGTAAAGAGGATAGATTCTAAGTTTGCCAATAAGAAGACTATAGAAAGCCTAATAAAGTGTGGTGCTTTTGACTCAACAGGTGATAACAGGGCCAGCCTAATGTTTGCTTTTGAGGATGTCCTAGACTCTATTAGTAGGGACAAGAAGAGGAATGTAGAAGGGCAGATATCTATGTTTGATATGTTTGCAGATATGGGCAAACAGGATGAACTTGAATTAGGTAGGATAGACAGGGTTGAAGAGTTTAATGATAGGATTAAACTAGATATGGAAAAAGAGGTCCTAGGACTTTATGTATCTGGACATCCCCCTATCTGAATATACGAACAAATTAGAAGATAGAATATCTATTACAAATGCCCGTATTAACAAGCTCAAGGAAGAACCTGAAAAGCTATTAGAGATAAATGACCAGGACCATATTGTTGGTGGAATGATAATATCCAAAAAGTCCTTCACTACAAAAAATAATGAGATAATGGCCTTTATTAACCTTGAAGACCTATATGGTACTATGGAAGTAGTAGTCTTCCCAAGAGTCTTAGAAAAATACAAGAGCCTGATTAAGGAAGACCAGATAGTACTGATAAAGGGTAAGATTAGTATCAGGGGAGATGAAGATGTATCACTGATAGCTAGTGACGTAAAGTCAATAGATGACGATAGCGAGTTCTCAAGTCAGAAGTCTACCTATAATGGTGGCTATGGACGAGCTGATAATTATAGTAGGCAGGTCCTTAGTGGTACTGGGAAAAAGGTCTTTATAAGACTTGATTCTATGAGTAACCAAGACTTGTTAAGTCAAGTTTATACTACAATAAGGGCCCACCAAGGTAGGGACCCAGTGATAATTTTCCCTTTGGATGAAAATAAAGATGGGCAAAAGAAGACCTACCAGTTAAAGGATATGGGTGTATATGCTAGTGATGAACTTAAGGCTGATCTAGCTAGCTTTCTTAATGAAGGGGATATAGTTATTAAGTAAGGCAGACTTATTCAAATAAATACAGACCAAAATATGAATATAAAAATTAAATATAGGGTCTTATATGACTAGTATATATATTATATTATACTGAAAATCTAATATCTTATGACATATTAATAAGGCCCTATATTTATTATTGTTTTTGCATTCATTTGACTACTTGATTAGGCATAAAAGGTTGGGTTTTAAAAAAAATAAAAAAACTTTCAAATATGTGTTGACAAGTAATTCTAAAAGTGTTATTATTAATGAGTCGTCAAAACGACACAATGAACTTTGAAAATTGAACAGCAGGTTAATTCAATAAGTCCTTTTAGGACAATTGATTAATCGTTTAAACCATGTAAGACAAACTTACTTGATTTAAACCACAAACAAACCAAGCCAGATATTTTAGAGATAACAATAGTCTGAGCGCAGCAACAAATTTTTATGAGAGTTTGATCCTGGCTCAGGATGAACGCTGGCGGCGTGCCTAACACATGCAAGTCGAGCGAGGGTTTGCTCAGTATTGAGTATTCTAAGACTAGAATGTTCAATTCTGAGCAAAACCAAGCGGCGGACGGGTGAGTAACGCGTGGGTAACCTGCCCTATACACATGGATAACATACTGAAAAGTTTACTAATACATGATAATATATATTTGCGGCATCGCAGATATATCAAAGTGTTAGCGGTATAGGATGGACCCGCGTCTGATTAGCTAGTTGGTGAGATAACTGCCCACCAGGCGACGATCAGTAGCCGACCTGAGAGGGTGATCGGCCACATTGGAACTGAGACACGGTCCAAACTCCTACGGGAGGCAGCAGTGGGGAATATTGCACAATGGGCGAAAGCCTGATGCAGCAACGCCGCGTGAACGATGAAGGTCTTCGGATCGTAAAGTTCTGTTGCAGGGGAAGATAATGACGGTACCCTGTGAGGAAGCCCCGGCTAACTACGTGCCAGCAGCCGCGGTAATACGTAGGGGGCTAGCGTTATCCGGATTTACTGGGCGTAAAGGGTGCGTAGGTGGTCCTTCAAGTCGGTGGTTAAAGGCTACGGCTCAACCGTAGTAAGCCGCCGAAACTGGAGGACTTGAGTGCAGGAGAGGAAAGTGGAATTCCCAGTGTAGCGGTGAAATGCGTAGATATTGGGAGGAACACCAGTAGCGAAGGCGGCTTTCTGGACTGCAACTGACACTGAGGCACGAAAGCGTGGGTAGCAAACAGGATTAGATACCCTGGTAGTCCACGCTGTAAACGATGAGTACTAGGTGTCGGGGGTTACCCCCCTCGGTGCCGCAGCTAACGCATTAAGTACTCCGCCTGGGGAGTACGCACGCAAGTGTGAAACTCAAAGGAATTGACGGGGACCCGCACAAGTAGCGGAGCATGTGGTTTAATTCGAAGCAACGCGAAGAACCTTACCTAGCTTGACATCCCTCGGACAGGTGTTTAATCACACCCTTCCTTCGGGACTGAGGTGACAGGTGGTGCATGGTTGTCGTCAGCTCGTGTCGTGAGATGTTGGGTTAAGTCCCGCAACGAGCGCAACCCTTGTCTTTAGTTGCCAGCATTCAGTTGGGCACTCTAGAGAGACTGCCAGGGATAACCTGGAGGAAGGTGGGGATGACGTCAAATCATCATGCCCCTTATGCTTAGGGCTACACACGTGCTACAATGGGTGGTACAGAGGGTTGCCAAACCGTGAGGTGGAGCCAATCCCTTAAAGCCATTCTCAGTTCGGATTGTAGGCTGAAACTCGCCTACATGAAGCTGGAGTTACTAGTAATCGCAGATCAGAATGCTGCGGTGAATGCGTTCCCGGGTCTTGTACACACCGCCCGTCACACCACGGGAGTCGGAAACACCCGAAGCCGATTATCCAACCGCAAGGAGGAAGTCGTCGAAGGTGGCGTCGATAACTGGGGTGAAGTCGTAACAAGGTAGCCGTATCGGAAGGTGCGGCTGGATCACCTCCTTTCTAAGGAGAATTACCTGCTGTTCAATTTTGAAGGTTCATTAGAAACTTCAATTAAATAGGTTACTTTTAGGTCTCGTTAGAGACTTATAGTACATTAAATGGGGGTGTAGCTCAGTTGGGAGAGCACTTGCCTTGCAAGCAAGGGGTCAGGAGTTCGACTCTCCTCATCTCCACCATTATTAATATTAAATTGCTAATATTAAATTAATATTTTTGCGAGTATTTTTGATGGACCCTATATAAGGGATTCAAAAATATACCAAAAAAAGATTGTACTTTGAAAACTGAATACTAGTGATAATTATACAATGACATCTATTTAATATCCTAACGGATATAAATGAAATGAGAGAAAAACTCATTAAAAAAACAACCAATTATTCTTTAACAGTCTAGAAATAGACTATAGAAAAATCTCAATTAATAACTTAAAGGTCAAGTTATTAAGGGTGTAGGGCGGATGCCTTGGCACTAGGAGCCGATGAAAGACGTGATAAGCTGCGATAAGCTTCGGGGAGTGGCACATACACTTTGATCCGGAGATTTCTGAATGAGGAAACTCACTTGGAGTAATGTCCAAGTATCCATAGGTGAATACATAGCCTATGGAGGGGAAACTCAGGGAACTGAAACATCTAAGTACCTGAAGGAAGAGAAAGAAATTCGATTCCGCTAGTAGCGGCGAGCGAACGCGGAAGAGCCCAAACCAAGTCAGTTTACTGATTTGGGGTTGCGGACATATCTTAAGGAAAGGTTATTGCGAGTAGAATAGGTCTGGAAAGATCAACCACAGAGGGTAAAAAGTCCCTGCATACAAAGCCAAGAAAGTTCTTGATATGATCCAGAGTACCACGAGACACGTGAAACCTTAGGGAAGCAGGGGGACCACCCCCAAGGCTAAATACTACCTAGTGACCGATAGCGAATAGTACCGTGAGGGAAAGGTGAAAAGAACCCCGGGAGGGGAGTGAAATAGAACCTGAAACCCTACACTTACAAGCTGTGGGAGCGCATTATTCGCGTGACCGCGTACTTTTTGTAGAACGGGCCAACGAGTTACGTTATGTGGCAAGGTTAAGCACTTAAGGTGTGGAGCCGAAGCGAAAGCGAGTCTTAACTGGGCGAATTAGTCACATGACGTAGACCCGAAACCGGGCGACCTACCCATGAGCAGGATGAAGCGAAAGTAAAATTTCGTGGAGGTCCGAACCCACGTACGTTGAAAAGTGCGGGGATGACTTGTGGGTAGCGGTGAAATTCCAATCGAGCTCGGAGATAGCTGGTTCTCCCCGAAATAGCTTTAGGGCTAGCCTTGAAATTTAGAGATGTGGAGGTAGAGCACTGAATGTCCTAGGGGGTATTGCACTTACCGAAGACTATCAAACTCCGAATGCCATTATCTTTTGTTCAGGAGTCAGACTATGGGTGATAAGGTTCATAGTCGAAAGGGAAAGAGCCCAGACCGTCAGCTAAGGTCCCTAAATGTATGTTAAGTGGTAAAGGATGTGGGATTGCACAGACAACCAGGATGTTGGCTTAGAAGCAGCCACTCATTTAAAGAGTGCGTAATAGCTCACTGGTCGAGTGATCCTGCGCCGAAGATTTCCGGGGCTAAAACATACTACCGAAGCTACGGCATCATATGATGATGGGTAGGGGAGCTTCCCATGCAGGCTGAAGCGATACCGTAAGGAGTCGTGGACAGTATGGGAGAGAGAATGTTGGCATGAGTAGCGAGATGAGGGTGAGAATCCCTCAGGCCGTAAAACCCAAGGTTTCCAGGGGAAGGTTCGTCCTCCCTGGGTTAGTCGGGACCTAAGCTCAGGCCGAAAGGCGTAGGCGATGGACAACAGGTTGAGATTCCTGTACTACCGATAATCGTTTGAGAGAAGGGATGACACAGTAGGGATAAGCTGAGCACACTGTTGGTTATGTGTGTCTAAGCGTTGAGGCAGACTAGATAGGCAAATCCGTTTAGTTAATGCTGGGGCGCGATGGGGAGCGAAACTAAGTAGCGAAGCAGCTGATTTCACACTGTCGAGAAAAGTCTCTATCGAGATTAAAGGTACCCGTACCGCAAACCGACACAGGTGGGTGAGGAGAGTATCCTAAGGCCAGCGAGAGAACTGTTGTTAAGGAACTCGGCAAAATGACCCCGTAACTTAGGGATAAGGGGTGCCCCAGCAATGGGGCCGCAGAGAATTGGCCCAAGCGACTGTTTACCAAAAAAACATAGGTTTCTGCTAAGTCGCAAGACGATGTATAGGAGCTGACGCCTGCCCGGTGCTGGAAGGTTAAGGGGATCTGTTAGAGCAATCGAAGCAGTGATCTTAAGCCCCAGTAAACGGCGGCCGTAACTATAACGGTCCTAAGGTAGCGAAATTCCTTGTCGGGTAAGTTCCGACCCGCACGAAAGGCGTAACGATTTGGGCACTGTCTCAACAACAGACTCGGTGAAATTGTAATCCCGGTGAAGATGCCGGGTACCTGCGACAGGACGGAAAGACCCCATGGAGCTTTTACTGTAGCTTGACATTGGGTTTCGATACTACATGTACAGGATAGGTGGGAGACTATGAAATCAGGGCGTCAGTTTTGATGGAGTCATCCCTTGGGATACCACCCTTGTAGTATTGGGACTCTAACCATAGGCCATGAATCTGGTCTTGGGACACTGTCTGGTGGGCAGTTTGACTGGGGCGGTCGCCTCCCAAAAGGTAACGGAGGCGCTCAAAGGTTCCCTCAGTACGGTCGGAAATCGTACGAAGAGTGTAAAGGCAAAAGGGAGCTTGATTGCAAGACATACAGGTCGAGCAAGGTAGAAATACGGACTTAGTGATCCGGTGGTTCTGAGTGGAAGGGCCATCGCTCAACGGATAAAAAGCTACCCTGGGGATAACAGGCTTATCTCCCCAAGAGTCCACATCGACGGGGAGGTTTGGCACCTCGATGTCGGCTCATCACATCCTGGGGCTGTAGTTGGTCCCAAGGGTTGGGCTGTTCGCCCATTAAAGTGGTACGCGAGCTGGGTTCAGAACGTCGTGAGACAGTTCGGTCCCTATCCGTCGCAGGCGTAGGAAATTTGAGAAGATCTGTCCTTAGTACGAGAGGACCGGGATGGACATACCTCTGGTGTACCAGTTGTTCTGCCAAGGGCATGGCTGGGTAGCTATGTATGGAAGGGATAAGCGCTGAAAGCATCTAAGCGCGAAGCCAACTTCAAGATAAGATTTCCCACCGCAAGGTTAAGATCCCAGGAAGACTACCTGGTTGATAGGTCAGAGGTGTAAGTGCAGCAATGTATGTAGCTTACTGATACTAATAGATCGAGGACTTGACCAAGGGATATCATTGGATATCACTAGAATTCAGTTTTGAGAGTATAATCTCAAATAATATGGTTACTATAGCAAGGAGGATACACCTGTTCCCATTCCGAACACAGAAGTTAAGCTCCTTAGCGCTGAAGGTACTTGGTGGGAAGCTGCCTGGGAGAATAGGACGTAGCCATGTGACTAGGCTCTAGTTTTTACTAGGGTCTTTTTTGTACCTATAATTTTCCTTTAATAAAAATCTAAATATATAGTCTAGGCTATTTCTATTAATACAAATAAGAGAATAATATACTAAAAATTATATATAATCAGTAGGATATTCATTAATAAAAATCTAAAGATGACACTTAATATAGCAATTATAAAATAATTAAAAGGAATATACATAACTATAAATACCTATATATATCCCTAATTGTAACTACTTACAAGAAATGTATAATTGGTTTAAAAAAAGAAAAAACCCTGTATTATATATATAAATATAGTTGAAATCAAAAAAACTAAAAGACTTCTTAAAATAGATATTCCATCAAAAAAATATTCTTTAATTACATGAAATTTATAAAAAAATACTAAATATAGTTAATAAATACCTAATAATATTGAATAGTATTTGCATTTAGAATATGTTATACTTTGTATGTAATAGAGAATTATTACATTTATCATATCAAACTAGATATTAATATAATTATTATGATGGATTTATTTTGGTAGATATAAATAGCACTAAAATGTAGGTTTGAGAGGAGACTATTAAATGACGTATTGGAAGAAGTGTGGTAAGAAGGGTAAAAAGTTAACTACTCTTATCTTGTCTTTGGCAATGCTTGGTACTTCAACAGCACCAAGTGTACGCCTATTAGGTCAAGATATAGCAAATGTATATGCGGATGAAGATGTAAATACTTCACCAACAAGATCTACAAGTGGAACTAGCTCTACAGAAGATGAAAATATAGGTATTCCAACAAGTGATATGGCCGGTCTTAGTGATAGAGGAAATTTTGTAACCGTCATGTTTAGAGACTATAGTAACACAGAAAAGATGGACAGATATTATGCGAATGCAGCAAGTGTTGAAATAAATGGAGAAGAATTTCCTATAGACCAATTTAAGTTTACAAGTGAACCAAGATATTCATATGGTGATTGGACTAGTAAAGAAGCTAACTATGAAAAACACAAAGAAGCCTTATATAAGTATGATACAGAGGGTCGTAAGTATAAACTTGTAATCAAGTTAAAGGATGGAAAAAGAGGAATATATCTATCTCCAGACTATAAGGCAGCCCAGGAGGCAGGGGAAATACCAGCTGATAAAAAGCCTGCAAAACCTGTAGAAGATGAAAAACCAGTAAAGCCACCATCAAATGACAATACACCTGGTGGATCAAAAGAGGATACTGATACTAATGGATATGATAAAAAGAGAACTAGGTACACTAAAAACGCCAAAGAGAGAAGCTTAGATACCTCAGTATACGGAATCAGGTCATATGAAAGTGATGCTGACAAGGGTGTAGTTGTAGATATGTTTGCAGTATCAATGGATACGGATACATATGACTACAAACTAAAGGTGTTCAGTAGAATTACATCTATTTCAGTAGATGGCAAGACTATTGAAAACAAGGGGGATATCAAACAGATAGACGAGGAAGTCGATAAGTATAGTAGCTGGAACCTTAAATTTGATCAGAGGTTTAGTCTAAGTAAGCAGAAGCATCACGAAGCTGAAAATAGGGTTTTAAGAAACTTTATTATAAAGGATAAGGACCTATATGAAGCCTTCAAGAAGGCTGAAGCAAAAAATGAAAATCATAGGTTTGCTATAAAGTTTGTCGATGGATCTACATTGAAATATGAAACTGGAGACAAGAAACCTGAAGGCATGACATGGGCAGCTTTCTATAAGGATGCAATAAAGAATGTTTCCAGAAAGTCCCAGTCTATAGTAATAAATCTAAAGGGTTATGAAGAAAAGTCTGATGATGAGCTTCAGGAACATAGGGACCTTGTATATGGACTTGCACCACATATCAAGCAGGTTATCATAAATGGATATACAGTACAGGATGACAAGTTTCTTAAGAACTCGGGTGGTAATGACTTTATGAACATACCAAATGGTGACCAGGACCCAATCATCAAGAATTGGAACAGCGACCTAGGTGCCAACAACAAGGTGGAATTTTTCCTAGATGACAATTCAACTATAAGTTGGTCAGACAAGGTAAAGGAAGAAGTAGATACGGAGTTGCCACAGGAAGAGGCAAAGGAGTTAGAAGGCCTTAAGAAGATAGATATAGCCGACCTAGAAAAGGCGCCAGATGGCAAGTATACAATAGGCTTTGAGGCTAAGTATGCCGATGGAAGAAAGGGAACATCTATGCTACAGGGCTTCTTTGATAGGAATGTAGAGGTAGAAAAGCGTGGTAATAAACTTACAGCTAGGTTCTTAAACTTGTTCTTTGCAGATGGACTTTTGGACTTTAGGATTAAAAATACAGACAACACTTGGCCTGAAGAATCTAAGAAGGACTTCGTAGACCCAGTTACAAAGACTCAGGCCTATTTCACAATGGATTTGAAGGATCTTACAAAGGCTCGTGAAGGAGCAGTTCTGGTTAGTTATATGGGTGGTAAGCTTGAGTATAAGGGTATGATGGATACCAAGTATACAAAGGTTAAGATTGTATTTAAGAAGGATGCATATGAAGGATGGAAGGGATTCCATGAGACATATGACCTTGAACAAAAGCGTAAATTGAGTCCTGAAATCCTTAAAAAGAGGCTTACATTCTCTGGTTTAGACAGGGACAACAATGGTGAAATAAGCAGTGAAGAACTGCAAAAGGCTCCGGCAGTAGTTGACCTTACTTGGAGGGGGGCACCTTTAGAGCGTCAGTTTAACACCATTTATGATATTAGTTCGCTAAAGGACTTGGGCCCAAATGTAAAGGTGATTAAGCTATCATCAAACTCATTAAAGAGCCTGCCAGCTGGAGTATTCGATAAGGCTGTAAACCTTGAAGAGATATACTTAAATGGTAATAAAATTTCAGAAATACCTAAGGACATATTCAAGAACAACAAGAAGTTAAAAAAGGTGTCACTTGCCTCTAACCCAATTGCTATCTTGGATAAGGATTTATTTGCAAATAATCCTGAAATAACTGATATAGACCTTGGAAATACAATGATAAGCGAAGTAAAAGAGGGTACTTTTGACAATCTTGCCAAGTTAAAAAACTTAGACCTAAGTGCAAATGACCTATCAATATTGAGCGATGGCCTATTTAAGAATAATAGAGACCTAAGGTCTTTATCAATAACAGACAACGCCCTTGTAAAGCTACCTACTAGCATAGGTGGTGCTAGTAATTTACAGAGGTTGGGACTAGGAAACAATAGGTTGGCTACACTTCCAGCCTATGTGGGTGAATTTACTAACCTAAAGCACCTAGACTTAAAATTCAATAATATATCTAGCATTAGTGAAGATATATGGAAAAATCTAGCCAAGAGGGAAGGTTTGAAAATAGACTTAACACACAACAACCTTACAAGTCTACCTAGGCTGGATGATGTTAAATTCGACTCTTTGAACATAGCTAGTAACCTACTTCCAGCAGAAATGCCAGCTGCTTATGAGGGTCTAAAGATAAACAAGAGCCAGCAGGGTGGATATTATGCCCAAAGAAGCCCAGTGGACTATAATTTAAGTGCCAAAAATTGCAAGGTTGAGTTTAGTGATAAGGGTGATATAAATATCCTTGACCTATTAAACTGGAATGAGGCTGTCACTTTCGAGAATAAGAAGATATTTAAGAAGGATGAGTACAAGGACTACTCTGACAAACTATTGAAGAAAAATGGTGGAAAGTACGATGATATAGCAGGTAAAATAAGACAGGCTAGGGACTTTAAGATAGTTACTAGAGTAGAGAGAGTCTATGATGATGGGTCTACAAAGACTATTTACGAAAAAGAAGACTTGAACAAGCTAGCTGACCCTAAGGAAACTGCAAGCGATAAGAGGATGGAAAATGGCAGCCTATACAGGCTTACTCAACAGCTTTATACCCTTGTAGTAGGAGAATGGGTAAAGAACTATGAAGTTAGCAAGGAAGCAAGGGCTACAGTAGATGCAAACTCAAAGACTGAAACAGGCTCAAGCGAAAGCACAAGTGATAAAAAGCTAATGAAGTATACACTACCTGTTAATTTAGTTAAGTATGACAACCGTTCAGAAAACTCTATGGGTGCAGATGCTATGGACAAGACTGTAGAGGTAGAAGAAACTAGCCAGGGCATAAAACTTACCTTAAATTTCCATTCTATGGAATACGTACTTGCAGGCAAGAAGAGAATTGGTCACCTATACAGGATGGGTGTATATGATACAGTAGATGAAGCGACTGGAAATGACTATGTACCTGCCAAGGTTCTTTCAAAATATGAAGATGCCGGTAGTGAATTCCCAGGTAAGGTTTCTTTCACTAGGACTAAGAGGGGCGAAAAGGAAATAGCTGTTAGAGTTTGGGTTGATGCTATGGATGCAATTGCTAAAGAAACTGGGAATGCTAACCAGGATGCCAGCCAGCCGGCTATATTGAGTATAGATTGGTCAAAAGCACCAAAGGAATCTATAATTGGTAAGGATACTGATAAAAAGACAGATAAAAAGACAGATAGTGAAGATAAAAACAATGATACAGCAGCTAGCAAGGCCCTATTAAAGAATAGTATTAAGATGGCTGAAAAGATGCTAAAGACAGGCCTTGTAGAGGGTAGAAGTAAAGAAATCCTAGAAAAGGCTCTTGAAAATGCCAAGGCTATCTATAATGCTGAAAAGAAGGGATCTTATGAATCTGCCAACGATATAATCATGTTTGCTATGGACAATATCAAGAAGGAGTCTGGAAATAAGGAATCGACAGACAAGCCTAAAGATATCGCCAACATTAAGGACCTAGACAAGGATATAGCAGAAAAAGAAAATAAGAATGGTGCTAAGCTATATTCAGTACCAGTAATATTATGGCATGCAAGTGACTCAAAGGAATCAATGGGTAATGGTGCCATAGTAAAGACTGCCATAGTAAGCGAAAAAGATGGTAAGTATACATATTATGTAGACTTTAATGGAATGCCATTCTTTGGTATGTATGGCCACCTTTGGGACCTAAGTGTATATGAAAATGGGTTAGGAACAGCTAAGAGTCCTGCTAAGGTTGAAAAGACAAAGATGGATAAGGACTTAACTGGTCAGATGAGGGAATTCCCAGCAAGGTTCTCATTCACAAGAAATACAAAAAGAAAAAGAAATTTTTGCAGAAGTTGCTGTTGATGCAATGGATTCAATGAAGAATAATGCCGAAAGCTATGATAAGATTGTAAAGGGTAGTGGAAAGCAAAATGCCAAGTTTATCTTTGACTGGTCTGCAGCAAAGCAGTACAAGGAAGGTGAACAAGAGGCGACAAATAATAGTGGTGGAAGGCTAGCAGGTTCTGATAGGTATGAAACTTCAACTAAGATAAGCCAGAAGTACTTTGATAAGGCGGATACAGTTGTCCTAGCCAGTGGTAAGAACACAGTAGATGCCCTTGTATCAGCTTCATATGCAGATGCCAAGAAGTCCCCAATCCTATTATCTAAGGTAAGTGATGTACCAGCAAGTGTAAAGGCTGAAATCCTAAGGCTAGGTGCCAAGAATGTAGTAATTGTAGGAGGAAATGCCTCAATTAGTGCCCAGGCTGAAAATGAACTAAAGGCTATGGGAATAAGTACTAGGAGGATAGCAGGATCTAGTAGGTATGAAACATCAGCGATACTAGCTCAGGAAGTAAAGAACTTAACTGGTTCAGACAAGTTAATCCTAATTACAGGCCAGGATAAGAAGGAAGCTGATGCCCTAACAGTATCAAGTATAGCTACTAAGTCTGGTATACCGGTAATGATGACAAAGGCTAATGAGCTTGATTCTAATGCCAAAGCAAAGATTAACTCTTGGAATCCAAGTCAGGTAATAGTAGTTGGTGGTAAGTCAACTATATCTGATGGAGTAATGGACCAGATAAGTGCCAAGTCTAAGACAAGGATAGCTGGTGCCACAAGATTTGAAACAGCTGCTATGATAGCTAAAGAAGCATATCCAAGTAGTAAGCATTTATTTGTAACAAATGGCTATAAGGCTGTAGATGCATTAGCAGCAGGAGCTGTAACAAAAAGGGCTAAGTCACCAATAGTATTGGTGGGAAGCAATAGTTCCACAAATGAGGTAAAGAAGCTAGCATCGGGCAAGGCAATAACAATCCTAGGTGGTACTAGCACAGTTAGTGACAAGGTTATTGAGGAGTTTAAGTAAGAAGCTTACCAATATTTTAAGTGATATGAATGCAGTAAAATCTAATTATGTTTAATAAGGAATGACTAAGGTCAGGCCTGACTAAAAGCCGTCTTATTATCAGTAATGATAATGAGACGGCTTTTTTGAATACTTCTTGACATAAAAGGAGTAGAGTTGTATCATTAAGTTAGCAGATGTTTTTTAAAAGTAAATCATTAAATAATCAATATGTAATCTTTTATAAATATAATCCGTATAATATGAGGTGATGTAAAGTATGCTAAAAAATGTATATGTCAAGGTTTCTTTAAACTTTATAAGGAAACATATGCTGATATACTTATTGGTTTTAATAGCAATCCTAGTATCAGTATATGCTGTTTTTGTTCCTTTTGTAACGGCCAAGAGCCAGTCTATTAACTATAAAAGGGTTGTAGAAAAGGTTTATCCAGACTATCCCGCCACATCCTATTTTGCAAGTAATAGGGAGGCCAAATTAATTGAAGAAAATAAGGCTGTGTCAAAATCTATCAAGTATGAAACTACGGATTCTTTACCAGTCAGAAATCTAGACTCGAGTATGAATTAAAGGGTTATACAAGAGAGGCCCTTGATGCCAACCAATATGTTCTAGCAAGTGGACGTTTACCTAGAGAGAATGGTGAAATGCTATTGGATAAGTCCTACCTAAGTCAAGAGGGGAGTCCTAGTCTGGGGGATTTCATTTTAGGCATCAATAATCTAGAATATGAGCTAGGAAACAAGCATGAAATATATTCTGCAACTAAAAAATATAAGATAGTAGGCCTTATAGAAAAAAATAAGGATTATACTAGGGCTATCAGCAAAATTAAGACGAAAAACAGGGTAAGGGTCAATCCAATCTTATGGATATATAATACTGACAAGTACCCAGACCAGAGCCTTAGCTATACAGTTCTAATTAAATTTAAGGATGGTATGAATAACCTATATGGAAATTGTGTAAAGCTGGGAATTGATGTAGCCGATGATCCACAAATGGTAATACAAAACTTTGAGCTCTCAAGGTTAAATGAATCTATTAGCAATGTTACTAGGAGCAATGACGACAAGACTTTAATTTTTGTGGCAGTCCTCTTTATAGCCAGCCTATTTAAGCTATTGAATGATATTAGACTTAGAAATATGGGACTATTGAAAATACTGGGGGCTAAAAGTAAGGATGTATTTAAAATGCTAATAGGAGAGAGTTTGCTATTAGGTTTACTTGGATTAGTCCTAGGTCTATGCATAAGCTATGTCCTGACCTATAGGTATATAGGGGGTAGTAATGTTACAGATTCAGCAATAGACGTTATGCTAGACAACTACAGGGTTTACTTTAATGCAGGAGATATATTGCTAGTGATTACTGTTATATTTGCCCCAATCCTGGTCAACATAATATATTTAATAATTAAGTACAATAAGACAGAGGGTCTTGACCTACTTAACGAGGATAGGAAGACTAGGGCGAAAAATATCAATTTAGAAAAAATAAGGATTAGGAATATAGTATCAAAAATAGCTACAATCGGTTTTTTAAATAATCTTTATAACTATCTACTACCAATCCTTATAATTGTAATTATGGTCAGTAGTATAATTAATGTTCTAGGCGTTGAAAAAACTATGGCAGAAAAATGATTCTGCTTATGATGTGAGTGAAGCAAGCTATCTAGGAAGGAATTTCCTCGTTAAAAAGAATTCTAGCTTTTCCATAGATAATGGAATTGATTCTAAAGACCTAGTGGACATAAACAAGTACAAGAACTTCACGCAAAATATGGAGCTATATGGTTATTTAGTTGAAGATACAAGCCAAGTGAATAATTCTGTACTAGAGAGTAAGGGTATTTCATCTAGTAGGGGTAAATATGAATTTGACTGTACTATTACAGGTATAGATTCTCTTAGACAAGAGGAACTTAAAGACAAGGGTATACTTTCCAGCGAGGATATTAAGAATATAGGGCAAGAGAACCAAGTCTATGCTGTGACAAATAACTTCTATTATGATGGTCAAACAGACAAGTACCAAAAGTTCTTGAAAAACCTAAAAGATGGTCAGATCGTATATATAAAGCTACCGTGTATAAAGGATGGTCTACAGACTTATAAGCTTTTACCTGTGAAGCTTATACCAAATAAGAAACCTAAGGCTACTATAGAGGAGAGGACTGCTAGTAATTCTTCCACAGTAGAGATAATGTTTGACCTAAATAGGCTAAAGAGCTTGACTAATACAAGCACAGTTAGTGCTATTAGGTTTGATGTCACATCAAGTGATGAGGCAAATCTAGTTAAGTCTAGATTATCCTCGAGGTTTGAGGTCAAGGACAGGGATAGAGAAAGACTAAATAAAAAGGAGCTTAGAGATAAGACATACTTTGATAAATCAAATTTAGGCTAAGCTTCTATTCAATACTCCTATTATTCTCCTTAGTATTTACTATAAGGATAATAACAGACAAGAAGACAAGAGATGTTGGTGTATTGAGGATGCTAGGGGCTGACAAAAGGTTAATAAAAAAGACCCTATTTATCGAAAATATGATATTTGTAGTGACTAGTCTGGTGATTGGAGTGTCAATAGGCATATATAGGGTCTATAAGTACTACAAGATCACACGTGACCAAGACCTATATTATAAGGGAATAGCACATGTAGAGTTTCATCCACCATATGCCACTATAATTGTTTTAATAGTATTAGTATTTATAATATCAATATTAATGCAGATGTACTCAAATAAAAGGCTTGTATCAAAGAATATAATGCTTGATACAAGAAGTGAATAGTGAGATTTATTTTATGAAAGGTTGATAATATGAAATCCTTAAAGATTGACAATGTGAAAAAATATTATGGAAAAAAGGAGAGTCTAGTAAAGGCAGTAGATGGTATAAGCCTAGAAATTGAAAATGGAAAATTCACTGCCATAATAGGAACTAGTGGTTCAGGAAAAAGTACCCTGCTTCATTGTATGGCTGGCCTAGACAAGCCAACTGAAGGTAGCGTATTTCTTGATAAAAGAGATATATACGCCTTAAATGATGATGAGTTGTCAAAAATTAGGAGACAAGAATTTGGATTTATATTCCAAAGCTTTAACCTAATACCAGTCCTTAATGTTTATGATAATATAATCCTACCAATCCAGCTAGATGGAAAGAAGGAAGACAAGGAATATATTATGGCTATAGTAAAAAAGGTTGGACTAGAAGATCAGCTAAAGAAGTTTCCTAATGAGTTATCGGGTGGTCAGCAACAAAGGGTGGCAATTGCAAGGGCCCTATCCAACAAGCCTGCTATAATATTTGCAGACGAGCCTACAGGAAACCTTGATAGTAAGACTACTGAAGAGGTAATGAGTCTCCTTAGGTCTACTGTAAAAGACCTAAACCAGACCCTACTTATGATAACTCATGATGAAAATATAGCAAGGCAGGCAGATAGGCTGATTACCATAAGTGATGGGAAAATAATAAGTGATGAAAGAAATGTATAATTCTAGAAAGCTTTAGGAGGAACTAATTAAGCTTGAAAATAAGGAGAATACTATGGAATTTATTATTGCAGAGGAGGGTCTACCAATAAATATAGGATATCAAGGGGCAAGTATTGCCTACTATGGTAGCGAAATAGAGCTTAGCTATGAAACAGTACCACCTCATGGGGACGAAATATTTTCTGCAAGTCTACCATTATTGGGTATTAAACTTCCATTTTGGATGTATGGGAGGAATCTTATATTTAGATGCCTACTATTTGCTTGCAGAAACAGTAAAGACTGGTAGCTGGAATCCTATTACAAGTATGCTTATCAATATTCATACGGGTGAATATGCTAGCTTGGGAGATTGGTATAATAGTATATTGGTTAAGGACGAGGGAATCGAACTAGTAAATACTTTTGATAGGAAGTCTATGGTCCTCAAGGATATTAATAATCTTGACTGGATATAGTAATAATAAAGTTATTGCATAGGGGGAATAAGCAATGTCTGATTCAACTAAAAAAATCAAGCAAGATATTGAATCTGAAAGAGTGAGTCGTAGTAAGCTTGGCAGGGAAGATCTAGAGAAGCTATACCTTGATTTAGAAAAAGAGGATTTTCCTTCAGATAAGAGGATTAAATTTATAGGTGATTTGACTAATAATGTAAAATAGTGTATAGTAGTATAAATACCTAATTGATTAGTGTGTATTATTTTTATACCTAATTTGAATATCTAATGCATACATCTAAATTGTATATCATAGGGTCTTTCACTAAAGTGTATACAGGATATGTTTTTAATATGTATTTTTAATATCAATAAAGAATGATTAGCTTATTTATATTAGGGTAAGTATATAATAATAAAAAAATAATACAGTATTAAGGAGGAATGTTATGATTTGGTCATTGATTGTTGGAGGTTTTATAGGATTCATTGCAGGAGCTATTACCAAAAAAGGTGGAGCAATGGGAATAATCGCTAATATTGTAGCCGGCTTAATAGGTTCTTCCGTTGGTCAATCATTATTTGGCACATGGGGTCCAAGCTTAGCTGGAATGGCATTGATTCCTTCTATAATAGGTGCAGTAATTGTAGTTGCAGTGGTATCGTTTTTCTTTGGTAAAAGGGAATAAGTACTATTTAGTTGCAATGTATAGTTAGGTATGGTTGATAAATAAGCTTATGTAATATTGGAAGATTAATAGAATACTAATCACATTGAAAGCAAGTAGAAAATCAACCTATAATAAAATAATAAAGGAGATGTTATTATGACAACAGAAGAAAAGATCAATAAAGCAAAAGGTGCAGTAAAAGAAGGCCTAGGAAAACTAGTAGGTGATAAGCAACTGGAAAAAGAGGGTGCTACAGAGAAAACAGCTGCAAAACTTAAGGATGTTGTAGAAGATGTTAAGGGTGCTGTAGAAGATGTTGTGGAAGATGTTAAGGGTGCTGTAGAGGGTACAATTGATGGTATCAAAAATGTTGTAAACAAAGAAAAATAATAGACGTAAAAACTTAGTGATTAAGCATTAATCAAGGAGGAGTTTATGTTTGAACAAGTAAAATTGGATTGCAATTATTATGATCTGGAGCCCTATATTGATACCCTAACAATGGAAACTCATTATGGAAAGCATCATGCATCATATACTAAAAATTTTAATGAAGCAGTGGAAAAGGCTGGACTCTTCGGTAAGACAGTTGAGGAGATACTTTCCACACTTAACAACATACCTGATGTAGATTTAAGAACTTCTTTACAGAATAATGGCGGTGGTTATTATAACCATAACCTATATTTTTCTATTATGGGTCCTAAAAAGGATACAAAAGCAAGTTCAATATTAGAAGAAGCGATTAAAAGAGATTTTGGATCTTTTGAAAATTTGATAGAAACTTTGCAGAGCTTGGCTCTGGGACAGTTTGGGTCAGGATGGGCATTCCTTTCAGTGGATAAGAATGGAAAGCTATACGCTACTAAGTCTCCAAATCAGGATAATCCATTTATGGAAGAAGGGGCCCATACACCTATATTATGTATAGATGTATGGGAGCATGCATATTATCTTCAATATAAGAATTTAAGAGGAGATTATATAAAGAATTTTTTAAGCATTTTGGATTGGGAAAAAGTAAGTGAAAATTATAAAAATGTAATTGACTCCAAATAGTATATATTTAATTTAAAATATTCTTAATGAAAGTGTAGTTGCAAAGCTGGACATCTGCTCGAGTTTTAAAGCTACACTTTTTTACTTTAATAATAAATATAGTCTATTTTACCTAGTAAATAGATTTATGTAGTAAATAGGAGAAATTGAATGGTAAAACGAATTTTTAATATAGCATTGGCCTATGTGGGGGTTGTTATTGGTGCAGGGCTATCCTCAGGTCAGGACTTTAATGCAATACTTTGTAGGTTTTGGTAAATGGGGTATTATTGGTACTATTGTTCTTGGTATAATAAGTGTTATCTTTGGTAAGATAATAATTACACTAGGCAGTTATTACAGATCAAATGATCACTATGAAGTACTTTCACAAATCGCAGGACCTATTACTAATAAAATACTAGATATTGCTCTAATTATTTCATGTTTTGTTGTCGGTTTTGTCATGATAGCAGGTGCAGGGTCAAACCTCAATCAACAATTTGGTTTACCTTTTTGGTTGGGGGGATTAATATGTGCATTGTTAGTAATCTTTGTTAGTTTTCTTGATTTTGAAAAGATAACAAATGTTCTTGGTATATTCACACCATTGGTTTTCATCATGATAATGATTATGGGGGCGTATACTTTTATAGGTCGTAGCTTTAATTTTGAGGAACTAGAGGCAATTTCAAGCACAATTTCATCACCGATGCCAAATGTATGGATTTCCTTACTTAACTACTTTGCATTAACTGCCATGACAGGTGTATCAATGGCCTTTGTATTGGGTGGATCCATAATGAGAATAGGGGTAGCTGAAAAAAGTGGGACCCTGGGTGGTCTAGTAGTTAGTATTATAATTACAGTTACAACATGTATCCTATATGCCAATGTAAAGCTTGTATCAACGGTTGATATTCCAATGTTGGCTATTGCTAAGGAGATTCATCCTATCTTTTCACTAGTATACGCTCTTATCATATTTGGGCTAATTTTTAACACTGCTTTTAGCTTGTTTTATGCCCTAGCAAAGAGATTTTCTTCCAATAAGCCTAAAAGATTCTATCCAATTATGATAGTTACTGTGGCTCTAGGGTATGGATTATCTTTTATGGGGTTTAAGGAATTGGTATCGATTATGTATCCCTTGCTAGGCTATATAGGTTTTCTTATGTTGATTATATTGGCCCTTGCATGGATAAAGGAGAGGACTAATATTAAGAGCGAGAAGTATTTAAGACGTAAAATGATTAGGTTAATTTCTAAAAAGTATGATGATGAGCAAGAATATACTAAGAAAGATAAAGAAATTTAATCAGCTAGGAGAAGATTCAATAGTTGATGCGCAGGATATTAAGAGTGATATTAAAGAATTGCTTAAAGATGAGTTATCTGAAAATAATAAATGACAGGCATGCTAAATAAGGTAGGTGTAAAAATGGAATTAGATACTTTACAAGATGAACCAAGACTTATCTTGACATATCCTCATAGGTTAAAATTTAATAGAGTAGCCTTTGTTTCCATGATATTGTTAACTCTAATTGTTTTATGGATACTAATACAGCTTACGACCTATAATACTGGTTTTTCAGGTAAAGTCATAGTGACGATAGTGCTGATTGTACTACCATTACTTATGTGGTTTATTGCTTATTACAACTACTTAAATGGTGTAAAATTGGAATTTTATGGTAATAATTTGATTAAATATTACACTTATGGAAGCAGGGGCAATAGTCTATTACATTTTAAATTTCAAGCCGAAGATATAGGAAATATAAAAATTAATAAGTATCCCTTCAATTGTGTGAAGCTGACCATAATAATTAAAAATCCGATTTTTTGTGGTTTACACGAGAAGAGGTTGAATAAGCCAAGTAGGGTGACCATTATCGTAGCTAGAGAAAAAGCAGACTTATTTATGCAAGAGATGAAGGGGCTAAACTTAATGTTCAAGGACCAAAATCAGATGTAACTGATTTACCTAAGAAGTAATTTATAAAAATTTTATAAAAGCATATCCTAGAGTACAAGTCCCACTTAATATAATTGAAAAATATTGATATTAGAAACAGTAAATCAAAAGGTTTGCTGTTTTTTTTGCTAAACCTGAAAATAAAAGCGTCTATAAATATAAAAAAATGCCAGACAAAAGGATTCATGAGAAAATAAAATGGACATCAAAACCAATATATAGCTAGCTCCAAATGTAGTTTTGCCGAAAGATAGGTTTAGGCACCAGAGAAAAATAATCCAAGCAAAAATATGATATAATATAATCAGGAAAGTTAAACTATTTTCACCAATATATAGGTTAGGGAGACCGGTTATGACACTAGATAAAAAAGACTTCAAAATGAACATGAGTAGAGATAAATTTAATATGCTAGCGACTTTTACAGGGGACAAGTACCTCTTCTGCCAAAGCTCTTTGGCCCAGGCTGTTTTGATAGATAGGGTGAGGTCAAATTTTTGTGGTGCCTACCACGAAAGAATAAATATAACAAGTCTTCAGGCCTACATAGTTAACCAGGTCAACCTATTTTGGCCACTTATGGGTGAGGGGGTTAAGCCAAATACCCTGTCGCGTATAGCTAGTATCTTTTTATTAAATAAAATAATAGGTGACAGGAGGTATTTTGATGGATATTTTCAGGGCTTAAACTCAAATAATTTAAATATTGCCAACCAAATTTACGGGGCTATGATTGAGGCCAGTATGAGGTCTATACCTCAAGAGGCCATAGCCCATAGGATTTCAAGGTTCAAGACTTCAAGGTCTAACAGGCATATATTTGATGATATGAAGAATGTAATAGTTGAATACAGGTCAATAATGGATAGGTTGTGCCTATATGATTTACCGGCCTTAGTGGATAAGTATTATAGGGATTTAGCAGTAAATGATAGGTATATAGACCTTACATCAAGTAATAAACTTGCAAACCTAGAGGACTTACTTGGTGGAGTTGAAAAGGCCCAAAACCTGGTCAAGCCAGGTGGGAAAAAAGAAGACATCCATTTTGATACCTACTATGATATGTATATAGGTCTTATAAACACACTAGAAGATCTTGTCAACCAGGATAAGATAAGTCCTGGTAGAATAGGAGTTATAGTACCTAATAAGAGGCTTTTAACGGATACAGATTTGGATAAGATAGGTAGTGCCTTGGGGCATAGGGTAAGGTATGTACCAGGGAGTGAGACTATTACGAGGACTCGAATAGGAAATCTTGTCTTTAGTGCCCTGGCTATCTATAGAGACTTGGAATTTATTTAAGCCAGGAGGACAAGCTGGAATTATTAAGAGTTTTTAATCCAGGCAAAACGTATATATATCTAGCGAGAAATATAGAAAAACTTATGGTGGATATCCGAAAGGCCCTGTCTATCGATACATATGGCCAGGTACCTGACCAGGAGTTTGCGAAGAAATTCTTTATTGACTACCTAATGGAGGCTGATGTAGATGACCATGATATGCTAGTAGTAAGTGGTTTCTGCGACCATTTAAAGGACCTAAATATACTGACAGAGGCTTGTGACAAGGTAGAATTTATATCTATTAGTGATGAGGCAAGGTTAGGATTTTTGAAGGAATATTCAAGTATTTTTCCAGGAAATATGACTAAAATGGAGCTTGCCTATATGGATAATATCTTAGTCATGACCTTGGATGAATATAAATTTTTAGCAGAGGATAGGGACCACCTATTGGTCTTTGATGCAGACTCAAAGGCCTATATCAGAGGGGTGGAAAGTAACCTTGATACAGATCTGGCCTATATGGAGGATAGCCTTTTAACCAATATTGACGACACTAACCTAGACCAGATTTACAGGGACTTGGAAGTAGACAAGAACAAGACCTATATGAAGGACTTATGGTCAACTAGGAAATTTTTGGGTGAGGGGTCTTTGGAAGACCTGAATATTTACCTACTATATTCAGACCTGGCTATAAATGGATATGATCACTTGGGAGACAGGAGGCTACTATGGACATAGTTTTTAGGAAAGACCAAAAGGAAATTATGAAATATAAGTCTGGTAGCATGGGAATCCAGGCGGTTCCGGGTGCGGGCAAGACCTTTATAATTACCAACTTAGTTGCCAAGCTCCTGACAAAGATGAAGGATGAAGACCAGGATGGCAAAATCTTGGTCCTAACGTATATGAATAGTGCCGCCAATAACTTTAAGTCGAGGATAAGGGCTATTTTGGAAGAAGAGGGCCTAGACAAGGCAAGTTTTGAGGTAATGACTATCCACTCCCTGGCTATGAAGATTATTAGGGAGAATACCGATATTGCCATGTTAAGTGAGGAAAGTCAGATAATAGATGACTATAAGAAGGGCATCCTAATCCAAATGGCCATAGATGAATATGAGTCTTTACCGGCCAATGAAACAAGGATCAGGTCCTTCTTAAAAAAGGAATTGAGGGACGACCAGGCCCAGGTAGACAAGTGGTATAGGGAGTTTACAAATATTACCCTAAATACTATTAAATTGATGAAATACGCCGATATTAGTGTAGATAGGCTGGAGGCTTACCTAGATGGTGGACAGGCCACAATTATGAAGATAATAGGACCTATCTATAAGAATTACCAGGCAATACTGGACCAGGAGGGCTACTTTGACTATGATGATATTTTGATAAGGGCCTATAGGATCCTGGTAGAAAATGAGTCGGTAGCAGAAAAGTACCAGGCCAGGTATGCCTATGTATTTGAGGATGAGTGCCAGGATTCCAATGAAATCCAGGGCAAGATTATAGATGTAATTTCATATAAGAAGGCCAACCGTAAAAAATCTAAGAGAAACCTTGTAAGAGTTGGTGATGTTAACCAAAGTATAACAGGTACCTTTGCTGGGTCAGACCCAAAGTACTTCAAGGAATTTTGCTCACAGGCTGACCACTATTATGAGATGAATATGGCAGGTAGGTCATCTAGGGATATATTGGACTTAGCTAATTTTCTAGTAGACCAGACAAGAGATCACTTGGAGAGCATACATATTGAGCCAGTGGAGAGTGGCCAGACCTACAAGGGAAATCCAAAAACAGACAAGTATATGGTGACTGCCAGGTCACTAAAGAACCAAGAAGAGGAAAGGGACCTTGTTGCCAAGACAATAGGCTACTACCAAAAGGCATTCCCAAACTTTAGTATAGGGGTATTATCTTTTTCAAACTATGATATAGATGATCTAGGAGACTTCCTAGATGCTAGGGATATAAAGTATGACAAACTAGGGGCAGATTCTAAGGTTAGGAAGAAGCTAATAGGGGACCTAAAGTTGGCCCTGGACTTCCTGCTAGAGCCAAGTAGGGAAATCTTTGTAGACCTAGTCATGGATGCCTTTGTAGCAAGATTTGACCTTGACCTAAGCCAGGAAGAAATAGAATATATAGCCACTAGTTTGACAAAGAAGACCATGAGGCCCTACTTTATGATAGTCCATATAGAGAGGATTGGATATCCAAGACTAGGGTGAGGCTTGATGATAGTATCAGGATGAGTTTTTCCAAGAAGATTGACCAGGCAATAGGATCAATTAGGTCTATTTGTGACCATAACCAGGCAGACAAGTTAGGCTTGGTTTCTTATATCTTGACTAGGCTAAGCTTGACTAGTAATGAACTTCTTTTGTCCAAGTATATAGTATTTTACCTTGGAAATTTACTTTCTTATGAGGGGGCAGACCTATCAAGACTTGCCCTAAGTTTGGACAAGAGGTATAGCAGGGTATTTGACGGTGCGATAGAGTCTATATATGATATGGGTGAGACAGACCCCCTAGGGGGGAGCGTGACCCTAGCTACAATTCACAAGTCTAAGGGTATGGAGTGGGATGCAGTAATTATAACAGGCATAAACAAGTCAGACTTCCCATCTAGCCTGGATGACTACTTTAGGGTTGATAGGAAGTATCTTAGGTCAGACTTTAAGTATCCAGAGGCCTTTGTAAATATGGACATAGATAATATTCTGGGCGAAAATCAGGGCAAGACAAGGACCTCATATGAGGACGACCTCAAGCTAGGCCTGATTGGAGAGAGGGTAAGACTACTATATGTAGGAATTACCAGGGCTAAGTCCAGCCTCTTATTATTAAACTCAAAGAATAAATTTATAGAAAGTCTTAATAGGAATATGTTTAGAAAGGATTCTAGCTACCTTGAGCTATTGACAAGCTATATAGAGGAAAGAAAGAATCAGTGGAATGGTATAGAAAAATAGGTGGTATTGATGATTGATAAAGAAGCTTTAGAATTCAGACTCGAAAGACTGGTATATAGTCAAAATATGCTGAGTGCCTGGAAGAGAAGTAAAAAAGAATTTATAGACAAGTATATAAGGCGTATTTTTTGGTCAGATGATAGCCAGCTTGATAGGGAATATGAGGAGAATATGTCCTATGGTAGGGACTTTCACCTTATGTGCCAAAGGATATTCCTAGGGATAGAACCTATTAGTCTAAGAGTGAATTTGATAGGGACCTAGATAGGGTAAGGAAGATTTACAGGCTATATAGGGAAAGGTATGGTCATGACCTAAGCTTCCTGCCAGAGTATACCATAGAGCTAAAGGATAGGATCCAGGTTACATATGACCTTCTGGTAAAGATTTATGAGGGAGGTAAATTGACTAGGCTGGATATATGGGACTGGAAGACAGAACGAAAAAAGATAGAAAAAAGCAATGCAGAAATGAAGATGCAGACTAGGTTATATATGTATGTCTGCAAGGAGTCAATTGGTGTTGACCTAGAATGTGAGAATATAAGAATGTACTACTACCAGCCTGCAATTGATTTGCAGGTAATGGTTGATTACACTGAGGATAAACATCTTTCCAATAGGAATATGATTTATTCAACTATAGGGGAAATTAGGAAAATCAAGCTAGAAGACTTAAGAGAAGAGGTATAGGATGGGTGTAGGATTTATAAAAGGAAGGATTGGTTCAGATAGGAGCCAGGCCCTCTTGGACCTATGTTTCAAGGAGGCCAGGTCAGGCTCTAGGGGACCGATATTTATACTAGTACCAGAAAAGTATACATTTGAAATGGAAAAAAAGCTGAGTATTAGGCTTTTGAAGGATAGGGACCCAAACCTTAGGATTAGGGTAGTAAGTATGTCTACCCTGGCCAATATGGTATTTACTAAGGTTGGAGGCCTGAAGGAAAAAAAATTGACCTCTTCTGCTAGGGGGATGATGACCTATAGGGCTATTGAAGCTGTATCAAAAAATCTTAAGACACTAAGGGTGCCCCAGGACTCAACTGGCCTAGTTGATATAGTTAAGGATGCCATTATTGAACTAAAGCAGAACAAGATTGGACGTGAAGACCTTGAAGAAATGGCAAAAAAAACAAGTGATGATGCCCTTAAGGCCAAGCTTGAGGACATAGGCTTGATATATGCCTCATACGAGAAGCTAATGGAGGAGGACTATATAGATACAGAGGACTGGATAAAGTTATTTTCTAGAAAGCTGGTTTCTTTTGAGGAAATCAAGGAAGCAACTATCTTTATAGATGAGTTTACTGGTTTTACACCTATCCAGTACGATTTGATAGAGGGTCTAATTGCCCTATCAAAAAATACCTATATATCCCTGCTTTTGGATATGAAATCTAGGCTCGAGCTAAAGACGGTTTTTTCTAAGACCCATATTACCTACCAGAGGCTTATAGATATATGCAATAGTCATAATTTAGAAAGACTAGAGGATATAGATGTGGCTAGCCAGGGCTATTATTCAAGCCCTGAACTGGCTTATTTGGAAAAGAATATAAATCTCTATAGGGCCAAGCCCTTTGAAGGCAAGGTAGATAATATTGAACTGATAGAGTTTGAGAATATATACAAGGAAGTTGAGTATGTAGCAGCCAAGATAGTTGAGCTTGTGAATGACAAGGGCTTTAGGTATAAGGAAATAACAGTTGCAACTAGGGACCTAGATGCCTATTCCTACCTGGTAAGGGCTATATTTAAGGACTACAAACTAAATTACTTCCTAGACCAAAAGCTAGAGGCCAAGACCAACCCAATTCTTGTGCTCTTGACCTCTATTTTGAATATGAAGAAGGAAAATTACTCGTATAATTCTGTTTTTAACTATTTGAAAAGTGGTCTTGTCGGAATTGACCACGAGGATGTAAGCCTTCTTGAAAATTATGTAATAGCTAATGGCATTAGGGGGTCCAAGTGGTTTAAGGACTGGGACAAGCCCCTAATCCATAATATAGAGGACGATTCAGAACCTGATAATACATATATTAACGGTATTAGGCAAAGGGTTATGGAACCTATAGGCAAGCTACACAATAAGCTCAAGGGTAAGAATAGCCTTAGGGATATATCCTCCTACCTATATGAGTTTTCCCTAGATATAGGACTAGCAGAGAGAATTAACGACCTAATAGAGGAATTTAAGTCTCAAGAAAACCACTACAAGGCCAGGGAATACTCACAGGTATGGAATATTTTTGTAGATGTTTTGGATGAAATGGTTGAATTTTTAGGTGACGAAAAAATAGGCTTAGATAGGTATATAAGGCTAATGGAGGCAGAATTATCTGGTTTTGAACTGGGTATTATACCTCCTTCAAGTGACCAGGTATTCGTTACCAGTGTAGATAGGATGAAGAATCCGGATACAAAGGTACTGATACTAATGGGAGTAAATGAAGGAGTATTCCCTAAGACAATTGGAGACCAGGCCCTGATTAGTGACAGGGAAAAAGAAAAATTAGGACAAATAGGTATAAGTTTTGACTCAGATATGAGGTCAAAAACATATGATGAGGTCTTTCTGGTTTATAGGGCAATGGGACTAGCAAGGGAGAGGTTAATCATCAGCCACCCTGTATCAAGCTTTAAGGGAGATACTCTGAAGATGTCTTCTCTTATCAAGAAGCTAATGAAGATCTTCCCAAGTCTAAAGATGGAAAGCTTCTTAGAATCCGACCTAGACCCTAGTCACATATATGACCAGCTAGTTAGTCTTGAGGAGAGGGTCAAGGCTGAAAAAATGTTGGAATCCAGCTTAAATTACGATAACAGGGTCTCCAGCCTTAATGCGAATCAAGCCAGAATCCTGTATGGCCAAGGCATATTTAGTGTATCTAAGCTTGAGAAGTATGCAGCCTGCCCATTTTCCTATTTTATGAATTATGGATTGGCTGCCAAGGAGAGACCTATAAATGAGTTTTCTCCAATGGACTCAGGCATATATTCCCACAAGATACTAGATGAATTTTCCAAGTACTTGGCAAAATTCCATTCCTTGGAGAGAGATAGAGAAGGATTATATAGGAAGGTCAATAAACCAAATTTCTAATGAACTTATTAAGTCAAGGGCTGGCTATATACTGGACAGCTCTGAAAAATATAGGTACCTGTATACTAGGCTAAATAGGTCTCTTGTAGATTCTATATACAATATGTCTAAGCAGATAGACAAGGGACATTTTGAACCAAGGGGCTTTGAGCTGAGCTTTGGATTTAACTCAGCATATCCACCTCTTAAGCTAGACCTTGACGAGACTAGGAGGGTTAATATTATAGGTAAGATCGACAGACTAGACACCTGTAAGAATGGCGATAGGGAGTTTGTAAGGATAATTGACTACAAGTCCTCTGCAAAGGAAATAGACCTTACTAGCCTATATGGTGGCCTTCAGCTCCAGCTGTTCATGTATATGAATGCAGTGATAAATGCTGACAAGACTGGTAAGCTGGAGCCTGCAGCCGTTCTTTATTCGAATTTTTCTAACAAGGACCTAGACATGCCTGGTCTAGCAGATGGACTAGCCTTGTCTGACGAGGACCTAGAAAAGAAGCTACTAAGGGAAAATAAGTTTAGTGGTCTAATAGTCAATGATAAGGAAATAATGGGTCATCTGGACAAGGACCTTGGAGCAGGTGCATCTTCAGATATATTAAAACTTGAGCTAAAGGCAGATGGGTCTGTTTATGAGAGTCGTACTACCAGCATGTATCCAGAGGAGTTTGATACTGTAAGGACCTATGTAATGAACAAGTCTAGGGAGATTTGTCAGGATATTTATGACGGAAAGATAGATATTAGCCCTTACAGGAAGGGGACTTCAAATGCCTGTAGCTATTGCGAGTACAAGTCAGTGTGCCAGTTCGATCCTAGTATGAAGACAAATAGCTATAGGGATATAGAAATACCACTAGGTGACAAGTCTAATAAGTGCAAGCCTGATAGTGGTAAAAAGGCAGCCAAGAAAGATGGCCTTGGTCGCTATAGCGACATAATAGGAGTTTTGGCAAAGAAGAATAAGGAAGGGGGACTAACTAGTGGCGACTAAGTGGACAAGGGACCAGGCAAGTGTAATAGACCATAGGGGGTCAAATCTCCTAGTAGCAGCTGCAGCAGGTTCTGGAAAGACTGCTGTCTTAATAGAGAGGATTATTAGCCTGGTTACTGACAAGGATAGGCCTATAGATATAGACAAGCTATTGGTAGTAACCTTTACCAAGGCTGCTGCCAATGAAATGAGAGAAAGAGTAGGACTAGCCCTAGAGGATATTTTAGACAAGGACCCTGAAAATGAACACCTTCAGAGACAGGTACTCCTATTGAACAGGGCAGACATAACAACTATAGACTCCTTTTGTGGTCGAGTGGTTAGAGAAAATTTTCATGCCAGTGACCTTGATCCTAATGTCAGGACTGGAGACCCAGCTGAAATTGAAATGATAAAGAAGGATGTCATAGAAGATCTCTTTGAAGACCTATACGATGAAAAAAATGGGGACTTTTTAAGTCTTGTAGACCTATATTCAGCCAGGAACAATGATAAGCCCCTAGTAGACCTAATATTAAAGCTAAATGCCTTTGTAGACTCATCTGCCTATCCCGAGGACTGGTTAGACAGGGCTGCAGAAAGGTTTAATACTAGTGGCAAGGACGATAGGGAAATCATATCCTCTTACCTAGGACCATATCTTTCCAATGAGCTAAGTATCTTGGCTTCATCTATCTATAGACTGGAGGCAGTAGTAGAACAGCTTGAGGGTTATGATGACCTGGCTAAGTACAGGGACTTTATTGGTCACCACCTTGCCTATCTTAGGCCAATACTGGGAGTCCTATCACCTAGGTTGGGACAGGAAAAAACAGACTTCGATTCAGATTTAGATTCAGGCTTTTTAGACCTGGACCTAGAAGCCTTGAAGAATTCTATTGATATATACAATTCAGGAATGGCAGGAATTAAAGCCTTTAGGATAGGGTCAAAGGTGGACGAATACGTAAAGGTTGACTATAAGAAAATAAAGAAAATGGTTGATGATATATTTTCTGATATAAGGTCAATCCTAGCTAGACTCTATATTGGCCTAGATGAGGTAAGGCTAGAACTGGATATGGCCTATCCTTATATGAGGGCTATATCAAATATAACTAAACTATTTAGGAAGTCCTACAGGCAAAAACTAAAAGGTCTAGGCCTGGTTGACTTTCATATATAGCGCATACGGCTCTTGATATACTTATAGATAGGTCGGGTGAAAGTCCTAAGCCTAGTAAGATTGCCCTAGCCTATAGGGACATGTATGAAGAGGTCTTTATAGATGAATACCAGGATAGCAATATGGTCCAGGAATTGATCCTATCAACTATATCTAGGACCAGTCCTGGTAACAGGTTTATGGTTGGGGACGTCAAGCAGAGTATATATAGGTTTAGACAGGCCATGCCTGAAATATTTATGAATAAATACGAGGACTATGCTATTAGTCAGGGGCCACTTGAGTCTGGACGTAAGATTCTCCTATACAATAACTTTAGGAGCAGGGCCCAGGTACTAGAGGCCTGTAACCACGTATTCATGTCTATAATGAGAAAGGCAACCGGAGAGCTTGATTATACACAAGAGGAGAGACTAAATCCGAGTGCCATTTTTAAGGACCTAGATTATGATAGCATTGATGAAAGTGCATACAGAGACCTGGTTGGGGGACCAGATAAGTCTGAGATTATCAAGCAAGGTCCAGCTACGGAGAGATTTAATATAGGTGGTCCTGTAGAGCTAAGGCTAGTGGACAAGAATTTTAATGAAGATGACCAGGACTTAAATGGACAAGCCTTGGAAGAATTTAAGTCAACATCAAGCTTTAGGTCCCAGTGCCAGGCTATAGGGGCCTATATTGACCAGGTGGTAAACAATAAAGAGAGGCCATACTTGGTCTTTGATAGAAAGCTAGACAAGTATAGAAGGATAGAATATAGGGATATAGTAGTCCTATTTAGGTCCCTAAAGTCTAGGGTAGAGGATATAGAAGATGTATTCGGCCAGCTCGGTATTCCCCTGTATTCAGACCTAGGAGGAGATTATTTCTCCACACTAGAGGTGAGCATATTTGAAAACCTACTTAGGGTAATAGACAATCCTAGACAGGATATATGTCTCTTATCTATCATGAGGTCACCAATATACAAGTTTGAGCCAAGTGATTTTGCCCTATTAAGACTGGTGGATAAGGACCTAGACATATATGGTCTCTTGGACAAGCTATATGAAATGGACCAGGCAGAGCTTGATAGCCTAGGAAAGGACTATCAAGACCTAAGACTTAGGGTTGTTGACTTTATGGACCAAATTGATGTCTACAGGAGGATGTCTGTCCTTATGCCTTTGGATGAATTTATTTGGTTCCTATTAAAGGATACTGGATACTATGCCTATGTGGGTGGTCTGGAGATGGGCCAACATAGGCAGAACAATCTTATCCTATTTTTCGAGAGGGCCAGATCCTTTGAAAAAACATCATTTAAGGGCTTGTTTAACTTTGTAAATTATATAGACAGGGTCAAGACTAGGGGGTCTGACATGGGGGAGGCCAAGGAGCTTTCTGAGGATGCAAATGTTGTAAGACTGATGACAATCCATAAGAGTAAGGGCTTAGAATTCCCCCTAGTCATAGTAGCCAAGGCTGATGGTAAATTTAATTTTAGGAGTAGTGACCATAGGCTATCACTTCATCAGGATATGGGTTTGGACCAAAGATTATAGACAAGGTTAAGAGGCTTAGTTTCCCAAGTATGGCCAAGCTATATATTGACAAGAAGATGGAATTAGAGCAAGAAGCAGAGGAGATGAGGTTACTCTATGTTGCCATGACTAGGGCCAAGGAAAAACTAGTATTTTTTGCTAATATAGATGATTTTAGTAAGCAAATGGACGAATGGAAATCAAAGGCAAGAGACCTAGATGGTAATATAGAAGACTTTGAAATATTGAAATCAAGGACCTATCTTGACTGGATTATGATGTCCATAGCCAAGCTAGAGGCTAGGAGAAAGGCCCTTGATGCAAGAGGTCAGGAATATGGATATATAGGATATAGGGACACAAATTGGATAATTGCTGTAGAAGACAGGCTAAGAGTTTTTAAGAGGGCCAAGGATATTGAGTCTAGGCTTGAGACTTTATTACCTAGTCAACTTGTGGAGACAAAAGAAGAAAAGTCTGTCCCTGGACATATAAGTGTAAGACCATATCATTTTCAGGCAAGCGCCCTTAAGCCAGCCTCTATATCAGTTTCTGAGGTCAAGAAGATTATAGAAGCAGAAGACCAGACCCAGTATGAAAACATGTACATGAGTAGGTCTATACCGGACCTTAAGACGCCTGCCTTTATGCATAGGTCTGAGTCAAAGCTATCCTTTAGTCCAGGGGAAAAGGGAACAATCTTCCACCTAGTGATGGAGCTATTGGACTTTGAAGGCTTATATACTTTGAGGGAGGATGACAGGGACCTAAAAGACAAGCTAGATGCTGACTTAGAGGCTCTAGTAGACAAGAATATATTAAGACCGGAAGAGCTTGCAACAGTAAATAGGAAGTGGATAGCTGATTTTGTGAAGACTCCTATTTTTGAAAGACTCAGCCAGGCAGCAGGCCAGGGACTCCTACACAGGGAGACCGCAATTGACTACAATATTAGCCTTACTGAAATATATAAGGATGAATCCATAGATGAAACGGAAAGAATTATGTTGGTTGGTATAGTAGATGCATTTTTTGAAGACCAGGATGGCGACCTGGTCCTAATAGACTACAAGACTGACTATGTAAGCAGGGATAGGTATGATGCTATAGTGGCTAGATATAAGCCACAGCTTGACCTCTATGCTAGGGCCTTGGAGGATATTTCCGGCAAGAGGGTAAAGAGAAATATATATACCTATTTAGTGTAGGTGACTTAGTTAGTTATGATTAGGAGGTTTTTATGAGGATACTTCATACGTCAGATTGGCATCTGGGTAAGACCCTGGAGGGCCATGATAGGCATGATGAACAGGTTAGGTTCTGTGATAATTTAATAGATATTGTGGAAGAAAATCAGGTAGACCTAGTCCTAGTAGCAGGGGATATATACGACAGCTACAATCCTCCCTCAAGTGCTGAGACCCTATTTTATAGGACTATTGAAAGGCTAGCCAAGGGCGGCAAGAGACCAGTCTTTATAATAGCCGGCAACCATGATAATCCTGATAGGCTAGAATCAGTTAAACCCCTAGTTGAGGGGCTAGGAATTACCATACTAGGCTACCCAAAAAGCCAGGCTAGTATGGGATCTTATAGGGGGTTTTCCATTGAAGAGGCCCAGCCGGGTTTTACAAAGCTAGCCATAGGTGGCCAGAAAATAAATATAATTAGTCTACCTTATCCAAGCGAAAAAAGACTTAATGATGCATTCGAAGAGGTTGGAGAGATAAATGAAATGCAGGAGACCTATACTAAAAGGATAGGAAGGATTTTCAAGGACTTAGAAGACCATTACAGGGACGATGAGATTAATATAGCCCTTAGCCATATATTTGTGGTTGGGTCAGCTATTTCAGATTCAGAGCGTAGGATAGAGCTAGGTGGTAGCCTTTTAGTTGAAAAAACAGACCTACCTGCTAGGTCCCAGTATACTGCTCTTGGGCATATCCATAAGCCCCAGAGGATATCCAAGGAATACAGGGCCTTCTACTCAGGCTCTCCAATCCAATACAGTAAAAATGAAAGGTCTTCATCAAAGTCCGTATACCTGGTTGACCTAGAACCAGGTCAAGAGCCAGATGTAAATCAAGTACTCCTAGATAATTATAGGCCAATATGCCTATTTAGGACCAAAAATATAGACCAGGCTATGGAAATATGTGAGGAAAGGTCAGGACATGATATATTTGCATATTTTGAGATTGAGACCAAGGACAGCATAGACCTAGAGGCTATTAGGAAGATGAAAAAGCTGATGAAAAACATCATCGAAATAAAGCCTATTTTAAAGGGAAGTCAAGACTTGGTGAAAAGGGAAATAGTGGATATAAGCAAGGCCAGCATTAGCCAGTACTTCCTAGACTTCTACAGGGAAGAAAATGGGGGATGGACCCAAGGCAGGACCTGATAGACCTGTTTAATAAATTGATCAGCAAGGAGGATGTAGACTATGAAACCAATTAGATTAGAAATTGATGGAATAAATAGCTACGCTTCCAAGCAGGTCATAGACTTTGATAGACTTACATCAAGGGGCATATTTGGAATCTTTGGCAAGACAGGGTCAGGAAAGTCTACTATACTGGATGCTATGACCCTAGCCCTATATGGTAATATAGCAAGGGGCAGCAAGGAGTTTATCAATTCAAATAGGGATAAGGCAATAGTATCCTATACATTTGAACTCGGCCTAGGTCAAGATAGGGTCAGGTATATGGTGTCTAGGAGATTTAAGAAAAGTGAAAGATCAGGAAAGACATCTGCTACAAGTGACTATGTAAGGCTTATGTCAATGGGTCAGGACGGAAATTATGAGGTCTTGGCTGATAAGGTCGGAGAGGTAAACAAGCAGATAAAGGCCATCCTTGGACTAGAAGAAGGTGACTTTTTGAAGTCGGTAGTCCTACCCCAGGGTAGGTTTGGTGAATTTTTATCACTGACAGGCAGGGACAGGAGAAATATGCTAGAGAGGATTTTTAATCTTGAAGAGTATGGTACAAACCTAAACCTTACTCTTGCAAGCTATAAAAAGACAGTAGGTGACCAAATTAATATAGTCAAGGCCAAGCTAGCAGAGTATCCAGAGGTTACTAAGGAAGCCCATAAGGACCTAGAAGGTCAAATAAAAGACCTCGGAAGCGACCTTGAGTCTAGTAAAAAGTTACTAGTAAAAGAGGAAAAAATATATCAAGAATACAAGGAGGTCCACAAGCTTATTCAAGAAAAGACTAGGCTTGATGCCCTAGAAAGGGACCTAATAGGACAAAAAGATGTGATGGAGGACCTAAGGTCTAGGTTGGATACAACAAAAGCCTACCTTGGGCTTGTCGATGATATAAAAAAATTGAAGGACCTAGACATAGAGCTTGAAAGGCTTGGAAGTGAATTGGACCTTGGCACAAAAAATTGCCAGGTCGTAAAGAGGGACCTAGCTAGGGAGAAGGAGATCCTACTAGGCCTAAAAAATGAAATAAGGTCTAATATCCAGGAAACAGCCTATAAGAATAAGATAAGAGAAGCCTACCAGCTAGAAAATGCTAAAATAGAGTTGGTCAAAGACAGGGCCAAGCAGGAAGTACTTGTTGAAGAAAATTTAGGCCATATAAGTAAAATTGACAAGCTTTTAGAAACTAGGAAGGAAGACCTAAATAAACTTGAAGACCAGATAGGCAATATAATTGATGCCCTGATTGAAGAGGAGAAAATACAGATACCAAGTGATGACCAGCTGATGGATATGAATTCGAACCTACATGATTTAGGGGCAAGTATATCTAAGTACGAGGAACATGAAGTCAGGTACGAGCAATTAAAAGGAAGAAACCGAGAGTGTCAGGACCACTTAAGTCATCTTAGGGAATCCTTGAAAGAAAAAGAGAAGGAAATAGGGTACAAAAAGGCGAGGCTTGATAGCCTTGTAAAAGAAAATGATGAACTTAGACTGCAAGACCTAGTCAAGGACTTAAAAAAAATACTCAGGGAAGGTGACTACATAGGTCATGCCTGTCCTGTTTGTGGATCAAAAATTGAAAGTATAGACAAGAACCCAGCTAGTAATATAGATATAGATACCTACAAGACGAATATAGAAAAAGCCCAGTTAGACCTAGAGAGGCTAGTAGAGGAAAGGGATGCTAAGAGATTAGACCTAGGTAGGTTAGAAGTACAATTGAGTATAGAAAAAGAAGAACTAGATAGACTCAAGCTGGACTTGGATAAGACGGATATTGAGGTCTTAAAAGCCAAATACAGGGCCCAAAAGGACCAACTAGAAAGAGATAAGATCCTAAAAGTTCTAAGAGAAGAGGAAATAGCTAGGCTAAACAAGGAAAAGGACAAGGCCAATAGGGTCAAGTCATCCATAGAAAAGGAACTAAGAGACCTCCTAGTAGACCTAGAATCAAAAAAGACGAGATTGGACTTGTATAAGGCAAATATAGACAAGCTAGAAGAATCCATAAAGACTTTTGAGGATAAGCTTGATTACCTCAAGAATAACCTAGGCCTTGATAATATACGGGAAGCATATGAAGAAATGCAAAGAAAGGAAGAGGCCTTTGATAGACTTAACAAGGATATACGTGGTCAAGAGGAAAAATAGAGGGGCTTAGGCATGAAGAGACAAGGCTAGTCGACCACTGCAAGGACCTCACGGGCCAAATAGACCTGGCAAGGGTGAAGAAGGAGACTATCCTATCAAGAGAGGAACTTAAGGACATTGATAGGCTAAGGAAGGAAGCCCTAAGCAAGGATGAATATGAGAGGTCCCTAGTTAGGCTTGATGACTACGATAAAAATATGCTAGAAGTGGGACATTCCATAAGGATGGTTATAGAGAGTATAGGAGGTAGAACCTTGGAAGAGGGGGCCATGCTGAGACAAGAAGACCTGTGTAAGGACTTAGAAGAAAGGATAGACCTGTTAAAGGACAAGCTTTCAACCCTTAGCTACCAGCACAAAAAGATGGGAGAAGACCTTGAACTGGTTGCTAGCTTCCTGAAAGACCTGGCCAATTACCAGGCAAGTATGGACTCTATACTAGAACTTGAAAGGGTATTGAGGGGAAATAAATTCGTAGAGTATCTTGCCCAGGCCTACCTACAAAATATAGTCTATGATGCATCGCAGAGGTTAGACCTAATCACAAGTGGTAGGTATGCCCTAGAAATAGATGGTGACTATGCCTTTGTAATAAGGGACAACTATAAGGGAGGCCTAAGAAGGTCTGCGGATACCTTATCAGGAGGGGAAAACTTCCTGGTATCCCTATCATTGGCCCTTGCCCTATCTTCACAGATACAGCTAAAGGGAAGCGCTCCACTTGAATTTTTCTTCCTTGATGAAGGTTTTGGAAGCCTTGACAGAGACCTATTAGATATAGTTATGACATCTCTTGAAAGACTTCAGGGAGAAAATATGAGTGTAGGTATAATAAGTCATGTGGAAGAACTGAAGAATATGATACCTGTCAAGCTAGAAGTAGACTTTGATGAAATAGAATCATCTTCAAAAGTTAAGCTTTCATGGTAAAATGAAGTTACTTGTGATATAATCCTGTATTTGACACTTTTTTTGATGATAAAAGCCGGAAAGGCTAGTAATACTAATACTTCCGGCTTTTTATATTATGTTTAAATTTTGCGTAATGTTCTCATTTTGTTGTAGCTTTTAAAAAATTTTTTCATATTTTTTTTCTGTTATAATTTCATAGTCTAGCCTATATTCAAAAACTTCGAAGATATCATCGCTTATCTGAGTTCTATTAAACGCTGGTATATAGTCATTCTGCTTAGTTTTAAGAATATTCATTTCTCGTAGAGTTTTTGTTATTTCACTTACTGTATATTTATTTCCTAACTTTACTTCAAGGATTCTATATACTGTAAGAGCTAAAAAGCAAATAAGAAAATGAGCTTTTATTCTCTCATCATTGCTAAGATATATCGGTCTAGCCTTGAATTCACTCTTCATTATTCTGAAACATTCTTCTATTTGCCATCTGTTTTTGTTTATTTGAGCTATTTCATGAGCTTTAGCCTCAAGGTTTGTAACAACAGCATAGAAGCCATCATACAGGGATTCTTCCATTATTTTGTTTTCATCAAGGCTTACTATTGACCTATCTGCGATTTCTCCATCTGATGTAACTTTTGTTTCGCGAATGAACCTTCTTATATCATTATCACGAATTTTCTTAGCAGCTAGAGAACCTTTTTTTATTAGTTCATTAGCTCTGTATATCTGATTTGATCTAATGTTTCTATGGTAGTCTCTGTATTTTATACTGTATGTTACTATAAGCTTTTCTTCAAGTCCATTTTCATTTATCCATCTTTCCTTATAAAATATAGTGTCTCTATTTTTCCTCTTCGTCAATTTCATTGATATTATATGATATAGTAGAGCCGTATTTTTTCCAACCATTAGGATCAAGAGACCATTCTTTAAGATGTTTCTTAATTTTTTTAAGACTCTGCGTAGTTATGTAAGCCCTATCCTTGATAGAGTTGTACTTTTTATTTGCATTACTCGAAAGACCAGCATCAGTGCACACTATGAATTTAGATAGATTAAAAATCTTCGATTATTTTTCTTTTCAAGAGGCCTAAGAGTGGTTTGTTCATTAGTGTTTCCACTGGTTATATCAAAGGTTAGTGGAATTCCATTGCCATCCATAAATAACCCCATCTGCACTAATGGATTAGGTCTGTTTTCTTTGGATCTCCCTGTATTGTCTTAGTTGACCTTCATCATCAGCTTCTTCGATTTCAAAGAAATAGTTTGTACAGTCATAGTAAAGAACACTAGCGTTTCTTTTGAGTAACTTTGGTGCTATTTTTTTATACAATTGCGACTGTATATAGTCACTTTCTTTATTCAGAACATCAAGAGCTCTATAGACCTGATGTAGGTCAAATTCAGGATCTTCAATAAACTTTTTAGATTCTTCGAATGCATTGAGTTTAGAACCGGGAAAAAGAATTCTAGTGTATATCAATCTTGAAAGAATGCTATTAAGATTATACTCGAATTTACCGTTTGAACTTATTTTTTTACAAATCTTATTAAGTCCAAGACTATGGTAAATTGATTGAAGTGGTAGATATCCTCCGTTAAATATTCTTTGACGATTGCTTATGGTTTGCTGAGGAAAAAGCTTCATATTTACCGGCATAATTTCAGTCTTTTTTTCCTTTTCTATTCTATTCAAATTGGCTATATAATCAAGTGCCCAAGCTTTAGCGTCAGCTACTCCGTATTTTTCCATTATCTCTGTTTCTGTTCCAAGTTTTTCAACAATAACAGTAGTTCTAGAATTTCCTTTTTATATCCTTCTGAACATAGAAGGAAGAAGCGTTAGCAGATTTAGATACAAGTAGTCTCATAATTCACCTCACAAAAAAATATATACTTATATTATATCATACATTGCGTGCATTGCGAAGACATAAATTTTAAAATTTGACAAAAAAATTAAGGCTTTTCAAGCCTTTGAATAGTAAATCTTCGATTACAAGTGTCAAACTCCCGGGCTTTTCAAGCCTTTGAATAGTAAATCTTCGATTACAAGTGTCAAACTCCCGAAATAGAATCATCTTCAAAAGTTAAGCTTTCATGGTAAAATGAAGTTACTTGTGATATAATAAAGAATAATGTTAAGATAAATTTCAATAGTAGGAGAGTGGTTTTATTGGATTCTGGTAGTTTATGGATTCAGATTCTAGTTTTAATTGGGTTAATAATAATATCTGCATTTTTCTCGGCATCTGAGACAGCGGTAATGTCAGTCAGCAAGGTGAGGATTAGGCACCTAAAGGAAAATGGCGTAAAGGGCGCTAGTGTATTAGAAAAGTTAATAGACCAGCCTAAAAAATTGCTAAGTTCAATTTTGGTGGGCAACAATGTGGTAAATATAGCTGCAACATCCATATCTACATCTCTATTTATGAGTATATTTGGGAATCAGGGTATAGCAATGGCTACACTTGTCATGACCGTATTGGTATTGGTTTTTGGAGAGGTTACACCAAAGACACTTGCAGCCAACAATAAGGAGAGGATATCCCTGGCCTTTGCCAAGATACTTAGGGTAGTTATAATAGTTCTTGCACCATTTGTATTTATTATAAATATAGTCACTACCATAATATTCAAGATATTTAGGATAAAGGATGATGATCCAAAGTCCCTAATAACTGAAGAGGACCTAAAAATAATGGTTAATGTAGGCCATGAAGAGGGTGTTCTTGAGCATGAGGAAAGAGAAATCATCAATAATGTGTTTGAATTTGGTGATATGAAGGCTGAGGATGCCATGGTACAGAGGGTAGACATGGTAGCCATAGATGTAGAGGCTAGCTATGAGGACATACTTGAAATCTTTAAGGAAGAAAAGATTAGTAGGATGCCTGTCTATAAGGAAAATATAGATGATATAATAGGTATCTTGAATATAAAGGATATAATATTCTTGACTGATGAAGAAGAGGAAAGCTTTGATGTTGAAAAGTATATGAGAGAGGCCTTCTTTACATATGAGTTTAAGAAGATATCCCAGCTTTTGGAGGAAATGAAGCTGGCCAAGACCCAGATAGCCATAGTGCTTGATGAGTATGGTGGTACATCAGGTCTACTGACAATAGAGGACCTAGTTGAAGTCTTGGTAGGAGATATAGAGGATGAGTACGATGAGGATGAAGAGGAAATTGTAAAGGTTGCCGAAAACGAGTATATAGTTGATGGAGGAACGAAGTTAACTGATGTAAACGAGTACCTATACAATGAATTAGAGTCTGATGAGTTTGACTCTATTGGTGGTTATATCATGGGCTATATTAATGGTCTACCAGAAGAAGGTCAAGAGATTGAGCTAGATGAATCTACCAAGGTCAAGGTACTGTCTCTTGATAAGAATAGGATAGAAAAGCTCCAGATATTTGCTAAGGAAATTGAAAAAAATGATGATGAAATTTCATTTAAGGAGTACATAGAGAAAGAAAATAATAAGGACAATGACTAGTCCTTAGGGGATTACTTTACCCGACTATAAAAGCAGGCTTTTAAAATAGGGCCTGCTTTTTAAAAGTTTTATTTAAGGGGCTTGACCTATGTTTATTGGACCCCAATCTTGTTTAGAAATACTATTTTACTAGATGATAGGACGGTGGTTATTATAAATATAATAGTTGATTTTCGAATGGATAATGAAATTAGAAATAGTCTGTTGGCGATGGGATTTGAACTGTATGATTCCTATGACCAGAGCCTGCTCTATGAGGGACTAAGGGGACATGTTGACCTATCAATATTCTTTGACGGCCAGACCTTTGTTTGCTCTAAGGAGTCCTATGACTATTATAGGCAACTTTTGTCAGACCATATAAGTGGAAAATACAGGTTGGTACAAGGAGTAAAAAATTTAGAAAAAAAATATCCTGGAGATGTAGCCCTCAACCTTGCCTATACGGGCAGCTATGCAATAGGAAGGCTGGATTCATTAGAACCAAGGCTGATAGAACTTATAGGGAGAAGAGGAGACCTTAAAATAATTTCAGTCAACCAGGGCTATGCAAACTGCTCCATATGTCAAGTGACGGATGGGGCTGTAATTACAGGTGATCCAGGCTTAAGTAAGACCCTTAGAGGCCGTGGTTTGGAGGTTCTGGAAATAAGTCCAGGTCATATAGGTCTAGATGGGATGGACTATGGCTTTATAGGCGGGGCTAGCTGTGACTTAGGCCAGGAAAGGGTAGGCTTTTTTGGCGACCTAGCTAGCCATCCAGATGGTGAATCGATTAGGTCATTTATTGAATACCATGGTAAGGAGGCTATTTCACTTGGAAGTGGAAGGCTAAGGGACTACGGTAGTGGCATAGTATTTTGGTAAAGACTTGTGGATAAAAACTGATTTGAGCAAGTGTATAGAGGGGCATTTATTGAAAACCTCTAAATTGTTTATAAGAGCCAAGATAAAAGGGGGAAGATATATTCAATATATCCTCCCCCTTTGGAATTATATTAATAACTTTGATTTTAGGCCCCAAGCCTTTCCTTTACAAGCTTCATAAGACAAAGGCAGGACTCGTAAATGTCATCATAGGTCTGGTCAAAATTACCAGTATACCAAGGGTCTGCTATGTCCCTTGGGTGGTCAGTCAAGTCCATAAACTTCATAACCTTAGATTGGTCAATGCTACCGAATTCTCTCTTAATATTGTTCATATTATTTTGGTCCATGGTAAATATGTAGTCATATTCATCTAGGTCAGACCTTTTTAGCTTGCTTGCAAACATATTATCTACAGAGATTCCATACTTTTTTAGCTTGTTCCTGGTACCTGGGTGGACTGGGTTGCCGATTTCTTCGTAGGAGGTAGCAGATGAATCTATGAAGACCCTGTCACTTAGGCCTTCTTCCCTTATCATGTGACGAAATAGGGCTTCGGCCATAGGTGACCTACAAATATTGCCGTGACAAACAAACATTATTTTTATCATCTTATTCTCCCATCTTATTTAAGAAGTTCCTAAGGGCTCCAACCATACCAGCATCGTTCTTTAGCTTGGCAAACCTAAGCTCTGTATTGTTTAGTATAAGTGGAGTTAAATACTTGGACAAGGCAACTTCTAATCTAGGCTTGAAGTAGTCCTCTCTTGCCATAATACCTCCACCAAGGATTATAATTCCTGGATTATATATGTAGGCAAGGGTAGATAGGCCAATAGCCAACTTATCTATCATCTTATCAACTGCATCTATATATACCTGGTCTCCAGCCTCTATCCTTTCAAATACCATCTTACCGTTAAGACTATCAGTTTCAAGACCCAGCCTTTTTCAAGTCCAGATGTCATAGCATATGTAGACGCAACATCCTCAAACCTACCACCTGGTATCATTATTTTACCGATTTCACCTGCACACATGCATTCACCAGTAATTAACTGCCCGTCCTGAATCAGGCAGGCTCCTATACCAGTTCCGACCGTAATCATACTTACTAGCTTCCTGTCGCTATTAGCACCCAGCCAAAGCTCTCCTAGTCCGGCGCAGTTGACGTCATTTTCTAGGTGACATGTAAGGCCCGTTTCATTTTCAACAATATCCTTGACCCTCATCATAGAGTATCCAGGTATTAGGTGGTCATCCGCATGCATGACTATACCATTTTTTGAGTCTATCATTCCATGGGTAGATATGGCCACACCCTCTAGCTTGTAGTCGGGCATAAGGCTCTTAGTCTTGGCAACCATCTTATCAACTATGCCCTTACCACCAAGTGTCCTAGCTTCAGAATTCATGCTGCCCTTCTTTATTATATTTCCGTTTTCTTCGATAATACCATAACCGATGCCAGTACCGCCGACATCAAAACAAATATATTGCTTCATATTCATTAACTTAAATGTATCAGATACATTTTCTCCCTTCTAAAATTAAGTATTTACCACTAATTACTGGTCGTTTTTTTATAGAAAATTTATAGTAGCTAGTGAATTGTAAGACCAGTATAATCCATATTTTGAAAATTTTCAATAAATTTTAATAAAATATATTGCAATAGGATGCTAATTATGATATATTGTGTATAAAGTTAGCGAAACCGGTTAAGTAATTAATAAAATTAGTACGAAATCGGTTTAGAGACTTTAAAATAATATTGACTGAATTAAGGAGGTTCGGTAGTGGAAAAACAGAGAAAAGTTACAATGCAGACCGTGGCTGATGAGGCCGGTGTGTCAAAGGCAACTGTATCTAGAGCTATCGGAAATTATCCGGATATCAGTGATAGCACCAAGAAAAAGATATTTGAGGTGATGGAACGTTTAGACTACCATCCTAGTGCTATCGCCCGAAGTCTTGCCAATAGGATTTCCAAAAATGTGGGGCTTGTCCTACCAGCAGACGATGATTTCTTTATGAATCCTTTCTTCCAGGAAAGCCTAAGAGGAGTTGCCAAGACGGCAGGTAAGAGGGGCTATGATACCTTGATTGCCTATAATGGTAAAAAAATGAAACCAATGCAGTGAAAAAGGCTGATAAACTCCAATAAGGTAGATGGGGTAATCCTTATGAGGTCAGTAATTGGTGATTCAACAGTAAACTATCTTAGAAAAAAATAGAATTTCCATTTATCCTAATAGGTAAGAGCAGGGAATATAATGATATCTATACGGTGGATACAGATAATGCAGATGCCTGTAGGAAGCTGACAAACTACTTAGCTGATTATGGATGTAAGAAGATAGGGCTTTATAGGTGGTAGGAGAGACTCTATGGTTACAATTGACAGGTACGATGGCTATCTCCAGTCTATAAGGGAAAAACGACTTGTATTTCAGTTCTGATTTGGTTGAGGAAAACGAATTTAATAAACTCAACGGCTATATGTCCATGAAGAAGCTACTAGAGGCCAACCAGGATATGGATGGTGTAGTGATTACTGACTCCCTAATATTTTCTGGAGCCATAGACTACCTATCTAGTGTAGGTAGGGAAAAGGATATAATGATAGGGGCCTTTGGCGCAGAATCAAATAGCTTTAGCAAGGACAAGCACAGGGTTGTAAATGTTGATGTAGGGTCTATGAGGATTGGTGAATTTAGCTGTGGAAAGCTGATTGATATACTTGAAAATAAGGATGTTGACCTAGCTGATATAGTTGACTACATCATAGAAGATTAGGATCCTGATTATTAATTTGGTTATATACTGATTATAGGAAATTTAATAGATTTATTTGTGTAAATGTGATAGTTTTCCTAGTAATGGGTATAACATATAAGGTAAGTGTTAAAATTTTTAAAGTAAGTGTTAAAATTTTTAGGAGGTTTTTTATGAAGTTTAAAAAATTACTAAGTTTAGCCGTAGTAGGCGTTTTGTCTGCTTCAGTGCTAGCAGGTTGTGGAAATTCTGGTGGTGGAAGCTCAAGTGGAGACCAAGTACAGTTGGATGTATTCCAGTTCAAGGTAGAATTCAAGGATCAGTTTAATAAGCTGGCTCAGGAATACATGAAGGAAAATCCAAATGTTAAGATCAATATAACTACTGTAGGCGGTGGTGGTGACTATGGTGCAGCACTAAAGTCTAAGTTCTCTTCTGGTAATGAGCCTGCAATATTCAACATTGGTGGTCCTCAGGACGTTAAGGATTGGCAGACTAAGCTAGAAGACTTAACTGATGTACCACTTGCTAAGGAAGCACTTCCAAAGACTCTAGATGGAGTTACTGTTGGTGGTAAGGTATACGGTCTACCATTCAACCAGGAAGGTTACGGATTCATCTACAACAAGGCAGTATTTGAAAAGGCTGGAATCAAGGCTGAAGATCTAACTACTTATGCTAAGTTAGCAGAAGCTGTTAAGACTCTAGACTCAAAGAAGAAGGAATTAGGACTAGATGCAGTATTTGCATTACCAGCTAAGGAAGACTGGGTAACAGGACTTCACCTTTCAAATGTATTCCTTTCTCCAGAATTTGACGGAGATATCAACAAGGCATTTGCAGCTAAGAACGTAGAATTTAAGTATGGTAAGCAGTTCAAGGATGTTCTTGACATGCAGAACAAGTTCTCTGTACAGCCAACAGCAAGCTTAGATTACTCTCAGCAGGTTGAAAAGCTGTTCTCTAATGGTAAGGTTGCTATGATTCAGCAGGGTAACTGGGTATACAATTCAGTAGAACAGATAGATGCTGACCTAGCTAAGAATATAGGTATGCTTCCTATACCAGTAGAAGGTGTTGCTGAAGGTAAGCTACCAGTTGGTGTTCCAATGTACTGGGCAGTAAACAATACTAAGGATGATGCAACTAAGAAGGCGGCTAAGGACTTCTTAAACTGGGTTTACACTTCTGATAAGGGTAAGGAATACGTCCTAACTCAGTTCAAGTTTATACCAGCATATAAGGGATTTGACGAATCTAAGATCAGTGATCCTCTAGCTCAGACAATCTATAAGTATGCAAAAGATGGAAACACAATTAACTGGGTATTCATGGGATATCCATCAAGCTGGGGACAGAAGACTCTTGGAGCAGAAATCCAGAGATATGTAAGTGGTCAGGCTAGTTGGGATGACATAGTTAAGACTTCACAGAAGGCTTGGGAACAGGCTAGACAGTAATAAATGATTAAATTGAGGTGCTGCGTGTTGATTTCAACTTGTCAGCACCTTGTTTTTAAAAAAGCAATAGGAGGCTATTATGAACAAAAAATTAGGTAAGAATGGTCTATTTTTCTGGTTGTTTCTAGCACCAGTTTTAATAGCACTAATCATGGTAGTTGTTATCCCGCTTTTATATGGTGTATATTATTCCTTCACGAATTGGGATGGTATAAACACACCAGTATTTGCGGGTATCAGTAATTATATGCAACTACTAGGTGATGAAGGTTTTAGAAATGCACTTTGGTTTACTACTAAGTTTGCAGTAGTATCAATAGTTTTAATAAATGCTATAGGTTTGGGACTTGCCCTACTTGTTACACAGAAACTAAAGGGAAGTAATATAATGAGAACAGTATTTCATGCCAAACCTTATAGGTGGTTTGATTCTAGGATTTATCTGGCAGTTCGTATTTATCCAGGGCTTTGATGCCATAGGACAGGCAGTTGGAACAGAGGCACTTCAGGGTTGGTTGTCAACTACTCGTACAGGCTTCTGGGGATTGGTAATACTTACAGCTTGGCAGATGTCAGGTTATATAATGATAATTTATATAGCCCACCTAGAAGGTATACCAGAAGACTTGGTAGAGGCTGCCCAGATAGATGGAGCCAATGTCTTCCAGAGGTTTAGACACATTATATTCCCTCTAGTGGCACCAGCCTTTACAGTTAGTATGTTCTTGACACTTTCTAATTCATTTAAGCTTTATGACCAGAACTTGTCATTAACAGGTGGAGCACCTTATAATTCAACTCAGATGGTTGCTATGAACATATACAATACAGCATTCTTGGAAAATAAGATGGCCTATGCTCAGTCAAAGGCTCTAGTATTCTTTATAATCATAGCAGTAATATCACTAACTCAGGTTTACTATAACAAGAAGAGGGAGGTGGAGATGTAATGAGTAGTACAAAAAAGAAAAATATAATACTTGGTATCCTTGGAACAATATTGAGTTTAATTTGGCTGAGTCCATTCTACTTGATGGTAGTCAACTCGCTAAAGACTAAAAAGGAAATATTTGAATCTCCACTTAAGTTACCATCAGGTATACAGTTTGAAAACTACAAGCAGGCAGCTGAAAATTTGAGCTTTGCACAGACATTTACAAACTCTATAATTATAACAGTTGTCAGCGTAATAATTATAATAGTATTTCATCAATGGCAGCATATGCCCTTTCAAGGGTTAAGTCAAAGGTTAGTTCGCTAATATTCTTTGTATTTGTAGCAGCCATGCTAATACCTTTCCAGGCAGTAATGATACCACTAGTATCATTCTTCGGTAAGTTAGGTATGCTTAATAGACCGGGTATAATGTTCTTGTATCTAGGTTTTGGTTCATCTATGGCCATCTTCCTATATCATGGTACAATCAACGGTATATCTAGGTCACTAGATGAAGCAGCAATCATAGATGGTTGTAATAGGTTCCAGGTATTCTGGTATATTATATTCCCAATCCTAAAGCCTATTACAGTAACAGTAGCTATCTTAAACACAATTTGGATATGGAACGACTACTTGCTACCATCTTTAGTAATAAACAAGTTGGGTTCAGAAACAATACCACTAAAGATGTTCTTCTTCTTCGGTGAGTATACAAAGCAGTGGCACCTAGCCTTAGCTGGTCTTACAATAGCGATCATACCAGTAATCATCTTCTACTTCATAGCTCAGAAGCAGATTATAAAGGGTATAACAGCCGGATCAGTAAAGTAAATTTTCAGAAACCCAGGATTTTAATAGTCAACCATATACAAGCTTTTGTCTAAAGAAGACTATTGGTCCTTGGTATCAGGAGGGAATATGAAATTCGAATATAATGAATTTAAAGTAATAGAAAACGAATTAAATAAGGAAGAACTTAGATTTTCGGAGAGCATAATGTCCCTTGCTAATGAGTATATGGGGATGAGGGGTAATTTTGAAGAAAAATACTCAGGAGACTCCCTACAGGGTACTTATATTGGGGGTGTTTGGTTTCCGGATAAGACTAAGGTAGGCTGGTGGAAAATTGGATATCCAGAATACTTTGGCAAGATGATAAATTCACCTAACTTCATAGGTATAGGTGTAAGTATAGATGGACAAGAGCTTGATCTTAATGTAGAGGACCTTGTTTCATACAGAAGAGAACTAGATATGGAAAAGGGGCTATTAAAAAGAAGCTTCGAAATAAAGAGGTCTGGTAAGACTTTCCAGATTGATGTAGAAAGATTTGTGAGTATAGATACAAAGGAAATCTGTGGGATAAAATACAGTGTTAAAGCTATAAATTCAGAGGCACTTGTCGAATTCACACCATATTTAGATGCTGATGTAGAAAATGAAGATTCTAACTACGAGGAAAAGTTCTGGCAGGTATTAGATAGGGGGGCCAAGGAAAACACTGGTTACCTGGTATCTAAGACTATAGAAAACAACTTTGGTGTGGAGAGGTTTGCTATATGTAACTATATGGTATCAAGCCTATACTCAGACCAGGGACAAGATGGCAAGTTTGAAGCAATAGTAAGCAATGATAGTGTTTTAACTAGGTCTGGATTAAAAATAGGACCAGGCCAAAGTGTAAGTCTTGAAAAGATAATAGCAACAACGACTACTAGGGACCATAAGGAAGAAGACCTTGCTCATACAGCAGGTGACCTTGCAAGGGTAGCTGCAGAGTCTGGCTATGAAAAGCTATTTGAAAGACATGCCATAAAATGGAGGCAGAGGTGGGATATAGCCGATGTGGTGATTAAGAATAATCCAAAACTACAGCAGGGTATTAGATACAATATATTCCAACTGTTCTCAACTTACTATGGTGATGACCTAAGATTAAATATAGGGCCTAAGGGCTTTACAGGTGAAAAGTACGGCGGGGCAACTTACTGGGATACAGAGGCTTATATAATACCTATGTACCTATCTACAGCACCACAGGAAGTTACTAGAAACCTTCTACTATATAGGTTTAATCAACTTAAAGAGGCCTACCATAATGCAAATATGCAGGGGCTAAAAGGTGCCCTTTATCCAATGGTTACCTTCAATGGTATTGAGTGCCACAATGAGTGGGAAATTACCTTTGAAGAAATCCATAGAAATGGATCAATAGCCTATGCAATATATAACTATGCAAACTATACTGGAGACTATGACTACATAGTAGAATATGGTATAGATGTACTAGTTGGCATTTCAAGGTTCTGGGCAGACAGGGTCCACTACAGCCAGAGGAATAAAAAGTATATGATCCATGGTGTAACAGGACCAAATGAATATGAAAACAATGTAAACAACAACTGGTATACAAATACTATAGCTGCATGGACCCTTGAATTTACCATGGCAATGATAGACAAGTTGGGAGACAAGTTGAATCAAAAGTTGACAGGCTTGGCTATTGACCAGGAGGAACTAGGAAGATGGAAGGACATAGTTGATAATATGTACTACCCATATGATGAAGAGTTGGGAGTATTTGTCCAGCATGACACATTCCTTGACAAGGACCTACAGCCAGTTGATGTCTTGACAGAGGCTGATAGACCTCTAAATAAGAACTGGGCCTGGGATAAAATCCTAAGATCTTGCTACATAAAGCAAGCAGATGTTCTACAGGGTATCTACTACTTTGGTGATAGGTACACAGATGAAGAAAAGAAAAAGAACTACTTATTCTATGAACCAATGACAGTTCATGAATCAAGCCTATCAGCTTGTATACACTCCGTACTAGCTTGTGAAATTGGTTTAGAGGATAAGGCAGTAGGAATGTATGAGAGGACGGCTAGGCTAGACCTAGATAACTACAATAGGGATACAGATGATGGCCTACATATAACTAGTATGTCAGGGGCTTGGATGTCAATAGTTCAAGGTTTTGCAGGAATGAGAACATATGATGGTAATCTATCATTTGCCCCAATCCTGCCGAGCGAATGGGACGGCTATAGTTTCAATATTAACTATAGGGGCAGGTTGATAAATCTAGACCTAAGTAAGGATGATCTAACAATTAGTTTGAAAAAGGGAAGCCCAATAGACCTATACTTATACAAGAAGAAACACTTACTAGAAGATAAATTAGTAATAAAGCGAGGATAAGATATGCAGTGGTGGAAAAAGTCGGTAGTCTATCAGATATATCCAAGAAGTTTCTATGATTCAAATGGGGATGGACTTGGAGATATTAGAGGAATAATATCAAAATTAGACTACCTGGTAGAACTAGGAATAGATGTAATCTGGTTGAGTCCAGTATACGAATCTCCACAAGATGACAATGGCTATGATATTAGCGACTACAGGAAGATATGGTCAAGCTTCGGTACAGAGGAAGACATGTTTGAACTAATAGATGAGGCTCATAAGAGGAATATAAAGATAGTTATGGACCTTGTAGCCAACCATACGAGTGATGAGCACAAGTGGTTTGTAGAGAGTCGTAAGTCAAAGGACAATCCATACAGGGACTACTATTTTTGGTCGGATAAGAAGAATAATTGGGGATCCTTCTTTAGCGGGTCTGCTTGGCAGTACGATGAAGCGACTGGAGAATATTATCTCCACCTATTTACAAAGAAGCAACCAGACCTAAACTGGGAAAATCCAAAAGTTAGAAATGAAATCTGGGATATGATGAAATTCTGGATGGACAAGGGTGTAGATGGATGGAGGCTAGACGTAATTAGCTCTATCTCAAAGTACACTGATTTTCCAGACTATGAAGGTGGTCAAGGTGAATACATAATAGGTGATTACCATATGAATGGACCAAGACTACATGAGTACATACAGGAGATGAATAGGGAAGTCCTATCAAAGTATGACTGTATGACAGTTGGAGAGGCACCTGGTTCACATCCTGACAATGCCCTACTATTTTGTGGCAAGGATAGGAAAGAACTAAATATGATCTTTACCTTTGACCACATGATGCTTGATATTGTTGAAGGGACAGAAGCAGGCAAGTGGAGAGTGAAAGACCTAGACCTAGTAGACCTAAAGGACACACTTGCAGCATGGCAAAATGGCTTATATAATAAGGGGTGGAATTCACTATATTTTGAAAACCACGACCAGGCCCGTGTAATATCGAGGTGGGGAAATGACACCAATTACAGGGTTGAATGTGCCAAGATGTTTGCAACTATCCTACACCTAATGCAGGGGACACCATACATATACCAGGGTGAAGAAATTGGTATGGTCAACTGCAGGTATGAGATAGAAGAATACCAGGACGTAGAGATTAGGAATGCCTACAAGGACTTGGTTCTAGATAGAAAAGTTTTATCCAGAGATGACTTTATGGAAGCTGTATATAAGATATCCAGGGATAATGCTAGGACTCCAATGCAGTGGAATAATGAGGAACATGCAGGTTTTACTCAAGGTCAACCATGGCTTAGGGTCAATCCTAGATATAAAGAGATAAATGTTGAAGATGCACTAAAGGACAAAAATTCAATCTTCTACTATTATAAGAACTTGATTGAATTAAGGCATACTGACCCTGTCATAACAGAAGCGGATTTCAGGTTGATAGACAGGGAAATAAGGACGTCTTTGCATATGAAAGATTTATAGACGGCAAGAGTATCATAGTAGTAGCAAATTTTGGTTCAAGCTTGGTAAACTTTGACCTAGATAAGAGCTACAAATTAGGAGACTATGACCTGATGATTTCTAATTATGAAAACTTGGATATTAAGGATAATAGAGTGGCTTTAAAGCCATATGAGGCATTTGCCATAAAGAACTATTAGGCATGTAAGGTGGTTTTATGATAAAAGGAGTAATATTTGACTTAGACGGTGTCATAACTGATACAGCAAAACTCCACTACATAGCGTGGAAGAATTTGGCCAATAGTATTGGTATAGACATCGATGAGGAATTCAATGAAAGTCTAAAGGGGATATCTAGAACTGATTCCCTGATAAGAATACTTGAGTATGGTGGTGTAAGAGACAAGTATTCAGACCAAGATATAAAAATTTTAACAGACAAAAAGAACGACGAATATGTAAAGCTTTTGGAAGACCTAACTAAAGAGGACATACTTCCAGGCATAGAAAACTTCATAAAAGAACTAAGAGATAACAATTTAAAAATAGGGCTTGCATCAGTTTCTAAGAATGCCAGCAGGATTCTAGAAATTTTAGGCCTACTTGATAAGGTTGACTTTATAGCCGACCCAGCCAAGGTTGAAAAGAGCAAGCCAGCGCCGGATATCTTTATAGAATCTGCTAGGGGATTAGGCCTAGCAATAGATGAGGTATTTGGAATTGAAGACTCCCAGGCGGGTGTAGAAGCCATGAGGGCTTGTAAGATGAGGAGTGTTGGTATAGGTGTAGATGCAGACCTTAGACTTGAGACTACTCAAGACTTAAGTCTAGAAAAAATTGCTTTATATTTTGAATGAGAGGTAAGAGAATGGCAACAGTAAAGCTAGAAAATATATGTAAATCATACGACAATGGATTCCAAGCAGCTAAGAATGTAAATATCGACATAGAAGATAAGGAATTTATAGTTTTGGTTGGACCATCAGGTTGTGGTAAGTCTACAACACTTAGAATGATTGCAGGACTAGAAGACATTACTTCTGGTACATTAAAGATAGATGATAGGGTGGTAAATGATGTAGAGCCAAAGGAAAGAGATATAGCCATGGTATTCCAGAATTATGCCCTATATCCACATATGACAGTATATGATAATATGTCTTTTTCACTTAAGCTAAGAAAGATGGATAAGCAGGAAATAGACAAGAAGGTCAAGGAAGCTGCAAAGATACTTCAGCTAGAGAACTTATTAGACAGAAAGCCAAAGGCCCTATCTGGTGGACAGAGACAGAGAGTAGCCCTAGGAAGGTCTATAGTAAGAAATCCTAAGGTATTCTTGATGGATGAGCCCCTATCAAATCTTGATGCCAAGTTAAGAACTGAGATGAGAGCCCAGATATCAAAGCTACACAAGGACCTTGGAGCTACATTCATATATGTAACTCACGACCAGACTGAGGCTATGACAATGGGTGACAGGATAGTTGTAATGAAGGATGGTGTAGTTCAGCAGATAAACAAGCCAAAGGTTCTATATGATAACCCAGTAAACAAGTTCGTTGCAAGCTTTATAGGTAGTCCACAGATGAACTTTATGGATGCCGAAATCCTTAAGGAGGGTGACGACATAGTAGCTAGTATATCTGGTAAGGATGTTAAATTTGTAATACCTAAGGGTAAGGCCGCCTTCCTTGAAGAAAAGGGATATGTAGGTAAGACTATTATAGTAGGTATTAGACCAGAAGATATACACAAGGAGAAAGTATTCCTTGATATGTCTGAAAACAGCCAGTTTAAGGCCGACGTAGTAATCAGAGAGCTAATGGGAGCAGAAATATATGCTTACCTTGATTTCAAGGGAACAGAATTGATAGCTAAGTTTGATGGTAGAAGTGATATAATGCCAAAACAGACACTAGATCTAGCTCTTGATATGAATAGAATGCACTTCTTTGATAAGGAAACAGAAGAAAATATCCTATTTGATGCAGAATAATATATATTTTTACATTCTATGATATCGCGTAAGATAAATCCATAAAAATAGCCTTGGTTAGAGGAGAATCCTCGCCAAGGCTATTTTACTTCTAATTATCATGTCTAATTTTATGGTTGTATAATATTGGTTGTATAATATTTAGCGTTGGTGAGAGAAAAAGTTCTCTCCCAACGCTAAATTTTTGCAAAAAAATATGAACACACATCAAATCTCATGTATAATTTAAATCACGACAAATAAAAAACAAGGAGAAATAATATGTGTTCTAATGCTAGTATAACAGAAATCTTAGGAATTAACGATAACAATTTAGTAATTTTTAAGTAACGAGAAAGAAAAATATTAAGGGATAGAATATACAGTACTAAGGTGAAAGCTTTTGTATACGCCATTTCCTATAATATAATAAATAGTTACACAAAGCAAATAAAAAAACCTTTTTTTAGCTTATTGCAATAAATTATAAGTATCTGTTATAATAGCCGTGTACAGATATCAGGAATTTGACAGGTTTATAATTTAAGGAATATATGGATATGTTTGATGATAGAATAAAGAAAGATATAGATAATATAATTTTAGTAGTTTTTATTTTAGTAAGTACATCCCTCTTAACGGATGTTTTTTACAGTGTAGTGCTCGGTGTTTCGACTGCATTTGGAATTGATATTACGGAATGGGCTTCAAATAATGATTTTTTTATGGATACCTTATTTTGCTTTTTTGCGGTACCTTTGTTTGGTATATGGTTTATTACAAGATTTGGCAATAAAAGACATGAGAATCAGCTTTCTTTGATGCCTGCACTTTCGGTAACAGCTTTTGGAGTAGGCGGAATTGCGATGCTCTGGCTTTCATTTTTAAGTAAGATACTTGGGAATGTGGCTGTAATATCTGAAAGTATGGATAATTTTAGAGAGTCATGGTCTGGTATGGACAGTGAACCATATATATGGGTATTTATGTCGGTTGTAATTGCTGGTCCTATATTTGAAGAAATTGTATTTAGAGGTCTTATATATAATTATATTGAAGAATTAGGTTCAAGTACCGCAGCGATTATAGTTTCAGGTATAACTTTCGGAATATGGCATGGAGAACCTGTACAGATGGTATATACCGCATTTATGGGCATAGTGTTAGGGATAGTATATTATAGAACAAGATCGCTTAAATATACAATATATGTGCATATAGTAAATAATCTGCTTTCAACTCTACCACCTTTCCTTGACACTGATATTAACAATGCTGCAATAAGTTATATATCTTATATAATGATAATACCTATGCTTGTAATAGTGTACAATATGTCAAAATACAGATATAATGATATGCCTTGTAAGGAAAATATAATGAGTGAAAAATAAAATGACAAAATGAATGTTTACCTTTAAAAGATGTTGAGTATTGGATAAAGGATACAAAGGAGATTGCTGACCTTGCAGATGATGAAGGCGATAAGATTACTTCAGATATATTTAATGGCTATCTTAAAGAATACCAGAAACTTGAGTGGATGCTTAAATCATATGTAGAATAACAATATGTATTGAGGGCTTGTTGGCAAATAGATAACTTAAAAATAGGGAGTGAGTGGCTCATTTTGAGTCACACACTCCCTAAACTTTTCCTGAAAAGAAAAGAGATGGCTAACTACAACTATCTCTCTCCGTTACATGTTATAATGTAACTATGCACTCAGCTAACTGTTATCTTACGCAAATATGCGAGGAATACCATCTATTGACCGTATTGTAGATTTATGTCAAAGAGATATTGCTTTTATTTGGCTCACTCAATGAAGGTTTATATGATAATGCGTCTATGGAAAGATACTTCAATACGCTGAAAAACGACCTTATTTGTCAGCATTATTACCATTCAGAGAAAGAACTCTATACAGCAATCGAAGAATTTGCGTATGTTCAATATAACCATGTTCGTCCGCATTCTTATAATAATTACAAAAGGCCATATGAGGCACGCTATAGGGTTATATAAACCCCATAGTAAAAATTAGGTTGTAATGTTACAAAAACACTTGACCACAACAGTCTCATCTTTTATTATGTATTATATAAAGAATTTGGAGGTATTTATTACTAATATCTGCTTGATTTATGTATAGCAATAATCTATAACATTATTATATGTTTTTTTAAAAAAATATTATATTAATAGTTTTAGTGGATTTAGTAGAATCCAGTATTAAAGTTTTTTGCTTAATTTTATCATTCAATGAATTAATTAATTTTTAAGACGAAGGGGATTGTTATGAGAAAAGAAAGATTGATTGCATTTACAGATGCAGTACTCGCAATAATAATGACAGTTTTGGTATTAGAACTGGAAAAACCGTCAGCACCTACTTTAGAACAATTCTGGGCGTTACGACATAGTTTTTTTGCGTATTTTCTTTCATTCTTTTGGCTTGGCTCATTATGGATGGCATTAAATGGATTGTGGGAGAATGTTAAAAGAATTTCTACTCCTGTTATTTGGTGGAGCTTAGGACTCTTGTTCACATCTTCATTTTTACCTTATGCAACAGGGCTTGTAAGCACTTATTTTAATAATAGAACAATACAAGTATTTTATGGAATAATAGCTATTGTAACAACAGTATTTAACTGGTTTTTGCATAAGTCTTTAGAGTCTCCTAATTCTGATAATAAAGAATTAATTGTTGCAATTGGAGTCTATAGGAAACTGTTAATACCAGATATAGTAATAAAAATAATTGGCTTGATACTGGCTGTTTTGGTATATCCACCTATAATGATGTACAGTGTATTAATTGCAGCTGCGTATATTATTACCCTTAAACATATCAAAGGTATTTAAGATAACGGATGAATATAAAACCCCGACTTCATCGGGAGTGTAAATAGGCACAGAAAAAGCACATAACTGAAAGATTTTGGCTCTATGTCAAATAACGTTGGTGATAATTTAAATCAACAAAATCTATTAAATTATGCGGCAGCATCCATAGCAAACTGATAGCTATGCATGTTGCCCTTTTGTATCTTATACCTTTCCATTAGCATTATCCTTGCCTTAAAATTTCTAAAACTCCTATATCCGTAGGATACTCTTTTAATTACCTTTATCTTATTGTTTTTGACCTCCACCATAGCACTCGTATAGTCATATTTTAATGAGTGGTTGATTGTATAATCAAGTTGAACAATTAAATAAAAAATCCATAGCTATACTTCTGTGGTAGGATGTAGGTGTAAAATCAACAATTAACCAAAGGAGTTATCACTATGGATCATGTATATTTTACCACAATTAAACATGAAAGATGTAGACTATATTGCTGACATAGAAATATGGTGTAACAGCTTGCCACGTAAAATACTAAATTATCGTACACCGGATGAAGTCTTCGAAGATAAGCTTGACCTTATATATCGACAGACAGCTTCGTGATATGGATTTTTAGTTATCAATGTTCAACTTATTATTGCAATTTATGTAAAATATAAAATACTTGTTTAAGTTAAACTTAAAGGGGAATAATATACATATGAAGATTAATTTACGGGTAGGATAGATAAAAATCTGAATTTTACTTGCAATTTAATTATTGATGTGGTAGAATGTATACATCTTAGATATATGCTATGAAAAAGGAAGAGTAGGGTGGCAATCATCTATAGAGAAGTTGGATCATCGGCTGGAAGTCCAACTAGACAGACCTATCTGAAAACTACCTTTGAGCAGAACTTATTAGCCTAGGTGAAAGTGTTCGGTTGACTACCTTATAGTCTTTTGAGTGTCCAGAGTCTATCTGGAAACTTGGGTGGAACCGCGATTATTCGTCCCAATTCTTTATGAATTGGGATTTTTTTTATACAAATTTGAGCCTTATAATACTCGAGAAACTTGTAAGACTCAAAGAAGGATCCTTGTATAAAAAAACCTGGACTTTTACTAAGTATAGTAAAGACTAAAGAATTAAATTATGGAGGTATAGATATGTTAAAGATTGAATTAAGAGATGGCAACTTTGTAGAAGTTGAAAAAGGTGCATCACTTTTAGATGTTGCTAAGGGTATTAGCGATGGCTTTGCTAGAAGTGTACTGATTGGTGCAGTAGATGGTAAACTAGAAAGCCTAAATAAGAAGTTAGACAAGGATTGTAAGGTTGACTTCTATAAGTTTGACGATGAAGAAGGTAAGGAAGTATTCAGACATACTTCAGCCCATATATTCGCCCAGGCAGTTAAGAGATTATGGCCTGAGGCTAAGTTAGCTATAGGTCCTGCTATAGAAAATGGCTTCTACTATGACTTTGACCTAGACTATAGACTAGTTCCAGAGGATCTAGAAAAAATAGAAGCTGAAATGAAAAAGATAGTTAAGGAAGACTTACATATAGAAGGCTTCGAGGTTTCTAAGGAAGAGGCTATTAAGATGATGGCTGAAAGAGGAGAAGACTACAAGGTAGAAATGATAAATGACCTACCTGATGGTGAGATAATCTCTATGTATAGGCAGGGAGAATTTGTAGACCTATGTAGGGGACCACACCTAGAGTCTACTAAGAAGGTCAAGGCCTTTAAGCTACAGTCAATAGCGGGTGCTTATTGGAGAGGTGATGAAAACAACAAGATGCTTCAGAGAGTATACGGTACTTCATTTGAAAGAAGAAGGACCTGGATGCCCACCTATTTATGTTGGAAGAAGCTAAGAAGAGAGACCATAGAAAGATAGGCAAGGAATTAGGCCTATTTATGATACCTAATGAAGGTCCTGGATTCCCATTATTCTTACCAAGAGGTACTGCCCTAAAGGCTGCCCTAATGAAGTATTGGGAAGAAGTACATAGGGAAGCCCACTATGTTGAAATAGAAACTCCTATAATCTTAAATAGAAAGCTTTGGGAGACTTCAGGACACTGGTTCCACTATAAAGAAAATATGTATACTGTTCAGATAGACGAAGAGGATTACGCAATTAAGCCAATGAACTGTCCAGGAGCCATGTTATTCTACAATTCGCAGCTACACTCTTATAGGGACTTCCCAATGAGGGTTGCTGAAAGAGGTAGGGTACATAGACATGAGTTGTCAGGAGCACTACACGGATTGATGAGGGTTAGAGCCTTTACTCAGGACGATGCCCATATCTATTGTTTGCCAGAACAGATTAGAGATGAGGTTAAGGAAGTAATCGACCTAATAGACAAGGTATACAAGCAGTTTGGATTTAGTTATCATGTAGAGCTATCTACTAGACCAGAGGATTCAATGGGAACTGATGAAGAATGGGCAATTGCTGAAGATGGTCTAAGGGGTGCCTTAGAAGAAATGGGTATTGATTATAGAGTTAATGAAGGTGATGGTGCCTTCTATGGTCCAAAGATAGACTTCCACCTAAAGGATTGTCTAGGAAGAACTTGGCAGTGTGGTACTTGCCAGTTAGATATGCAGTTACCTCAGAGATTTGATGCTACATATGTTGGTAAGGATGGAGAAAAGCATAGACCAGTTATGCTACATAGGGTTGTCCTAGGATCTATAGAAAGATTCATAGGTATATTGATAGAAAACTATGCGGGTAAATTCCCAGTATGGTTGGCTCCATGCCAGGTTAAGGTACTATCTGTATCAGACAAGTATAATGATTTTGCTAAGGAATTACAGGACAAGCTATTTAACGCGGGTATCAGGGTTGAACTAGATGACAGGGCTGAGAAGGTTGGTTTTAAGATCAGAGAAGCCCAGCTAGAAAAAATACCTTACATGCTAGTAGTTGGTGAAAAGGAAATGGAAAGTGGTCTACTATCAGTTAGATCTAGAGATGAAGGTGAATTAGGTCAGATGTCAGTTGAGGACTTCCTTGCTAAGCTAAACAAGCAGATTGCTGACAGAGAAAATGTAGATGTAGAAGTATTATAATAGGAAATAAGCTAGAAAAATACCTACTACATACTAATATATAAGTAAAGATTATTAATAGGGGACTAGGTTCTACCAGAAAAATATGGTGGAGGCCTGGTCCTCTTTTCGTGTATAAGACTAATTGGAACCTTTTAATCACTTTTAAAAAATATTTTTAAAAAATTTATTTTAAGTACTTGACAAGGTCCATAAAAAGTAGTTTAATATACATATAAGCTTTTAGCACTCTAAGTGAGTGAGTGATAATAAAAAGGTAGGTGATACTATGGATCTTACAGAGAGACAATTAAATATATTGAAGGCCATAGTAAAAGACTATGTGGAGACCGCTGAGGCTGTTGGTTCCAGAACCATATCAAAAAAATATGATTTTGGGTATTTCAGCAGCGACCATCAGAAATGAGATGTCTGACCTAGAGGATATGGGTTACTTAGTTCAGCCCCATACGTCTGCAGGCCGAATCCCAACCAAGAAGGGATACATGCTATATGTAGATTCCCTGATGGGTAATAGGGAGTTAGAAGAAAATGAAAAGGAGATGCTGAGAAAGTGCGTGGAGAACAACTTCAACAGGGTTGATGACCTACTCGATGAGTTGTCTAAGATATTATCTAGCATTACCAACTATACTACTGTCGCAGTATACGATAGGAATAGGGGGCTAAGGACTATAAAGCATATTCAGTTAGTCAGCCTATCACCAGAAAAAATCCTATTGATACTAGTAGCAGATAATGGAGAAATAAAGAGTAGAGAGTTTGATACTTTTGTTGAACTTCCACAGGCTAAGCTAAATGTTATATCAAATAGCCTATCTAACAAGCTATCAGGTAAAAAGTTTAGTGAGTTGGATGAAGAGATGGTAGCCTATATTAAATATGAGATAGGTGAGTATTCAGAAATAGTAGATGACCTAGTCTACCTGCTGAATGCGGATAGTGATTATAAGATATCCATGAATGGAGCAACAAATATATTTAACTATCCAGAGTTCAGTGATATGGTAAAGGCCAAGTCCTTCCTAAATATGTTGGAAGAACGTGAGAGCCTAGCCAAGATGATAAGGACTAAGGGTATTCAGAAGGACAACCTGAACATAGTTATTGGTAATGGAGATGATGTAAGTACAGACTTGAGTATCATAACAGCTACCTATAATGTCCAGGATGACCTACAGGGAAAGATAAGCTTTATAGGACCAACTAGGATGGATTATTCAAAGGTATACTCAATCTTAAATTATATGAGTATGTTACTAGATGGTAAAGTGATGATTATAAATATTGAGAGGGGTGTATGATTTGGATAAGGAAATAAAGGATCCAATTGATATGGAGCAAGAAGTTGTCCAGGGTGACAATAAAGAAGAAACAAACGAAGAAATTCTAGTAGAGGATGGACAGGGGCTTGGAGAAGAGGTCACTAGTTCAGAATCTGAAGAAAATGGTCAAGAAAATATAGATGAAGCTGAACCAGCCTTCCAGATAAAGGCATTAGAGAATAAGCTAAAGGATCAGGAAGAGGCAATCTTAAGGTTGAATGCAGAGTATGCAAACTTCAGGAGAAGGACTGCAGAGGAAAAGGCAACAATTGGCCTTTATGCCAATGAAAAGGCCTTTAATGAGCTAATTCCAGTTATAGACAACATGGAAAGGGCCCTTGAGGCATGTGATGACAAGGAAAGTCCACTATTTGTTGGTGTAGATATGGTATACAAACAGCTCATAGATGCCTTGAAGAATTCAGGTTTAGAAAGAATAGATGCAGAGCCAGGTCAGGACTTTGACCCTAACCTTCATATGGCAGTAATGCAGGAGGCTAGTGATGAATATGAACCAGGTAAGATTTTAATGGTCCTACAAAAGGGCTACAGGCTAGACAAGAAGGTTTTAAGGGCCAGTATGGTCAAGGTTTCTTGCTAGGAAGATTATTATAAGTTAACAAATAAATAATATAAATACAAAAATAAAAAAATAATTTTGGAGGTAATAAAAATGGGAAAAGTAATAGGAATAGATTTAGGAACAACTAATTCATGTGTCGCAGTATTAGAAGGTGGAGAGCCAACAATAATACCTAACAATGAAGGTATGAGAACTACTCCATCAGTAGTGGCTTTCACTAAAGATGGTGAAAGAATAGTAGGTGAGCCGGCTAAGAGACAGGCAGTAACAAACGCAGACAGAACTATAACATCAATCAAGACTCACATGGGTACTGATTACAAGGTGAACATAGACGGTAAGGACTATACTCCACAGGAAATCTCAGCTATTATACTACAGAAGCTAAAGGCTGACGCTGAAGCCTACCTTGGAGAAAAGGTGACTGAAGCTGTAATTACAGTTCCAGCCTACTTTACAGATGCACAGAGACAGGCTACTAAGGATGCTGGTAAGATAGCAGGCCTAGAGGTTAAGAGAATTATCAACGAGCCAACAGCTGCATCACTAGCTTATGGTCTTGATAAGCTAGAAGAAGAAAAGAAAATCCTTGTATTTGACCTTGGTGGTGGTACTTTTGACGTTTCTTTACTAGAAATTGGTGATGGTACATTCGAAGTATTGGCTACAGCTGGTAACAATAAGCTAGGTGGAGATGACTTTGACCAGGTTCTTATAGACTACTTGGCAAGTGAGTTTAAGAAGGCAGAAGGAATAGACCTTAAGGCTGACAAAATGGCTCTTCAGAGACTAAAGGAAGCAGCAGAAAAAGCCAAGAAGGAACTTTCTTCTACAATGACAACGAATATAAACCTTCCATTCATTACTGCTACTGCAGAAGGTCCAAAGCACTTGAATATGGACTTGACTAGGGCTAAGTTCAATGAATTGACTGCTGAACTAGTTGCTAAGACTATGGGACCTACTGAACAGGCAATTAAGGATGCAGGTGTATCTGTATCAGAAATAGATGATGTACTACTTGTTGGTGGTTCTACAAGAATACCGGCAGTACAGGATGCTGTTAAGAAGTTTATAAACAAGGACCCACACAAGGGTATCAACCCAGATGAATGCGTTGCTGCAGGTGCTTCTATACAGGCAGGTGTACTAACAGGTGAAGTAAATGATATACTTCTACTAGATGTTACTCCGCTTTCATTAGGTATAGAAACTCTAGGTAATGTATTTACTAAGATAATTGAAAGAAACACAACTATACCAACTAAAAAGTCACAGGTATTCTCTACAGCTGCTGACAACCAGACAGCAGTTGATATCCATGTATTACAGGGTGAAAGAGCTATGTCATATGACAATACAACTCTAGGTAGATTCCAGTTGACTAACATACCACCAGCAAAGAGGGGGGTACCTCAGATAGAAGTTACATTTGATATAGATGCTAATGGTATAGTAAATGTAACAGCTAAGGACCTTGGAACTGGTAAGGAACAGAAGATAACTATAACTTCTAATACAAATATGTCAGAAGAAGAAATAGAAAAGAAGGTAAGAGAGGCTGAGGCTAATGCAGAGGCTGATAAGAAGAAGAAAGAAAAGATAGAAGCAATTAACCACGCTGAGGCTATAGCTTATCAGACAGAACAGACTCTAGTTGAGGCTGGAGAGAACATAGCAGCAGATGAAAAGACTGATATAGAAGCTTCTATAGCTAAGGTTAGAGAGGTTAAGGACAAGGAAGATGCTTCAGTTGAAGAAATCAACGCTGCAGTAGAAGAGTTGATGGGCAAGTTCCAGAAGGTTTCTCAGGACCTATATGCTAAGGCTCAGGCAGCTCAGGCTCAGCAGGGTGGTCAGGAAGAAGCTCAGGACCAGCCAAAGGATGATAATGTAGTTGACGCTGACTTCACAGAAGTTGACGACAAGTAATAATTATTGGACCTGGTATAGACAGGAGCAAAAAGATAGCCTATAATTGATAGGTAAAATACGACAATGGCTTGTGGATTTACCGCAAGCTATTGTTGTTGAAATAGAGGGGAAGGTGTAAATTTTGGCCAATAAGGACTATTATGCAGTCTTAGGAGTAGAAAAGACTGCTGATGATAAAGAACTAAAAAAAGCATATAGAAATTAGCCATGAAATACCATCCAGATAAGAATCCTGACAACAAGGAAGCTGAAGAAAAGTTCAAGGAAGTAAATGAAGCCTATGAGGTATTGTCAGATCCACAAAAGAGACAAATCTATGACCAGTATGGTGCTGATGCAGTAAATGGTCAGGGTGGATTCGGAGGAGCTGGTGGCTTTAATGGGGCTGGCGACTTTGGAGATATATTTGGAGATATATTTGGAGACTTCTTTGGTGGGGGCTCTAGAGGATTTGGTGGCTTTGGTGGTTCCCAGAAGAGGGGACCTAGAAGGGGTGCTGATATTAGGCAACATATAGGAATTACCTTTGAAGAAGCAGTATTCGGGAAGAAGGTAAGTCTTAAGGTAAATAGAAGTGAAGAATGTGATGAATGTCATGGTACAGGATGCAAGCCTGGTACATCTAAGTCTACATGTAATACATGTGGAGGTAGGGGTGTAATCAGTGAGGTTAGACAGACTATGTTTGGTAGTATGGCATCTCAGAGAGAGTGTCCAGACTGTCACGGTACAGGTGAGAAGATTGAGAGTCCTTGTAGCAAGTGTGGTGGATCAGGATCAGTAAGAAAGACTAAGACAATAGAGGTAAATATACCAGCTGGTATAGATGATGGTCAGACTATTAAGCTGGCAGGCCAGGGTGAATTTGGTGAACCAGGGGCACCTAGGGGTGACCTATACCTATGGATAGAAGTCAAGCCTCATAAGCTATTCAAGAGGGATGGATTTGATATATATATGGATATTCCTATATCCTTTGTCCAGGCTACACTAGGTGATGAACTTGAGGTTCCTACTATAGATGGTAGCGTTAAGTACTCAATGCCACCAGGAACACAGACTGGAACTGTCTTTAGACTAAAGGGCAAGGGTATCCAGCGCATTAACTCGTCTACTAGGGGAGACCAGTATGTAAAGGTCAATGTACAAATACCTAAGAAGATAAGTGATAAGCAGGTAGACCTATTGAAGAAGTTTGCAGAAGAAGATGGAGAAATCGTCAATGGCAGCAAGAAAAAGTTAGGTCAGAAGATAGAAGACTTCTTTACTAAATAGACTGTAGGTAGGCTATGGAAAAATTTAAGGAAAGAACAAGTATAATAATTGGAGACCAAGCCTTAGAAAGACTAGACCGGTCAAGGGTGATAGTATTTGGTCTGGGTGGAGTTGGGAGTTATGTTGTTGAAGCCTTAGCTAGGGCAGGTGTAGGTCATTGACCCTAGTAGACTTTGATGATGTAGATGCAACCAATATAAATAGGCAGCTACCAGCCCTTCATTCAACTATTGGGTCTAAGAAGGTAGAGGTAGTCCTAGAAAGGGTTAGGGATATAAACCCTGAAATAGATGTAAGAGGCTATGTATCCCTATATGATGATACTACATCTGACAGGCTCTTGGAAGGGCATTATGACTATGTAGTTGATGCAATAGATATGGTAAAGTCAAAGATTCACCTTATAGATACCTGCTATAAGAGGGGGGCTAAAAATTATTAGCTCTATGGGTATGGGTAATAAGCTAGACCCGTGCCAGATAGAGGTTAGCGACATACACAAGACAGAGATGTGTCCCCTAGCTAAGCTGGTCCGCAAGGAGGCTAAGCAAAGGGGTATAAAGAAGCTGACAGTGGTTTACTCAAAGGAAAAACCAAGCCAACCTAGGCTAGTTGAAGTTGATGGCAGGCAGGAAAGAATTAATGGTAGTATATCCTTTGTACCATCTGCTGGAGGTCTTGTAATTGCATCATATGTAGTTAGAGACCTATTGGGCCTGATATATAAGTAAATCAAAAAGTTTAAAATCTATTCTGAAAGGTACTTCCCTTTGGAATAGATTTTTTTTGTATTCCTAAGGTCAAAATAGAAGACCATATCACCATTTAGGTCTGTACGAAAGGTTTGGACCTGGTATTTCTTTAGGGTATCCAGAGTTTCCTGGTGGGGGTGACCGTACTTATTTTTGTAGCCACAGGATATAGAGGCTATTTGGTCTTATTGTCCCTATAAACTCATCGCAGGAGGCTGTCTTGCTACCGTGATGACCTGCCTTGAGGTATATGCATTTAGGTAGTTTGTAGTGGGTCAGGACCCCTCTTTCCATCTCTGAATCTGCATCTCCAGTAAACATGAAGCTTGTGCCATCCTGGTATAAGGTGAAAATAAGAGAGTTCTTATTCTCATCAGTAGTAGATATATTTCTAGGAGACAGGACATTTATTAGGGTCTGATCAAACTTTAGTTGGCTCCCTGCCATAATTGGTGTGATTTTAATATTTTTGCGTCTACACACGTCCAGTATTTCTATTAGGTCGGTCTTTGAGGCCTTGGAAGGAGGGAAGTAGACCTTGTTAGTCGGGAACTCTTCTATAACCTTGTCTAGGCCACCAATATGGTCGCTGTCGAAGTGGGTACCTATGACAGCGTCAAGCCTTCTTATATGGGATCTCTTTAAGTGACGTATAACATTTCGGGAGTATTCATCTTCACCCCCATCTATTAGGATATTTTTATCATCTGGTGTCACTACTAGGGTTGAGTCGCCCTGGCCAACATCTATGACATGAATCTGAAGTTGGCCTTTATGTAGATTGCAGCCTGTAAGGCAAAATACCATATACAGGAGAGTTAAAGAGGTTAGTAGGACCTTAAATAGGGATTTTTTACTCATAGATAAGCTTTCTTCCTTTCTAAATGTAATTTTATGGTTTACATTTTTCTTCCTTGGGTATATAATATAACAGTTAGCTAAGTGACCAATTATTTTAATATCCTGGCCTGGTTCGGTCCTAGATAATCTAGGTACTTGTGATTAAGGGGCGGGAATTTGGGTATTCAATAATGAGTGTCAAATAAATATAGTAAAGCTAAAATCAAGAGAAATTTTGTAATATTATATAGACAGTTTTCAAAATATTATTTAGTAATAGTTTAATATTTTGTTGGGTTAGAAGAATTGAGGAGATTTTATGGAATTTAAGGAAATAAATATTGAGGCCAAACCAATACTTGATAAGTACTTTGATTTGGTTAATTATGAAGCATGTGAATACTGTTTTAATACTTTATATATGTGGCAGCACGCCTACAAGACACATTACCATATAGGTGATGGTTTTGCTATCCTGGTTGGAGAACATGATGGCGAGATATTCTCTATCCTTCCACTGGCTCCTGAGGATAAGATACCAGCAGCAATCGAGTATGCTATCAACTTCTTTGATGATGGCAAGCACGAGATATATTTTAGGGGTATAGACCTAAACGTTGTAGAAATGTTGAAGGAATTATATCCTGGCAAATTTGAGTATATAGAGGAGAGGGATATATTCGACTATATATACGATGCTGAGAAGCTAAGGACAGTCAAGGGAAGAAAATTGAGTAGTAAAAGAAATCACCTTAACTTCTTTAAGAGAGAATACGAAGGTAGGGTTGAGAGAAGGCTTTTAGACGAAAAGGACTTTCCTGAATGCTTTGCTTTATTAAAGGCTTGGTCTACAAGTAAGGATGGAGACCAGGAATTTGAAGACAGTATAGACGATGAATACATAGGTATAAAGAAGTTGCTCGACAACTATGATGCCTTAAAGGACAAGCTAAAGGTTTATGGTATATTCATAGATGGTAAGCTTGAAGCCTTTAGTATGGGTGAGAAGATAAATGACGAAATGGCCTTAGTTCATATAGAAAAGGCCAATGCAGAAATAAGAGGTCTATATCCATATATAAACCAGATGTTTCATAAGTGATATTTTCCCAGATGTTAAGTGGGTAAATAGGGAAGAGGATATGGGTGTTGAAGGTCTAAGAAAGGCCAAGATGTCATACTACCCAGAGAGGTTTGTGGAGAAGTATACAGTAAGATCAATTTAATAATTCTACTGGATAATCAAACTAAAAATATAATTTAAATAAGATAACACCCTCGCATATAACTATACGAGGGTGTTCAGACTGTAGACAAAGTCCACATGTAAAAGTGTGGACTTTTCTAGTTTTTAGTACAATACAAATGCATCTTTATGATATCCATACCACGAAAGCATTGATATTTCAATGTTTTCGTGGTATAATATATATGAAAAGAGGTGCGCTATGATTACGAAAAATACATCCAATAAAGAGCAAATACAGATGGTTTCCTTAGAACAGCTTGTTCCCCAAGACCATATTCTTAGAAAAATTGATGATACAATTGATTTTTCATTCATATATGATTTAGTGGAAGATAAATATTCTTCAGATACTGGCAGACCAAGTATAGATCCGGTGATACTAATCAAGATTCCAATCATTCAATATATGTTTGGAATAAAAAGTATGCGACAGACAATAAGGGAAATAGAAGTAAATGTAGCATATAGATGGTTTCTTGGTTTGGATTTTTTCGACCCCGTTCCTCATTTCAGTACTTTTGGGAAGAACTACAAAAGAAGATTTGAAGGAACAGACCTATTTGAGCAGATTTTTTCTAATGTGTTAATGCAGTGTATGAATAAGAATCTTGTTGATACTTCAACTGTATTTGTAGATTCTACCCATGTCAAAGCGACCCTGCAAATAGAAAGAAGGCTAAGAAAATTCTTGTAGCAAAGAAAGTCGCGAGATTTTATGATGATCAGTTATCAAAGGAAATAAATTCAGATAGAGAAAAACATGGTAAAAAGTCCTTAAAAGACAAAAATAAGGATGACGATGATGTTGATCCCCCTAGCATAGATTGTAGCGAACTTAAAGAAAAGAAAGTCAGCACAACAGATCCTGAAAGTGGCTGGTTTCATAAAGGAGAACATAAAGAGGTCTTTGCATATGCGATAGAAGCGCATGTGATAAGCATGGCTGGTTACTTGGTTATACAGTACATCCAGGCAATGAACACGATTCTAAAAACATTCCTGCAATTTATGAAAAAAATAAAGAAACTCAAACCTGAAATAATTGTTGCTGATGCAGGGTACAAAACACCGGCTATAGCTAGAATGTTGATTGATGATGGTATAAGGCCAATTTTTCCGTATAAAGCACCAATGACAAAAAAAGGATTCTTTAGAAAAATATGAGTATGTATATGATGAATATTATGATTGCTACATTTGCCCAAATAACAAGATACTAAAAATACTCAACTACAAACAGAGACGGATATAGAGAGTATAAAAAGTAATCCTGTAAATTGCAGTAGTTGTCCATATATATCTCAATGCACCCAAAGTAAAAATCATCAGAAGGTAGTTACAAGGCATGTATGGCAAGAATATATGGATATATGCGAAGACATTAGACATACAAGAGGGACGAAAAGCATCTACGATTTACGAAAAGAAACAATAGAAAGAGTATTTGGAGTAGCAAAAGAAAATCATAGTATGCGATATACACAGCAGATAGGTAAAGAAAAAATGGCCATGAAAATAGGCCTAACTTTTGCGTGTCTAAATATGAAAAAATTAGCAAAAATACTGACAAAGAAGAGTAAAAAACACTGTGACTTTTTGACAATTTTTTCGTTTTTTAGGTTATCCTTTAGTTTTTAACAATTATATAGAGAAAAGTCCCTTAAATCATTAATGACTTAAGAGACTTTGTCTACGATTTGAACACCCTCGCATATAACTATACGAGGGTGTTATTTTATTTAGACATATCTAGAAGTTAATTAACAAAAAAATTATCCATAGTTAGTCTTAGGTCGAGCTAGCATGATATAATATAGGTAAGTGTATTTTGAAAGGAAGATAAAATGGAGATTAGATTTGCAAATACAGGTGAGAATCAGGGAGTAAGAGACCTTTGGACCTACTGTTTTACTGATAGTCAGGACTATGTGGACTTTTACTTTAAGAATAAGTACAATCCAGAAAAGACAATGGTAGTAGAGGATGGGGGCAGGATTCTGTCAGCTATCCACTTAAACCAGCATAGGGTCAAACTAGGAGGTAAGGACCTAGATACATCATATGTAGTAGGTGTATCAACCTTGGCAGAAGCAAGGGGGATGGGCTTCATGGCAGACCTTATGTCAAGATCTTTGTATCAAGTAGGGGCTATGGACCAGTCATTTGCTATCTTGATGCCAATAGACCACAGGCTTTATAGAACCTATGGTTTCGAGACATGTTATGATATTTTGGAGATCAAGCTTGATATATTTGACCTTAAAAAATTTAAGCTAGATGGTAGCTTTAAGAGGGCTAGCAAGGAGGATGCAGACGATTTAGTAAAAGTTTATTCGTCCGCTATAACTGCCTATAATGGATCTGCCCTTAGGGACCAGGCTTATTTTACTGAATTTGTAGAGGAGATGGAAATAGAGGGTGGTTATATCTATATTTCCTATAGGGATGGACAGCCAACAGCCTATCTTGCCTATACGATTGATGGTGGAGACTTCTTTGTAAGAGAGGTATATTACAAGGATATGAAGTCCTACCAGTCAGTCTTAAAGTTCATATTTAACCACAATACCCAGTGTAAGACAGTCACCATAAATACAGGTGTAGATGATAGGCTGATGGATATACTAGATAATCCAAAGGACGCTAGTTTTACTATAAAACCATTTATGATGGCCAGGATAGTTGATATAGAAAACTTTTTAAGAGATCTAGAAATAAAGACAGGTCAAGAAGGTCATAGCCTTAATATCGAGATTAGTGACCCTGTAATTAGGGAAAATAATGGGATCTATAGCTTTGATAACAATACTGGGATACTAAGGGCTAGAAAGCATGGTAACGCAGTAACTGATTTATATGGACTTGCTGAAAATACAATGCTGGGAGATGATGGGGCTGTCTTAGAAAGACTTGTTGAGGACCCACCTGATATTGATATTAGCCTGACTATAAATGAATTAACAAGTCTTCTATTTGCTTATAGGACAATAGAGGATATTTGCTTTATTAAGGGCATAGATGTAAGTGACAGTCTAAGGGCAATTTTTGATTTCAAGAAAAAGACAAACTACATTAATGAGTATGTTTAGGTAATAGGTATATAAAATAGGTCTTTTACATAAATCTGCCTATATGCTATAGAGGTGGTTTTATGAGACGGTTTGGGCTACTTGTTCTAGCCCTAGTCCTAATGCTTAACTGGCAGAGGCTAGGGACAAGACAAGTGAGACAGGGTGACCCTGGTCTGGCTAAGGGAATTGTAACAAATATTGTTAAGAAAAAAAGGACGACAAATTACTATATGAATGGGGTACTAGCAGTTGATTTTTCTGGTAAGGATAGGGGTCTACATGTAGGTGATAGGGTATGCATGACTGGTAAGTATAAAGATCTTGATGACTTGAAAATAAAGGATTTTGACTATGGAAGACATCTTAGGTCTAAGGGTATTGATACCTATATTGAGCTATCAAGTACCCATCTGTATGGGAGGTCAGGAATCTATTATATGATTGGTAGGATGAAGGACTATTGCATAGAGGCCAACAAGTTTATGTACAAGTCCTATGGTGATATACTCAACTCTATAGTGCTTGGCTATAGGGGAGACCTAGATAAGGATGTGGTATATAACTTTAGGGATGCGGAGTGAGTCATGTAATGAGTATTTCTGGGCTTCACATATCTATACTAGTAGGAATCTTCCTGGTCTTGGTAGGTAGGATTAATAGCTTAGGGTAGGTTGGGACTATTATTTATATTACTTATCCTTTATAATTTACTGGTTGGAGGTGGACCTTCCATAACAAGGGCCATAGGTCTTAGCCTATTAGGGGCCATGACATACTTTCTAGATAGGAGACTTGATTATATAAATATATTGGCCCTAATAGCCAGTATAATGATCTACCTAAATCCCATATATTATATATAATATATCCTTCCAACTCAGCTTTTTAGCTGTTCTATCAATAGTTATATATGCCAAGTACTTACGAAAGTATATATACACTGATTTTTTGAATACTTGCCTTGCTGCAAATATTTTGACCTTTCCATTAGTTCTATATAATTTTAAGACCTTTTCAATGGTTGGAGTGATAGGGAATATATTTATATTACCCTTTATAGGTCTGGTGGTATTTTTAGACATGCTTTCCTTGCTGGTTTATGGAATATCTATAGACTTAGCCTTATCAGTAGCATATATAAACAAGGCCATAATAGGACCAGTATATTATTTTCTAGAGAGGCTGGCAAATTATGGGGCCTATAATATGGAGATAAGATCAATTAGCCCACTTATATTGATAGCCTACTATATAGGAGCCCTTGGACTTGCAATATTTTTAGAAATATATTATATTAAGGTGAACAAGACAGATTAGATGGAGGATTTATGAAGATAAGTGACCTACTAGAAAGATTTAAGGATAGAAAATTGAATAAGATTAACCTAGTTTACGGTAGGGAATTACTCCTTATAGATCAAGTAGTTGACACCTTTAAGGACCTAGCTAAGGGGTCGATGCCAGACTTTAACCTGACACTTATAGATGGCCAGGAAACCAATCTAGAGAGCCTAGTATCTGCTATAGAGACCCTACCTATGATGTCTGACAGGAGGTATGTGATTGTCAAGGATTTCGAATTACTACAAGCTAAAAGAAGGTTTTTTAATGAAGAGGCTGAATCTGAGCTTATAAGAATAATTGAAAATATGCCGGATACTGCCCTAGTCCTATTTGCCTCTTATGGTGAGGTAGATACAAAGAGGTCTAAGCTATATAAGTCTATTAGTAAGCTAGGTGATGTTTCAGTCGTGGACAAGCTTGATGATATGGACCTATTTAAATGGTGTAAGGAAGCCTTTGAGAAAAACCAGGTCCAAGCAAATAATTCTGAATTAGTATATTTTATTAACCTAGTTGGTTATAAGGATAGGAAGTCTTCAGTTACCCTGGCAGACCTAAAAAATGAAATAGACAAGATATGTGCCTATATAGGTAAGGGAAAGGTCTTGGACAAGGAGTCCATAGACAAGCTCTTGACTAATAATATAGAGGACAATGTATTTAAGATGATAGATATGATAGGAACTAAGAATACGAAGATGGCCCTGAGTCTTTTTGATGACATGCTCTACAGTGGTGGTTCTATTTTAGGTACTTTTTCCTTGTTATCAACAAGGTTTAGTCAGATACTACAGATAAAGGCCCTACAGGATACTAAGCTATCCTTTGATTCAATTAAAGCTACCATGGGCCTACAGAAGTTTGTCATGAACAAGCTAGCCAGCCAGGCCAAGAACTTTGACGAAGAATCTATTAGGGCTATTATAAAGTCTATATCAGACTTTGACTATGCTATCAAGCAGGGTAAGATGTCGGACAGGTTGGCAGCTGAAATATTGATAGTAGAGGCCTGTAATAAGTAGTTTGGGAGCATATATGTAGAAAAAACGGGATATTAATTGATTTGATTATAATACATGTAATCTTTGGCTGAATAGCTATAATAGAATATACAAAAAATACTAGATATAAATAAATCCACTAGCAGGCTAGTGGATTTATTATATCTAGTATTTTCAAACGTTTGACACACAAGATATATCTATACATTGCGTTGTCACAATTATAAATGATACCCGTCGATATCATATTATTCCTTATTAAGCGTTTAAAGAGTTTAGTCTATTAGCTAGCTTAGATACCTTTCTATCAGCAGCGTTCTTATGGATAGTACCCTTAGATGCTACCTGATATATCTTTTTCTGAGCTAACTGGAACTTAGCCTGAGCTTCTTCCTTGTTACCTGCAAGTACAGCTTCATCGAATCTCCTTATTGCAGTCTTTATCTGAGACTTTCTAACTCTATTTAAAGCAGTCTTCTTTTCTATAACTCCGATTCTCTTCTTAGCAGATTTAATATTTGCCATCTATCTTCACCTCCCTATATTTGTTCTAAATTCATAATCAACATACACAATTTTAACAGACTTAGGGATAAAAATCAAGCTAAATTACAATATTTAATAAAAAAATATTCATTTTTCAATACACATCTTTACGTTGACAGCTTTTTAAAGTAAAATGTAGAATGAATACATATGTAATCTTACAGAAAAGGAGGAATTTTATTTGGGAAATAGACAGAACAATACTAGAAACTTTAGCATAATTGCACATATAGATCACGGTAAGTCTACCTTGGCAGATAGACTTATACAAAAGACTGGACTAGTGTCTGAAAGAGATATGAAGGCCCAGCTGCTAGACAATATGGACCTTGAAAGAGAGAGGGGTATTACCATCAAGCTGCAGAATGTACGTCTTGAATACAGGGCGAATGATGGGGAAATATACCACCTAAACCTAATTGATACACCAGGACATGTAGACTTTAACTATGAGGTATCTAGGTCCTTAGCTGCCTGTGAGGGTGCCCTACTAGTGGTAGATGCCGCCCAGGGTGTAGAGGCCCAGACCCTAGCTAATGTATACTTGGCCCTAGAACAGGATCTAGAAATTCTACCGGTTATAAATAAGATTGATTTACCTAGTGCTAGGCCTGATTATGTAAAGGATGAGATAGAGGACTTGATTGGACTTGACTGTAGTGAAGCTCCACTGATATCAGCTAAGAACGATATAAATACAGAGGATGTTCTTGAGGCCATAGTTAAGCATGTACCAGCTCCAGTTGGTGACAACCAGGCCCCACTAAAGGCCCTTATTTTCGATTCATACTATGATGCCTACAAGGGTGTTGTAGCCTATGTAAGAGTCTTTGATGGCTGCGTCAAAAAGGGTATGGTTATAGAGATGATGAACAGCAAGAAGAAGTTCGAGGTTACAGAGGTTGGTGTGATGGCGCCTAATGCCACTGAGTTAGCTGAACTGTCTGCCGGAGATGTTGGCTATATAGCTGCAAGTATAAAGGATATTAGGTCTTGTAGAGTTGGTGACACAATCACGGATGCGAATAATAGGACTGACCAGCCTTTACCAGGTTATAAGAAGGCAACGCCAATGGTATACTGTGGTATATATCCAGGTGAGGGTGAAAAGTATGAAAATGTAAGGGATGCCCTAGAAAAGCTTCAGATTAATGATGCTGCCCTAGAGTTTGAGGCTGAGTCTTCAGCAGCACTGGGCTTTGGGTTTAGGTGTGGTTTCCTAGGCTTGCTTCATATGGAAATTATACAGGAGAGATTGGAGAGAGAGTTTGACCTTAATATTATAACTACAGCCCCATCTGTTATATACAGGGTTACAAAGCTGGATGGTGAGGTGTTGATGATACAGAATCCGGCTAACCTACCTGAGCCTACAGAGATTAGATGATAGAAGAGCCTATAGTAAAGAGTGATATTATAGTGCCTAAGGATTATGTAGGTGTTGTAATGGAGCTATGTCAGGAGAGAAGAGGTTCCATGAAGGACATGGAATACATAGACGACACGAGGGTGATGCTCCACTATGAGCTACCACTAAATGAAGTAATATATGACTTCTTCGATGCCCTTAAGTCTAGAACTAGGGGTTACGGGTCTATAGACTATGAAATGAAGGGCTATGTACCTTCTAACCTTGTTAAAATGGATATACTGATAAATAAGGAGCAGGTCGATGCCCTAAGCTTTATAATACATGAGTCTAGATCCTTCGTAAGGGGTAAGGCTATGTGTGAAAAGTTAAAGGGTGAAATACCAAGACACCAGTTTCCAGTACCAATTCAGGCGGCTGTCGGCAACAAGATTATAGCTAGAGAGACTGTAGCTGCCTATAGAAAGGACGTCTTAGCCAAGTGTTATGGTGGTGATATCTCAAGAAAGAGAAAGCTTCTTGAAAAGCAGAAGGAAGGAAAGAAGAGGATGAGACAGATTGGTAATGTTGAAGTTCCTCAGAAGGCCTTTATGTCTGTACTTAAATTGGACGACTAAAATGAATATACATAATAGGACAATAAAAATTGAAATTCCTACAAGGGCAAGGCAGGTTTTAGACTCGATAAGAGGGGCAGGATTTGAAGCCTTTGTAGTCGGAGGGTGTGTGAGAGATTCAGTCATGGGTAAGATACCTCATGACTGGGATATCACCACAAATGCCCTGCCAGAGGATATTATTGCTATATTCTCGAGGACTATACCAACTGGTATCCAGCATGGTACGGTGACTGTTATAATAGATGATGAGGCCTTTGAGGTGACAACCTACAGACTTGATGGTGACTATCTGGATATGAGAAGGCCTAGGACCGTATCTTATAGTCAAAAACTTGAGGATGACCTATCCAGGAGGGACTTTACAATAAATGCCATGGCCTATAATGACCAGTTGGGTCTTGTAGATAGGTTTGGTGGACTTGAGGATATAGAAAACAAGCTGGTTAGGTGTGTCGGAGAACCAGATAAGAGGTTTAATGAGGATGCCCTAAGGATCCTAAGGGCTCTTAGGTTTTCAGCAAAACTATCCTTTGATATTGAAGGGGCTACCATGGAATCTATAAGAAGGATTCTGCTAATATTGAAAAGGTTTCTATGGAGAGAATAAATACTGAATTTGAGGGTATAATAAAAGCAAATACCAATAAATTAAGTTTGATAAATGACCTAGATATAAGGGCCTACCTGTTTGGTGACTTTGTCTTTAATCAGGCTGACCTTACTAGGGCAATGAAACTAGAGGATATTGCTTCTGATGAAGGATACCTGCAGGCAAGCAAAAGGGCCATGGTATTCAACCACTACAGGGGAGACCTAAAGGGCCTGCTAAGATTCTTTAAATACTCTAAGAAGGACATAGATAAGACCATATTTATTTGGACGACCCTAAGGGATGACAAGTATGCAGATTTATTAAATGAAAATGCTACTTGGGATGATTTGAGGTTGACCCTAAAGTTAGTTTTAAGGGATGCTAGGGATAATATTTTGGCAAAATACGCAATTTATGCAAAAATTATTGAAAAATATGCAAATATCGGCTTAATTTTCAATCTGTTTAATGATATAATAGAAACAGGAGAGTGTTTTTCTGTTTCTCACTTACAAATAAGTGGTAGGGATATTATAGATGAGGGTCTAGCTATGGGTAAGGAAGTTGGCATACTGCTAGATGCCTTATTATGCCAAGTCATATCCCAGCCCCAACTCAACGAGAAGAAAAGGCTATTAGAGATGGCCAGAAAAATACAAAAACAATAATATTTGGAGGTTTGACATGGATTATAAGTCATTAATAATGAATGGAAGGTCAGTAAGACATTTTAAGGAAACACCAGTAGATACTAAGGCACTTTTAGAATTAGAATCTTACATAAAGGACTGTAAGAAGCTTGATGGATCAATAGCTATTGAACCTAAGTTCTTCGCTGGTGATGACACTTACAAGCGTCTATATGGTATAGCGGGTTATCAGGGTGTAATGATAGAAGCACCAAACTACCTAGTATTGATATCTGAAGACAAGCCACAGCACTTAGAAAATGCAGGTTATGTAGGTGAAAGAGCAACATTAAAGGCTAGAGATCTTGGTATAGATAGTTGTTGGGTATCATACTCTGATAGAGATATGGTAAAGAAAACTCTTGGTTTGGAAACAGATAAGGAAGTAGTAGCCCTAATAGCTTTAGGTTATGCTTCTAAGGAAGTTAAGGTAGAGCACACTGCTAAGACTGGAGACAACTATTCTAAGTCTAATATGTCTACTTCAAATACCGGTTCTGAAAGAATTAGTCTTGAAGAAATGGTTTATATAGACAAGTGGGGTAATGCAGCAACTTCAGAAATTCTAGAAGAAAGAGCATTACTAGATGCATTCTCATATGCTAGAATGGCTCCATCAGCTCTTAACAAGCAGCCATGGAGATTTATAGTTGATGGTGGTAAGGTTGTACTAGCTATAGATAGCGAAGACTACAGAGGAAGCTACCTAAACAAGATTGATGCAGGTATCGTAATGCTATACTTCGGTGTAATACTAGACGTTACTATGTTCGATTCTAAGTGGGGATTTGATAATCTAGACAAGGATTATGGTATTCCAGCTAACTACACAGTTGTAGGATATTGTAATATATAATCTTGGTAAAACCAAGTAATAGATGAAATCTAGATGGCTAAATTGTGAATACATGCAGTTTAGCCATTTTTTATAGTATTATACTAGGTGTCCTTTTGCTGTGGTAGGTAAAGGAGGACCAGTATAGAAGTTTTATGTTTAAGTGGAGAAGATATGAAGACTAGAGGTTTGTACATACATATACCCTTTTGTTCAAAGAAATGTGGCTATTGTGACTTCACATCCTTTGCTGGGAATGGAGACCAGATAGATGACTACCTGTCATATTTAGAAAAGGAATTTAGCCTATATAGGTCTAGTGGATCTATTGAAGATATAGAAACAATTTTTATAGGTGGAGGTACACCTAGTATCTTGTCGTTAGGTCAGCTGGAGAGGCTCTTATCGATAGTCAGGGAAAATGTAGACTTATCAAAAATAATAGAATATACCATAGAATCAAACCCAGGTAGCCTTACGAGGGACAAGCTAGAGCTCATGAGGGCAGCCGGTCTAAATAGGCTGAGTATTGGATTACAGGCTAGTCAAGATCACCTATTAAGGTTTTTAGAGAGAATTCACACCTATGATGACTTCCTGGAGTCCTATAGGCTTGCAAGGCTAGTTGGCTTTGAGAATATAAATATAGACCTAATGTTTGCCTTCCAGGGGCAGACCCTTGAGGACTGGAAGGAGACCCTAGAAAGGGTAGTATATTTGGACCCAGACCATATTTCTGCCTATTCTCTGATAATAGAGGAGGGGACTAGGTTTTTAAGATGTACGAGGAAGGAAGTTTGACTGACTATGATGAGGATGCCTATATTGACATGTACAGGTATACAATAGATTATCTGGCAGAAAAGGGCTATAGTCAATATGAGATATCTAATTTTGCCAAAGAGGGTAAGGAATGTAGGCATAATTTAATATACTGGGACGACAAGGAATATTACGGGCTAGGTTTGGGCGCTTCTGGCTACCTAGATGGTAGTAGGTATACGAACTATAAGTATTTTCCTGCATATTACCAATCTTTAGACTTTGGTATGAGACCGCTGGCATTTGAGGAGACTATAAGTCTGGAGGAAAAATTAAATGAATACCTAATACTTGGCTTAAGGAAGATTATGGGTATATCACGAGCTAAATACCTTGAAAGGCTAAAGAAGATAGACCAGGACAAGTATAAAGAAAACCTAGAGATAATTGAAAAATATATTAATAGTGGTCATATTATTTTGGAGGGAGACCATATCAAACTGAGTCAGCTTGGATTAGAAATATCTGATACAATAAGCTTAGACCTACTATTATACTAGCTCTTTTTATGGTATAATGGTATGAGGCAATGATATGTGGCATTATAGGACTAGTAACAAGAAGGATAATAAGTAAAATATCTTGTTCTCCTATGATGTGGGTTTATTTTTCTTATTAGGTGTATAAATAGGAGTGTGGATATGAATAGAGTTAGTGTGAAGATAGATGGTGTTGATTACCAGATAGCAGGTGAAAAGAATGAGGCGGAGATAGTCAAGGTTGCCAAGTATATAGACGGTGAATTGAAGAATATAAGTAAGGCGGCCCCTTCCCTAAGTAAGACTAGTGCAGCAATACTTACTTCTGTAAATATAGCAGACAAGCTATTTGATAGGGAACGTGAAGTGGAAGTCCTTAAAAAGGAAATCTCTGAGATGAAGGAAACTGACTCTAACAAGAATGAAGAGGTTGAAAAGGAATTTGACAATGTACTTCTAAAGTTAGAAGAGGCTGATTCAAATAGCAGACCTAAAGATTAAGATATCCAAGCTTGAAGTAGACCTAGCGTCTAAGGACGATACTATTAAGAGGTTGGAAGCTACAGGTGGACAAGTGGGTGGAGACGTAGATAAGATAGTTAAGTCTCTTGAAATGAAGGTCAAAGAAATGGAAAATAAGGTAGCTGTTGCTGAAAATATGGCTGCAGAATTTCAAAACAAGGCCTATAACCTACAACTAAACTATGAGGAATTAAAGAATAAGACAAACAAGTAAATGGTCTTGCACTTGCGTATTTAATAAATAGGGGTGCATGGATTAGAAGAACATATGCAAGTATTAAAAAGACTACTAGGCCATGGGCTAGTAGTCTTTTTTAAAGCATGGTTAGGAGAATAATAAAGGTGATAATACAAGTATCTTAGTACTTGTTCATATGGATAAAAAGGCATGGAGGAAATATGAATAAAAATTTAGAGCTATTAGCTCCAGTAGGGAGTATGGAGGCCCTGAGGGCAGCCGTTCAGAATGGTGCTAATGCAGTGTATCTGGGTGGAAAGGTATTTAGTGCTAGGGCCAGTGCAAATAATTTTGATTATGATGAGTTGAGGCAGGCGGTTGAATATGCCCATATTAGGGATTGTAAGGTATTTGTGACAGTAAACACCCTTATAAAGCAGTCAGAGATGGAAGACTTTATAGACTACATAAGCTACCTATATTCTATAAGTGTTGATGCTCTCATCCTACAGGATATTGGTATGGCTAAAAAAATCAAGGAGCTATTTCCTGATTTTGAGCTACATGCAAGCACCCAAATGGCAGCCCACTCCCTAAATGATGTCCTATACCTAGAGTCTATTGGCTTTAAGAGGGTGGTCTTGGCTAGGGAACTAAACGTGGATGAAATAAAGAAAATTACTGACCAGTGTCAGGCTGATATAGAGATATTTGTACATGGTGCCCTTTGTGTATCATACTCAGGCCAATGCTATATGAGCTCAGTTTTGGGAACTAGGTCTGGTAATAGGGGTAGGTGTGCCCAACCATGTAGGCAGAAGTACAGGCTGTATAACAGCCAGGAAGATAAGTACGAAGACCTAGATGGTGACTATCTATTAAGTCCAAGGGACCTTAATACTATTGAAGATATAGGTAGAATCATAGAAACTAATGTCCTGTCACTTAAAATAGAGGGGAGAATGAAGAGGCCTGAGTACGTTGCTACAGTTGTTAGCTCCTATAGGGATGCTATATTAAATTATATCGAAAATGGCAAATCGGGTATATCAGATAAGACCTTGGAGGACCTGTATGTTATATTTAACAGGAAGTTTACCAGGGGATACCTTCTAGGAGAAAGGGGTGGAGATATAATGAACTCCTCAAAACCAAACAACAGGGGTCTATATATTGGTAAGGTCCAGGCCTACAATGCTAGGTCAAAAAGGCTGAAGATAAGACTAGAAGCTAGCCTAAAAAAGGGAGATGGCCTAAGTATAGGTGGAGGAACAGTAGGCAGAATCATACATGGTAAGGACATAAGGACCATAGGCCATCCAGGAGAAATTGTAGAAATCGACTATATAGGTAATATTAAGCCTGGAAGTAAGGTTTTTAAGACTAGTGATGGTCAGCTATTAGATAGGATGAAGAAGACCTATGAGCCAGGACAAGAGTATGTAAAAATACCCCTTTTTATGGAGCTTGATTTGAATGTGGGGCAGGCTCCAAGACTCAAGCTATGGGATGATAGGGGAAATATAGTTACCCTAGAAGGAGACTGTCTTGTTGAAGAGGCCATAAAGGTAGCTATAAGCCAGGAAAAGGCCACTAAACAGCTATCAAAGCTAGGAAATACACCTTACTACCTAGAGTCCATAAACTGTAATATAGAAGGAAATGTGAGTATTCCTATAAGTAGCCTAAACACCCTAAGAAGGTTGGCTATCGAAGAGATATCTAAGCAGAGGGTAGTGATTAAGGAAAGGTCCTATGATAGGCCTAATAAGCAAGTAGATGATAAGCAAGAAGGCCCTTTAGGTAGGATAGAAAATCAAGAAGATAAATCACGCTTTAATGTTAGCTGCCAAAACCTAGACCAGCTAAGAACCTGTTTAGAATATGAGATAGGTGATATTTACTATAGGGATATAGAAAGTCTAGGCAAGGCCATGGACCTATGCAGACAGGCAGGTAGGGACATATACTTCTATATGCCTAGGATTATAAGAAATGATGAGGAAAGGATATATAGGGCCTTGCTGAATTTGGATGAGGATGCCAAGAAAAACCTAAGAGGTTTTAGACTTTCTAGCTATGGCCAAATAGGCTGGGTCAAAGATAAATTTCCAGATAAAATAATTATGATTGCCCCTTGGTTAAATGTAATAAATGACCTATCCCTAGACTACTATACTTCTATTGGGGCCAAGAGGGTATGTATGTCGCAAGAGGTATCCCTTAACCAGCTAAGAGATATGGACAAGCTTTATGGGCAAGGCTGTGAGACAGAGTATGTAGTATATGGAAACAACGAAATGATGATAAGTGAATACTGTCCAATGGGGGTTTTGACAAAAGATTGTAAAAAAAATAAGAGAGATGCCCTTTGCAATAAGAGTATATACTATCTAGAATCAAATGAGGGACATAGGTATAGGTTATCCCAGAGTCTAGAATGTAGAACAACGATATATTCGGATGAAATTGTAAACCTAGTGGAAGACCTTGATAGTCTGTCATTTCTTGGTATAGAAAATAATGAGATAGTTTTTAATTTTGAAGACCAGGAAGAGGTAAAGTCAGTTCTAAGGGCCTTTATCCAGGGGCATAAGGAAGAACTTGATAGGCTAAGTAGAACCTATAATACTGGCAACCTATATAAGGAAATGGATTAATAGGATAAGGAAGTGATTTTATTGGCTATTTATATTGGTGACAAGACCACAACAGCTAAGGTGGATAGGACTTGTATAGAAAAATATGGCATAAGTGAGCTTGTTCTGATGGAAAATGCAGCTACAAGTGCTTTTTATAGGATTCTAGAGATAGAAAAGGAAATTTATAGGAATATCAAGGACAGGATAAGGGATACAGATTTTGAAGATTTTGATTCTAGTATTTTCTCTGGTCTACCCTTTAAAAGGATTGCTATTCTTTGTGGAAGTGGCAACAATGGTGGAGATGGTTTTGTTTTGGCCAGAAAGCTAAAGGCAGCTGGTAGGAAGGTAGATATATTATTTGTTGGGAATCAAGATAAGATGAGCCAGTCTGCCCAGACTAACTACGATATTATACAAAGGCTGGGTCTTGATATTAAGCACTACGATAATATGGCAGATATAGAGTCTGAGATTGAAAGCCTTATGACCGAGATTGATAAGTATGATGTCCTAATAGACGCAATATTTGGGGTCGGTATAAATCGTCCAGTTGCGTCTAAGTATAGGCCCCTATTTGAGGCAGTAAACTCGTATAGGTTAAAAAATGAGACTAGGATAATAGGCATCGATATACCTTCAGGACTAGATCCAGACACAGGCCTACCAGTTTCAGATAGGAAAAATCCAGGTGTAGCCATAAGGTGTGATTACACGATCAGTTTTGATTACTTCAAAAAGGGCTTTTTAAATTATGAGTCCGAAGAATATACAGGTAGGGTCTATGTTGAGAGTCTAGGCTGTAAGAAGGATATTCTTGAGGAGGTGGGATTAAGAGATAGGTTTATATCAAAAAAAGACCTGGAATTTAATAGGCCTAAGCAGTGTGCCCACAAGGGTGACTTTGGTAGGGTATGTATTTTTGCAGGGTCCAAGGGCTTTTATGGGGCGGCAAGGCTTGCTACAGAATCGGCCGTAGGTGCTGGGTCTGGTCTGGTAACCTAATTTCTGATCCGGATGTCCAGGCGGTATTGGCCCCCAATCTTGTAGAAGCGATGACCTGTAATTATGGGGACCAGGCAAGACTTGATAGGTTAACTGAGTCTGCTAATTCAATAGCCATTGGGCCAGGAATGGGCATGAACCAATTATGCATAGACACCCTATCCTACATATCATCTAGGACAAGTAGGCCAATAGTAGTGGATGCAGATGCTATAAATGCATTTAAGGAGGCCGACCTTAGACTTAGTGGTAGGTATATTTTAACGCCTCATTTGGGTGAATTTTCTAGGTTAATAGGACTAGAGGTCGATCTTATAAAAAAGGATAGGCTCTACTATGCTAAAAAGTATGCAAGAGAGAATCAATTAGTCCTAGTCCTAAAAGGAAAGAACACGATAATAACAGATGGGACAAGAACCATTGTGAATACTACAGGTAATGAGGGTATGGCCAGGGGTGGTATGGGAGACTGCCTAACTGGAATAATAGCTAGTCTAGCCGCAAAATATGATCCATTTGAGGCAGCCTACAAGGGTGTTTATCTTCATGGTCTATGTGGTGACCTTATATATAGGGATAGCTTTACAGTGAGTCCTAGTGATTTAATAAAAATCATTCCCAAAGTTATGAAACTGATGTATAATTAATATATACTAATAATGTAGTTTTACTATAATAATTAAATGCAAGGAGGTATTGACTTGTTTGGATTAAGTATGAAAATAATTTGGGTAATAGTTGCCATTGCCTTTGCAATTGGTGAAGCAGCTACTTTAGCCCTTACCATGGTCTGGTTCTCCGTGGGTGCTCTTTGTGCCCTAGCAGTATCTTACTTTGTGGATAATGTATTTATACAGATATTAGTATTTGCCCTAGTATCCGGTTTGCTCCTTCTTGTAGCTACTAAAAAGCTTATAAGAATGGATAGGAGTGATGAGGTAAACGCCTTGACAGGAATTGATACCAATATAATGGCGGTAGTAGGCAAGAAGGGGATAGTTTTGAATAAAATAAGTCCCTATAAGCCAGGTCTGGTCAAGGTTAAGGGAGAGGATTGGACAGCTGTTTCAAAAACATACGAAGCTATAGAAGCCGGTTGTGAGGTGGAAGTAGTGGCAGTTGAAGGCGTAAAATTAGTAGTAGTCAAGAAATAGATTTTATTTTTAGGAGGTACTTATATGATAGGAAAAATTCTTACGTTTTGGCTAATTTTATTATTGTTGTTTATAGCCATTAGATGTATAAGAATCGTTAAGCAGGCTAAAATGGGTATAGTTATGAGGCTTGGTAAGTTCCATAAGGAGGCCAAGACAGGTATACATTTCTTGGTTCCATTTGTAGACTCTATGGCCTATATGATAGACCTGAGAGAAATGGTAGTTGATTTCCCACCACAGCCAGTTATCACCAAGGATAACGTAACAATGCAGATAGATACAGTGGTATACTATAAGGTAACAGATCCAAAGAGCTATGTATTTGAAATTGCAAATCCTATAGCTGCAATCGAAACCTTACAGCAACTACACTAAGAAATATAATAGGTGACCTTGACCTAGATGAAACCCTAACATCAAGAGACTTGATAAATGCCAAGATGAGAACTATCTTGGATGAAGCGACTGATATATGGGGTATAAAGGTAAACAGGGTAGAGTTAAAGAATATAATGCCACCTAGAGACATCCAGGCAGCTATGGAAAAACAGATGCGTGCAGAGAGAGAAAGAAGAGAAGCAATCCTTCAGGCTGAAGGTGAAAAGCAGTCCAAGATCCTTATAGCAGAGGGTGAAAAGCAGTCTGCTATACTAAGGCTGAGGCAAAGAAGGAAGCCATGATAAGAGAGGCAGAGGGTCAGAAGCAGTCTAAGATTCTAGAAGCAGAGGGTGAGGCTTCTGCAATCAGAAAGACATTCGAAGCAAAGGCTGAGGGTGAAGCAGTCGTAATTAGACAGACTCAGGAAGCCAATGCAGAGGGTCTAAGGATGGTATTTAGTGCTATGAAGGAATCTGATGTAGATGATAATATACTAGCTCTTAAGTCAATGGAGGCCTTGGTTAAGCTTGGTGAAAGTGAATCTTCTAAGCTTGTTCTTCCATCAGATGCAGTCAACTTCCTAGGTACATTTAAGGGTATTAAAGAAGTTCTGACAGATGATAGTAAGAAATAAATATTCTTAGAGCTGCTAGGACTTAGGTCTAATTAAGTCTTATTAGCTATAATTAAAAAACAGATAAATAAGAGATGTATTTTATTAATCCCTAGACCTTGTCTGGGGATTAATATATATTGGAGGTTAAAGTATGGGTTTAGTAGATAGACTTGAAAGTCAAAAAAGAGAACTGGTCTTCAAGGAACTTTTAGGAAAGAAATATAGTAGTTTGAATGACTTCAAGCTAGTTTATACACCAATGGAAGAGATAACCTTAATTAGTGTAAAGAGGCTATTCTTTCAGGGAAAACTTGGTGAAGCAGAAGACCTATTGTTTTCTAGTATAGAAAAAAATAAAACGAGAAATTCGATTTTTATAGCTGGAGAGTTTTATACCCTTATGATGGAATTATCCGATGAGGAACTAGAAGAAAAAAATTTTTCTAGGCAAGAGGTAGTAGCAGGAATTAAGGATATAGGCGAGCTTTTGAAGGAAGAAATATTACTTTTTGATAAATAGGACCTAATTTTTTCTTTATAAAACTTGTAAAATTTCCGGGGTAATTGTATAATAAATACTTAAGTTATTTTTGAAAAAAAAACACACAGCCGAAGCTGCATGCATTAGAATTTGTGATGGAATTCTATTTTAGTATAAATGCTTCGTCCTGTCAAGTGTTTTTTATAAAAACTATAAAAAGATGGGAGTTGTATAAAAAATGAAGATAGGCTTTGATCATGAAAAGTATTTAGAAGAACAGTCCAAGTATATACTAGAAAGAGTGAACAACTATGACAAACTCTATATAGAATTTGGAGGAAAGTTAATTGGTGACCTACATGCCAAGAGGGTATTGCCTGGTTTTGATGAAAATGCAAAGATAAAGGTACTTAGTCATATCAAGGAAAAGGTTGAGGTAGTAATTTGTGTATATGCGGGTGATATCGAAAGAAACAAGGTCAGAGGAGACCTTGGCATCACCTATGACATGGAAGTTATGAGACTGATTGATGACCTAAGAGGCTATGACCTGGATGTTAATTCGGTTGTAATAACAAGGTATGAAAATCAGCCTGCCGCTACAATATTTATCAACAAGCTAGAAAGAAGGGGTGTAAAGGTATATAGGCATGCTCCTACTAGTGGATATCCAACAGATGTTGACCTTATAGTAAGCGATCAGGGCTTTGGTATAAATCCATACATTGAGACGACAAAGCCGATAGTTGTAATGACAGCACCAGGGCCAAACAGTGGTAAGCTAGGTACTTGCTTAAGTCAGCTTTACCATGAAAACAAGATGGGTATTGCAGCCGGATATTCAAAGTATGAAACCTTTCCTGTATGGAACCTACCATTAAAGCATCCTGTAAATATGGCCTATGAAGCAGCTACTGTTGACCTTAAGGATGTAAATATGATAGACTCCTTCCACTTGGAAAAATATGGTGTGACTACTGTAAACTATAACAGAGACCTGGAGCTATTCCCAGTTTTAAAGAAAATAATAGAGAAGATAACAGGAAAAGAAAGTGTATTCCAATCGCCTACTGATATGGGTGTAAATAGGGTAGGCTTTGGTATTATAGATGACGAGGTTGTAAGAGAAGCAGCCATCCAAGAGATTATTAGAAGGTATTTCAAGACCCTATGCGACTACAAGAAGGGTAGCCTAGACAAGGAAGCTGTTTCCAGGATGAAGATGATAATGGAGGAGCTTGGCCTAAAGGGCGAGGATAGGAAGGTTGTCAATGTAGCTAGACAGTATAGCAAGGACCATTGCCAATTTGAAGACTGTCAATCGGTCTCACTAGAGCTATCGGATGGAAGAATGATAACAGGAAAATTTTCTAAGACTATGACTGGGTCTGCAGCTGCAATATTAAATGCTATAAAGGTCTTAGCGGATATACAGGACCATATACACTTAATTTCACCACTTGTATTAGAGCCAATGCTGAATTTGAAGAAGAATGTATTCAAGAGTAGGAACACTTCCCTTGATGCAGAGGAAGTTTTAATGGCCTTGAGTATAAGTGCAGTGACAAATACACTTGCCCAATTTGCTATGAGCAAGTTATCTGAACTAGAGGGGGCCCAGGCGCATTCTACTGTGATTCTTAATAAGGATGATGAGCAGGTGTTTAGAAAGCTTGGTATAGATGTTACTTGTGATGATAAGTATCAGTCTACTAATCTTTATGAGGGTTAAGTTAAACTTGAAGAATGCTTATTTATTGATATAGTCAGGATTAATCAATTTACAGATACAACAACAATATAATTTTAAAAAGGAACCAGCAATATGCTAGGTTCTTTTTTTAATACTGTACAAAACATAATAATACCATAATATGATATGAAAATCAATATTGATATGGATAAAAAAATTTATGTTAGAATAAATATCATCTGCAGATGAATTTTTGTATAGAAGTTAAACTGATTGTTTATGTAGAGGGTACTTATAGAAATTATACTAATCATATATAAGGGGAATCAAAAAATTTTTTAAGTAAACAAATAACCAAGGGGGTATTATATGAAAAAATCGGTAAGTGTACTGCTTGCAACAAGTTTAGCAACAAGCGGTATAACTGGATTACAAAATACTGTATTGGCAGATACAGCTAATTCTGCAGATTCTAAAGTGGAAAGAATTTCAGGAACAGATAGGTATGAAACCTGCGTTAATATTTCAAAGAAAGCATATAAGAGCTCTGAAGTCGCTATATTAGCGTCAGGTCAAAAAATTCAAGATGCATTGGCAAGCGGTGGTGTAGCTGCAAAGTTAAAGGCACCTTTGCTATTGACTCAAAAAGATAGGTTGCCAAGTGTAGTATTGGATGAATTGAAGAGATTAAATGTTAAGAAAATAATTTTAGTAGGTGGTCAAGAATCTATATCAAGTTCACTAGAAAACCAGCTAGACAATATCTATAAGGTTGAAAGAGTAAGTGGAATAGATAGATATGAAACATCTATTAAATTAGCAGAAGTAATAAATAAGGATACTAAACAGGAAAATATTATAGTTAACGGTAATACTGTGGATGCTTTAACAGCAGGTGCAGTTGCTGCCAAGTTAAATAGATCGATTATATTAACTAATGGTGTTAATTTGCCAGAGGGAGCAAATAGGGTGGTAAATCCAGCTTCACCTAATAATATAATTATTGGTGGTATATCTTCTATAAACATAGAAGGTTTAAAGGGTGAAAGAATAGCTGGATCTGATAGGTATGAGACATCTAAAAAAATAGCTGAAAAATATTATGCTGGTAAGACTAACAAGGCTCTATTAGCTAATGGAGTTAATTCAATTGATGCCTTATCTGCAATCAATTTAGTAGTTAGTGAAAATGCACCTGTTCTTTTAACGGCTTATGATAGTTTAGATAATGATGTTTCTAAGTTTTTAGAAAATAATACAAATAAGGTCTATGTTTTGGGAGGATACCAGTCTATTTCAGATGATGTATATAAAAACATAGAGAAAAAACTGAAAGAAAATAAGGTTAAGGATACAAAAAAGCCAGAGACAGGCAAGCCAGAAACAGGTAAGTCAGAGACAGGCAAGCCAGACACAGGTAAGCCAGAGACAGGCAAGCCAGAGACAGGCAAACCGGATACAGGAAAGCCAGACACAGGCAAACCGGATACAGGAAAGCCAGACACAGGTAAACCAGACACAGGAAAGCCAGAAACAGGCAAGCCAGACACAGGTAAAGCCAGACACAGGTAAGCCAGAGACAGGCAAGCCAGAAACAGGCAAGCCGGAAACAGGCAAGCCAGAAACAGGCAAGCCAGAGACAGGCAAGCCAGAGACAGGTAAACCAAATACAGGTAAGCCAGACACTGGAAAGCCAGACACAGGCAAGCCAGAGACAGGCAAGCCAGAAACAAGCAAGCCAGACACAGGTAAACCAGATACAGAAAAGCCGGACACAGGTAAACCAGACAGTAAGGTAGAATATGATGAGGTTAAAGTATTAAAAGATGGTAGATATGAGGTAGAGGCTGGCGGATTCTCCAAACTCTTCTCAAATGCTGAAAATAATAAGCTAGTAGCAACTGTTGAAGCTGGAAAGATTAAGGATATAGCCTTTGAATACAATGATACTAACATGGATATGTTTAAAAATCCATTTATAAAGAATAGGGATAGTTTATTTGAAAAAAATTAAAGAAAAAAATAATTATTATCTTGATGGTAAGAATGAGGAATTTATAAAGGAATTAGACACAATTGCCCAGGAGTTATATAAGCTTGTCAACGAAAACCCAAATACTGGCAGGATAAATAAAGAAGGCATAGACAAGATCAACAAGGAACATAATATTGATATTGTAACATCTGCTACTTATTCTACTGCAAGTCTTTACAAGGGAAGTCATGACCTTATAAAGAAAATTAAGGATGCTGCAGAAACTAAAAAGGTAGCTAGACCTAAGAAAACAGATAAATTAAATATAATTACTAGGGAAGACTTTGCCAAATTAGATGAAAATAAGACTTATTCAGATGGAGTTTACTACGGTGATGGCTTTGGTTATATCGGTAGTAAGCCTATACCTTTGAAGGTTACTGTTGAAAATGGCAAAATAAGGGATGTTGAATTTATAAAAGAAGAGGTTATAAAAGTTAGACCTAATGATGAATATCCTGGACTTCCAGATGATGGTAAAACATTTATAAAGGGATATGATGGGGCGATTAGTATTGCAAAATCAGGTGGAATAAATAGGTTAAACTACTTCTTAAAGACTGCAAGAGACACTGAAAGAAGGGTTATTGGTCAAGTTAAGAAGTCTACAACGGATGCTAGTGTTGAAGCATATAATAAGGTATTGGATGACCTATTCTCAAAACATGAATTTGGTAGCCAGAAGCTGAGGCTAGAAAATAGTCACCTGGGAGGAAACATACCACATGTATTAGAGTCTAGATTAAACCTATTGACTAAGACATATATGAGTGAAGATCTCGGCTATAACTATAAGGTTGATACTATAAGTGGTGCAACTTACACTGCTACAGGAACTGTAGAAGCAATATCAAATGCACTTAAAAAAGCAGACCCTAGTGTTGACTTTACAAACCTAACTATACCAGCACAGAATGGTCTAGAGCCTAGTTATAGGGGTGGCACTACTATAGATTTTGACCAGGTAGGCTTCAAGGCTCTAATGCTTAAGAAGGGACAGATAAACCCTATTGAAATACCATTTAGGGATTTTGACAAATATGGTATAAAGCTAACATACCTAAACCACACTAATGGTCAACTTGTAGATATAAAGGATAGGTTAACCTTAACTAAGGATAGCCTGGGCTATGATACAAAGAATGGCTTGGCTCTTAGATTAGTGCATGATAAAACCAATACTGTAAAGCTAGTAAAGTCTATACAGATATTTGACAATACTAAGGTTCAGGCTAGGGTTGAAAAGGTGCAGGTAAGTGAAGCTGATAAAGAGGATTGGAAGGATGTTGAGGGCTTTAATAGCAGCCTTGATCCCAAGTCACAGCAGTTAGATTTTAGTCAGAAGCTAACTATATCAGAAGATATATCCCAGGCCCTTAAAGGAAAATCTATAAAGTTCAGGCTTGTAACAAGAAGAGAGGATAACCAGAAAGAAAAAATATTCAACCTAACTAGTGACCGTGATATGGTATGGCCTATTTTTGATGATAGTGGCTATTATGCCTTGAGCATTGACAAGGGAGAATTCACTTCTGGTAATGAACAGTTTAAGCTAGACCAGGCAGGAATAAATAACTTTAGGTTTGCCTTTAATGGAATTAAGTCCGGTGAGTTCAGAGATGCGGTTCATGAATTTGAAAAGAAAAAGTACAGTATAGCTGAACAGACTATAAGTTTAGACAAGGACTATGCTAATGAAGACCAAGATACTATTAAGGCTATAGCTGGCAAAAAGATAGATGATAAGCTTATAAAAGCAGCCTTTCCTAGTCTTATGAGTGAAAATGGTAAGAATCTACTAAATCAGCAAATGTTGTACTAGATGAAAGCCAGCTAGTGAATGTCGTAAGGACTGCTGCTAGCAAGCAACAGGCAAAACTCGATGTGAAATTTGAATTTAGTGATGGGTCAATTTACAAGTTTAAACTACCAGTATACTTTGAAATAAAGAAGGAGAAAAAGCAACTTCAATTGAAATTTGAGGAGGCACTTAAGGAAAGGAAGGTACAGCTTTTACAGTCACTACCTGAAAGTTTTAATGCCATTGATGAACCTGCGAAGAAAAATCTTGAAACTCTAATAAATAAGTATGGCAAGTTAGATAAGGATAAGCTAGAAGAAAATATCAAGACTACCTATGGAAGTGCTTCTAACAATGTATTTGTTGAAAAGGTAGAAATTAAGGACTCGGAACTAGAGAAGATTAACACTAGCAAGATAGGAACTTATGAAGTAAGGGCTACAGTAAAGCTTATAGATTCTAACCAGGAAGAGGCTAGGGGAGAATTTGATATACCTTTTGAAGTAGTTAGGTACCAGCTAGTAGGCTTCCAGCCAGGCTTAAACAGGTATAGTAAAACCACTAAATTGGAGTATGGTCCAGATGAACATATTAATATAGCTCGTGATAGTAGTAAGGCAGCAACATTCCTAGGGTATTGGTTAAACTACTCTAAGAGGCTAAATGCAAATGGACAGTGGGATACTACAGAGTATGAAAAAATCAGAGTGAATAGCCTTAATGACTTGATGTTATTTAACCTTGAGGTTGTCAAGGGGGATAAGGATAGTTATACGAGAGATGATGTGGTAGATTTATCAAAGCCTGCTAAGGAAATCTTGTCTTCTGAAGGACCAACGAAGCTATACCTATATAATTTCAGCAAGTCCCTTTCTGAAGAGCAACCACAGAAACTATTAATAGGTGAATTTAGACTTAGTGAGTAGTTTGTATTTGGGGTTAAGAAAAATTTAAAATAAGCAGCAACATCATAATATATGGTGTTGCTGCATTAATAAACATTAGCCCTTAATAGGGCTAAATTGAAAACTGTAGGAATTAACTTGTATTATATAGTTATTTAAGTATAAATAATAATATTATTGTTATTCAAGTGAAAGATGGCATATAGGGTGCCGATTGATTATTAACTTTTTGGGGAAGGATGTGATAAGATTGACCATCGAAATATCGATTCTTATAATCGTGGGTCTGGCCTACTACTTTGCTGACTATATAAAGAAGTACTGTAAGGAAATATACCTTGTAGCATCTGTAATTTCTTTAATGTCTATTATTCATGCAATATATATTTTGAATGGATACAGCATTAGCTACGTACCGGTTTTAAAACAATTTATGAGGGCGATTGACTCAGGAGCACTTGGAGGGGCCTTCTTTATACTAGTAATGTATATGGGCGTATTTGATATGAAATACCCAATATCAAAGAGATTGAGAATGAACAGAGGTGAGCTATCGATTATAGCATGCATTTTTACCATACCACATAATATACACTACTTTTTTGCCTTCCTATTAAACAGTAAGACCATCATACAGATGAGTGGAATACCTTTATGGACAAATTTAATGATGTTCAGTGCTGGCGTATTTGCAATTGGCATAATGCTACCGCTATTTGTTACATCATTTAGACTAATAAGGAAGAAAATGACGGGTAAGAAGTGGAAGAGTCTACAAGAATTTGCATATATATTTTATGCCATGGTTTTCGTTCAGGTATTGATGGTGTACATATCAAGGCCGTCATCACTTATTAGAAATCTAAACTTGATCTTTTATTGTTTAGTTTTTGTTACGTATACAATCTTCAAGCTTAAGATACTTATAGACAAGAGATACATGTCTAAAAAATCCAATCTAGCAGTCAAGTAGAAATTTATAGTATAAATCATATATATTGGATTTAATTTAGAGGCTGAAAATATATACTTGGAGGTGTGTAATGGAAAAGAAAAATATGATAGTAACTGCCTTAGTATCATTGCTATTAGTTATAACTATAGTGATGGGGTACTAGTATAAGTGAAAATAAAATAGTAAGAAGTGAAAGCCCGTCGCCAAATAGGGCTCAAGCAAGGAGTAATGAAATAAAGACTACTGATAAGGCATCTCCACAAGATAAAAAGCTTGACAATGTCGATAGTTCAAATACAAGTACCAACTCAAATACTGGATCAACCACTGGTTCAAATTCAGGTCAAGCCGAGTCAAAGTACAAGGATGGAGAATACACTGGTAGTGGTCCTGGCTATCATGGGTCTGTAAAGGTGAGTGTCAAGATAGAAGGTGGAAAGATAAGGGACATTAGTATTTTGGAAAATACTGACGATGCAGAATACTTTGATAGGGCTAAGTCCTTAATAAATGATATATTGAATAAGCAAAGTACAGATGTATCTGTTGTTAGTGGGGCAACGTACAGTTCAAATGGAATTATAGGGGCGGTAAATAGTGCCTTGGCTAGTGGAGGAAATTAATGAATAGGAATATAAATAAGTTTATACTTATAAGCATAATAGTGTCTGTATTTATAGGTGTCACTGGCTATAGTATAGGAATGAGTCTAGGTAAAAACTCCATAGCAAAGGATGTCCCTGTAATGAATGATAATAGGGCAGATGATTACCAGGCTAATGACGACGAAAAAGTAAGTGAAAATAATGCTGTTAGTCAAAGCCCAGATACAGCAAGTAATAATAAAGCAAAAGCAGATAACAAGAAGTCTTCAAGTAGCGATACTGGAGGCATAGGAAATAGAAAGACATCTAGTGGGTCAAATAATACTGGATATTCTAGTGGACCTAGTCGTAGGGCTAGCTCTGTAAATACGAGTATACCAGTCAGCTAAAGGATGGCGTATACAATGGTTCAGCTAGTGGCTATGGTGGAGAAATAAGGGTAAAAGTTACAGTTTCAAATGGTAAAATTTCAGATATAAAGGTGGAAAGTCATTCTGAAACACCTGAATATTATGATAGGTGTTCTGGAATAATACCTAATATTATTTCATCACAGTCTACTAATGTTGATGGAGTAAGTGGAGCAACCTTTACTAGTAATGGCATAAAGGCTGCTGTGGCAGATGCCCTAAAAAGTGCGGGAGCTAGCAGTGCTAGTAATAGCTCTAACTCAAATACAAGTAAGGTAAAGCCGACAGAAAGCAAAAATAGCCAGTCAGCCGATAAGGAAGAAATTAAAAAATTAAAGAAGCAGATAAAGGAGCTTCAAGATGCAGCTGATGTTAAGGATAAGCTTAAGGATGGAAAATATCAGGGTAACGGAACCGGATTTAAGGGCAATGTTAAGGCAGAAGTTGTGGTAAGTGGAGGTAAAATTTCTGGTATAAATATACTGGAAAATGTAGATGACGCTCCATACTTCGATAAGGCCAAGACCCTAATACCATCAATAATATCTAAGCAGTCCCTAAAGGTTGATTCTATTTCAGGCGCAACGTACTCATCAAATGGTATTAAGTCGGCTGTAAGAGATGCACTTAAAGGCTGGATCAAGCCAGGATAGTGATTTAAACGAAGAAACAAACCGCCTGCTTTCTAAAGTACAGGAGGAAAATAAGAAGCTAAAAGACCAAAACAGTGGATTGAAAAATAAGATAGAAAGCTTAGAAAATGAAGCTCAAAAGGATACTAATGTAAACAAGAAGCTGAAGGATGGTAGATATTCTGGTAGTGGGGCTGGTTTCAAGGGAGATGTAAAGGTCCAGGTTGATGTAAGCGGAGGAAAAATTTCAAATATCAATATAGTTGATAATGTAGACGATGCCCCATATTTTGACAAGGCCAAGTCCCTAGTAGGAACAATAATTTCAAAACAAACACCAAATGTAGACTCTATTTCAGGAGCAACATACTCATCAAATGGAATAAAGTCAGCTGTGAGAGATGCCCTAAAGAAGGCAGGAGTAAGTAGCGAGGGTGACAATAGCGAGGAAGTAAAGCAACAGCTTGCTAAGCTAACAAAACTAGAAGAAAAGAATAAGCAACTAAAGAAGTTGACTAAGGAGCTTAGAGAAAGGATTGAGAGTCTAGAAAGTGAATCACAGAAGGACCTAGCCAACAAAAAGCTAAAGGATGGAAGTTATGAAGGAAGAGGAATAGGCTTCAGAGGGGATGTAAAGGTCCAGGTTGATGTAAGCGGAGGCAAAATCTCAAATATTAATATAGTTGATAATGTAGACGATGCCCCATATTTTGACAAGGCCAAGTCCCTAGTAGGAACAATAATTTCAAAGCAAACACCAAATGTAGACTCTATTTCAGGAGCAACATACTCATCAAATGGAATAAAGTCAGCTGTGAGAGATGCCCTAAAGAAGGCAGGAGTAAGTAGCGAGGGTGACAATAGCGAGGAAGTAAAACAACAGCTTGCTAGGCTAACAAAGCTAGAAGAAAAGAATAAGCAGCTAAAGAAGTTAACTAAGGAGCTTAGAGAAAGGATTGAGAGTCTAGAAAGTGAATCACAGAAGGACCTAGCCAACAAAAAGCTAAAGGATGGAAGTTATGAAGGAAGAGGAATAGGCTTCAGAGGGGATGTAAAGGTTCAGGTTGATGTAAGTGGAGGCAAAATTTCAAATATTAATATAGTTGATAATGTAGACGATGCCCCATATTTTGACAAGGCCAAGTCCCTAGTAGGAACAATAATTTCAAAGCAAACACCAAATGTAGACTCTATTTCAGGAGCAACATACTCATCAAATGGAATAAAGTCAGCTGTGAGAGATGCCCTAAAGAAGGCAGGAGTAATTAGCGAGGGTGACAATAATGATGAACTTAAAATAGAGCTATCTAGGCTAAAGGAAGAAAATCAAAAGCTAAAAGATACTATAAGTGGTTTAAAGGCCAAGATAGGAGACTTAGAAAAAAAATCTCAAAAAGAAGATACTAACATAAGGATGAAGGATGGAAGCTACCAAGGAATTGGTATGGGATTCAAGGGGAATGTTAGGGTAGAAGTCAAGGTTACTGACGGAAAGATTGCTTCTATAAATGTCATTGACAATATAGATGATGCCCCATTCTTTGATAAAGCAAAGTCTCTGATACCTAATATTATATCCAGTCAGACTGCAAATGTAGATTCTGTTTCTGGAGCAACATACTCATCAAATGGAATAAAGTCAGCTGTGAGAGATGCCTTAAAGAAGGCAGGTTCTAGCCAGGAAAGTGTGAATAATGATGAAACAAACAAGAAGCTAGAAAAGCTTTCAAAGCTAGAAGAAAAGCTTAAGCAGATGAAGAAACTTAGTAAAGACCTAAGAAAGAAAGTTGAAAGTCTTGAGACTGAATCACAGAAATATATTGCTAATAAGAAGTTGAAAGACGGAAGCTACGAGGGTAGTGGAATAGGCTTTAGGGGCAACCTAAAGGTTGAAGTTGATGTGAGTGAAGGAAAAATATCGTCTATTAGGGTTGTTGAAAACGTGGATGATGCTCCATACTTTGAAAAGGCCAGAGGTCTTATAACAAATATCGTGTCCGGTCAAACTCCAAATGTAGATTCAGTATCTGGTGCAACATATTCTTCAAACGGAATAAAGTCAGCAGTGAGGGATGCCTTGAAAAAGGCCTACATAGAGGAAGAAAAGTCAGATATTCAATCAGAAAATGATAAATTAAAAAAGGCCATAGAGGAAAATGAAAAAGTAGAGAATGAGATAAAAGCTATGAGGGAAGAAAATACAAGCCTAAAAGAAAAAAATACATTGCTTATGTCAATTATTGATAGCTTGAAAAAGAAAATTAATGGTATTGCATATGGTGATCTAACTAAAGAGATTTACGATAGTTTTATATCGGTTTTAAAACAATTCTGATGGTCTAAATACAGGAAAAAGAAAATTAATTTTTAGAAGCCCAACCATTAATTTGGTGGGCTTTTTTGCAAAAAGAAAAAACATCAAAAAAATAAGAAAAAAAATACAATTTATCGTAAAAATCTTGTTAATTATATGCTATAATATTAAATATGGATACTACGCGACGAAAGGATGTTTTTAATAATGGAAAATAATTTAACTATGCAAGAACTACTAGATATGCAAGAGCAAGAGCTTAGCAAGATTAATGTAGATGATGAAATTACAGGAAGGGTAGTAAAGATCAACCATGATAGTCTGGTTTTAAGCCTTGAAGTTGGTTTTGACGGGGTAGTACCTGCCAGCGAACTAAATCTTGAGAGAGGTCAGGACATAGAAGAAGCTTATAAGATAGATGACGAAGTTACTGGTATTATAACTAATATCAGCTATAAGGACGCTACAATTAAGATATCTGTTCTTAAGCTGGAACAGAGAAGTGATCTTAAGGAACTAATAGATGCCCTAGAAGAACGTAAGGTGATAAACGTTCATGCTTACAAGGCATTAGACAGAGGACTTTACGTTCAGTACAAGTCATACACAATGTTTATGCCAATATCTCAGATAGATACTAAGTTTGTAAAGGATACTAGTGAGTATGTTGGTAAGGATCTAGATGCTTATGTTAAGGAAGTAAATCCTAGAAAGAACAGGATAATAGTTTCTCATAGAGAGGTTGCCCAGGAAGTACTAGACGCTGAAAGAAAAGAAAGAAGAGCTAAGATAAAGGCTGAAAGAGAAGCTGAAAGAGCTAAGATAAAGGCTGAAAGAGAAGCCTTATTTGCATCACTTGTTGAAGGTGAAAAGAGAAAGGGTAAGGTTACAAATATCATGCCTTATGGTGCCTTCATAGATCTAGGTGGGGTAGAAGGACTAGCTCATATAAACAATCTATCTTGGACAAGAGTTGAATCAGTTGAGTCAGTATTAAATGTTGGTGACGAAGTTGAAGTATTTGTACAGAGTGTTGACCCAGAAACTAAGAGGATAGCCCTAGCCCTTAAGGATCCAGATCAGGATCCATGGAAGCTAATAGCTGACGAAGTTTCAGTGGGAAGTGTTGTAGAAGCTACTGTACTTAGAATAATTGAAAAGGGTGCTTTCCTACAGGTTAAGGAAGGTGTTGAAGCTTACCTACCAATAGGTGAATTGAGCGAAGGTAGAGTTAACAAGGTAGAGGACGTTGTAAATGTTGGAGACACTGTTAAGGCTGCTATAATCAAGTTCAATGCTGATAACAAGAGAATGATGCTTTCAATAAGAGAATTAACTAGAGAACCAGAAGAAGATTTATCACAGTATATGTCAGTAGGTGATGATACTATAGGTAATATCGGAGATGTATTAAAAGAAAAGCATGAAACACCTGAAGCTGAATAATTTTTAATATGGACTTTAAGTTAGTAAAGAGGGTTGCGAGTGCAACCCTCTTTTATAAGTTATTTAATTTTGTGGGTAGATAGACTGAAATTTTAGCCAGTATAGGGGGCTGATTATATTATAACTTTAGGAGGTATTGTGAAAAAAATTTAAAAAAATAAATTTGAATATTAATTTAAAAAGAAGTTTTAAATTTTATGCCAGATATAGATTTTAATATAAATTTGAATATTAATTTTTTTATTGTACTTGTTCTTTTCATTGTTTTTTTATTGATGATGGCCTTAAATTCATATACTCCTCTCATTATTGATGATATGGTAAGGCTATTTACCAAGGATATGATAAGGATAGAAGGAATATCTGATATAATAGCCAATGAAAAATATAAGTATGCAAGCGTTAATCCATACCAGGTTGGAAATTTTATAGCAGGTATCTTATTAATTTTGAGTGATAGTATTGCTGATTTTGTAAACTCTATTGGATTTTGTGTCCTTATATATATGATATCAAGTTACGGCTTTATCAGCAAAAAAAAGAGTTCAAGTGTTCAGTTACTAAATGCCGGCCTAGTTTTACTTGTATTCCTACTTATGTGGGTTTCGATTCCAAAATTTGGTAATACTTTTTTGATGATTCCAAGTATAGCCAAGTATGTATGGGTGCCCATATTATGTCTACTTGTCATAACTAACGCAAGAAAAATTGTTATAGCTAGCCAAGCTGATGGACAAATGGTGGGCATTTGTAGAATGTTATTTATGATTATTTTTTCATTTCTGGCAGGTTGGTCACAGGAAAATCTTGCCATCGGTATAATTTTTATCTTCTTATACTATATATTTAGGTCATTCGAGGGTGAAAGAAAGAACATGCTGGTATTAATTTTATCCATGCTAAGTATGCTGACGGGGTTTGTCGTTATGATGTCATCACCATCTAGAAGGGGGGCTGGAGGACAAAGTCATGTTATGGGAGACCTTTATGCGGGAGCTTCTAAACTATCAGCCTTCAATAATGACTTCTTAAACCTAGTACTTTTATTTATGATAGCGGCCATAATACTCCTTGTGGTTTCAAGACTGATAAATGTGGAAAAAAATTGGGAGTCGGAAATATACCTTCTTTCAGGTATAATATCATTCTTATTTGTATCACTCTTGCCTATAGGAGATAAAAATCCTGTATTTATGCCAGCCATATTTTTTATAATCTCTGGCCTAATTAGCTTTACAGAGATAGGAGAGAACAATCATATCTTCTCTTCGGTTTGTTTAGGTTTCATTTTACTTATATATGTTGTTTTATTTATACCTAGCCTTCCGGGCGCTCTTACAGCGAATAAGGACTACTTGTCTAGGTATAGTGCTAGAGAGATTATAATAATAGACAACAGGACAAATGGACACTTTGAAAATATTGAAATTCCATCTATAGGGGCTAAGAACACCTATATGGCGGCCTATGGTAGCCCAGATGGAAGTAACGACCCCAAGTACTGGGTTAACCAGTATATCTCCAAGTACTATGGCGTCGGTAGTGTCTTAGTAAGATAGTGGGAAAGTTGCATAGATTTTATAATAAGAGTATTAGGAGGGGTGGTTAAATGTCTAAAAAAAATGTTAAGACAAACGCAATGAGAATACTTGATTTGGAAAAAATTAATCATAATGAACTGTCTTATCCAGTTACTAAGGACCATGTGGATGGCATTACTGCGGCCAAGTCCCTGGGTAAGGATCCTAAGACAGTTTATAAGACCCTAGTAACTCAGGCAAGCTCAAGGGCCTACTATGTATTTGTTATACCAGTAGCAGAAAATCTTAGCCTAAAGAAGGCTGCGAGGGCCTGTGGTGAAAAAAATCTTGAAATGATACATGTTAGGGACATAAACAAGGTTACAGGCTACATTAGAGGAGGTTGCTCACCAATTGGTATGAAAAAGACTTATCCAACCTATATAGACCAGTCAGCCAAGGACATTGAAACGATAACAGTAAGTGCAGGCAAGGTTGGATATCAGGTAGAGCTAAGCCCTGATGACTTAATAAACTTAATTAAAGGCCAGTATGCTGATCTTATAGCAGACTAGTCTGTATATGGAATTAATGAGGTGTAGAATTGATAAAAATAGGTGAAGTAAATAAGTTGAAGGTTTTGAGGAAAAAGGACTACGGTTACTTTTTAGACGGACAAACCAAGGATACTAGTGATGATATACTCTTACCAAAACAGAATATTATTGATGAAAACAGGATTAGCTTAAACCAAGATGTAGAGGTATTTGTATATAAGGATTCACAGAATAGGTTAGTGGCAACTCAAAAAGAACCCAAGGCCATGGCGGGTCAGGTAGCAATACTTGAGGTATGTGATAACTCTGAAATAGGTAGCTTTATAGATATTGGACTTGAAAGGGATGTATTAGTTCCATTTAGAGAGAGAAAGTACAAGCTATTTGAAGAAGAAAAATATCCATTCTATATATATGTAGATAAGTCTGGTAGGCTTGCGGCAACAACAGATATTGGACCATACCTAAGCTTAGAGGCGAACCTGAAGAAGGGGGATGTATGTAGCGGATATGTATTTGGCTTCCAGTCAAATGGTACAGCCCTTGTATGTATAGAACCCAACTATTATGGTCTCATTTTAAAGGATGAATACTACACAAGCCTTAGAGAGGGTGATCGACTAGAGGGTCTAAGGGTAGTAAAGACCTATGAAGATGGGAAACTAGGCCTATCAACAAGAGCCGAAAAAGGGGAAGAACTAGACAAGCTGGCTAAATATCATTAGCTATATGGAGGGGAATGATGGCTTTATGAGGTTTAACGATAAGTCAGACCCCGAAGAGCTTAGACTTGTATTCTCAACGAGCAAAAAGAATTTCAAGAGAAGTTTAGGTACCTTGATGAAGGCTGGCCTAGTTAGACAGGATGAAAAGGGAACTTGGTTGCTATGAAGCCATACTGAAAGTCCTGTATAAGTAATATATGAGTATATTCACAGGCAATCTATATAAAATTATATACAGATGAAGAAGCCTTCTCCTAAATATTAGGGGAAGGCTTCCAATATTACTTTATAAATTTTATAACTTATAACTTGATATAGTCAATTTATCTAGAACCATAGCCTAAATATCTAGGTTAAAGCTAAGTGGTAAGAGGTGGATGATATCTGTAACAAGGACCTCTCTACCATTTGTAAGTATTATAGGGCATGTTGGTTCTAAGAGTTCAGATAAGACCTGTCTACAGGCACCACACGGAGTAGTTAATTTATCATCTTCTGACACGATAGCAATAGCCCTTATATCCTTTTTTCTGAAACCATGTGAGAAGGCAGAAAAAATGGCATTTCTTTCTGCACAATTAGTCAGTCCCAATGATGAGTTCTCAATATTTGTACCGATAAAGTATTGGTCTGTCTTTGTCTCTACACAGGCACCTACTCTGAAATTAGAGTAGGGTGAGTATGAGTTTTTTAAGGCCTTGAAGGCCATATCTATCAAGGATCGGTCCCTCTTATCTATCTTGTCTAGCCATTCTGAGTTAAAGTACTTTTTATTTGGGTTATATCTACCATTAGTATTCATAATTATTTCACCACCTATATATTAATAATATTTATATACTTCCGTCATTTTCTATATCTCTACATTGTACATTTTTGATTGAATCTGTAATTTGATAATTGACAGCCTCTACCATAAATTGTATTACATCCAGGGTATGAAGAACATAGTCATAGTCGATTGGTCGTCTATCATGACTATTTGGCTGGAAGTCAAGCTCATGGGCTATTATATTTCTTCTATCTGCAAGGTCATCAACAAATTTTTTTAGTGCGGTAATGCTAGTTAGGTCCTTGAACCTCATCATCACTCTAGGATGGATAGCCTTCCATATATTGAAGTTAATTACATAGCCTAGGTTTCTATCTATTGCGTATGACTTCTGCATGGTAAAGCTTGACGTTACTTCGTATATGGTGTCACTCAAGATTTTCTCCTTTTCTTGTGGGTCGAATTCAATCTTGTCAAACTTGTTCAAAAGAGAAATCGGAACCATAAAGCTATCAAAGGACTTGCCAGCAGGGAGCCTTATCCTTAAATATTTGAAGTAGCATAGTTTTTTTACTATATCATGCATATATTTGTCCATTGAGCCACAAATTAGAATAATACAATATCTAAGTATGTTTTCGTCCTTCTTATTTTTCCAACATAAGGTTTCTGATTTTTTTCTTGTGTTAGAATGGAAAAACGTCTATAGGTATATTTATACTGGGATCAAGCAGGTCTAATCCAGTAGCCCTTGGCTTTATAGTAGGTTTTGGTCTTTTGAAAGAGTCTTTTGTATTTATTATTCATGTAACTCCCTCCTTAAAAGTAATTTAATCCTCCATATTTTCCTGCAAGATAGGCATTTCTAAAGTTTTTCGCTCTTGGAAACATCCATTATATCTGCCAATGAGTAGATAGTAGTCTCATTGAAGTCCATGTCCGTGATATAAACCTGGTCACGCCTTAAGCTCTTCATTTCAAGAAGGTCTGTTGTATGCGTAGTTGTAATCAGTTGACCTGACTTGTTTTCTACTGGGTTTTGGAAGAGTCCAATAATGTACTGAGAAACCAGTGGGTGTATATAAGATGTCATTTCATCTATAACTAAGGTCTTACCATTATATAGGGCATCATAGATATAGGCATATAGGGCATAAATCTTGATAGTGCCCTCTGATTCCTCAAAAAGGTTAAAGATTACATCCTTTGAATTACCTTCTACATCAAGTCCCCTTTTGAATGTATTGAGGGTCATAGCTTCAGAATCACCATCATCTCTACCAGTTGAGTTTTGTCTAATACTATTATAAAGGCTAGATTCACGAAGCTCATTTTTTATGGTTTCATCAATATCAGAATCCTCAAGAGCCTGACTAAGGCTTTGTGTCTGAATAGAGCTGATATTTGAGTAACTAATATCAGACAGCATTCTTAGGAGTTTGGCATGGAAAATATCACCCTTTTCAAGCAGGTAGCGGGTAGTTTTTTGTATATTCTCCCTTGAGTCGAAGTTGTTCTTAATGATAATTAGGTCATTTTCAACCCAATTTACAAAGCTTTCAACCCTTTCATCAAAAATACTAACACTTCCGACTAAGAGTCTCTTAGATATATTTGGTCCCATAATTTTTGCTATTACATCCTTGTCAATATTAAAATCCAAGGAAAATTCATTATGGGTTCTATTTATTAGGAGTGTATAGTTTTCCTCTGAATCAAAGGAGGATAGTCTTTCGCATATTATTGAGCTTTTATCATACTCGACATGGTAGTCAAAAATATAATTATTGACAAGAGCCCTCAGTTGGTAGGATGTAGGCTTATCCCTATAGGCATCCGATAGCTTAAAAGGTTTATACTGGAAGATATCTATACCTAGTTTTTCTGGATTTGATATCTTTGAAAAAACAATCTGATTTTTAGCCATATCGAGAGCCTTTAAAAAGTTTGATTTACCTGAGGCGTTGAATCCATATATGGTGATTGCAGGTAGTAGGTTAAGATAGCCATTAGCCCTATGTATTTTAATTTTACTTCCTTCTTCGTCATCGGATTCTACAAGTGAAAAATTAAGCCTATTCTTTATAGAAAGGTAGTTTTCTATACTAAAATCAATTAACATATGCAATCCCTCCTTAGCTTATATATACTATTATACTACATGGAGAGACTAGTTGGTTATTTATAATAAAAAAAGTAGAGGTTGTTAATCAACCTCTACTTTTTTTGTGAGAAATACTCTAATAAGAAATGTAATTCTTTTTAAGTAACTATATTATACAATAAGTTATGAAAAAAATGTCTAATAGTTTTTTTGTGAAAAATCTAATTTTAATGGTATAATATAGGAGTCGAAGTAGGTAAATTTGCCGAAAATGGGCAAATAAGGCCTATACAAGGAGATAATTTAGGGATAAATTGACCCTATTAGATATAAAAATTGTAATAAAAGGAGTAAATAATGTCGGTTTTAGATTCGTTTTTGAGCAAAAAAGATAATGCGGAAATAAAAAAAATAAATAAAATTGTAGATAAGATAGAAGCAATTGAAGAGGAAATATCTTCACTTTCGGATGAAGACCTTAGAAATAAGACTCAGTTATTTAAAGATAGGCTAGACCAGGGAGAGTTAATTGACGATATACTAGTAGAAGCTTTTGCTGTTGCAAGAGAAGCCTGTAAGAGAGTTTTAGGGATGAGGCAGTATAGGGTCCAGCTGATAGGTGGCATAGTTCTACATCAAGGTAAAATAGCAGAAATGAAGACTGGTGAAGGTAAGACCCTAGTTGCAGTAGCTCCTTGCTACCTTAATGCCCTATTAGGCAAGGGTGTTCATGTAATTACTGTAAATGACTACTTGGCTGAGCGTGATGCAGATACTGTAAGGCCAGTATTTGAATTTTTAGGAATGACAGTGGGTACTATTATAACTGGTCAGGACCCGAATACTAGAAGGCTTCAATATAATTGTGATGTATCCTATGGTACAAACTCAGAATTTGGTTTTGACTACTTGAGAGACAATATGGTTAAAAATTTCAATGATAAGGTTCAGGGTAAACTTTACTATTGTATAATTGACGAGGTTGACTCTATTCTTATAGATGAGGCAAGAACTCCTCTGATTATATCAGGAGAGGGTGAAGCCATAAGTGACCTATATATACTTGCTGATGACTTTATAAAAACTATAGAAGAGGAAGACTATGATCTTGATGAAAAAGAGCATACTGTTTCCTTAACTGAATCAGGCTTTAGGAAGGCTGAAAACTTCTTTAAAATAAGGACTATTACAAACTTGAACAATATGGCTATATACCACCATATCAACCAGGCCCTTACAGCCCACAAGTTGATGAATATTGATGATGACTACGTAGTAAAGGATGGAGAGGTCTTTATAGTAGATGAGTTTACCGGTAGAATAATGGATGGTAGAAGGTTCTCTGATGGACTTCACCAGGCTATAGAAGCCAAAGAAAGGGTTGAAATAAAGTCTGATAACAAGACTATGGCGACAGTTACCTACCAGAACTTCTTTAGGATGTATGAAAAGCTATCTGGTATGACAGGAACAGCCAAGACTGAAGAAAATGAATTTGAACAAACCTACAATATGAATGTAGTGCAGATACCTACTAATAAGCCAGTAATAAGAGCTGACTTAAATGATAAGGTATATGCAACAGAAAAAGAGAAATTTAATGCTGTTGTAGAAGAGATAATAAAGGTCCATAGTACAGGTCAGCCGATGCTGATTGGTACTGCGACTGTCGAAAAATCAGAAATATTATCAGACCTTTTGACAAAGAGGGGCTTGAAGCATGAAATACTAAATGCAAAGAATAACAAGATGGAAGCTGAAATAGTTGCCAAGGCTGGTATGATAGGTAATATTACAATAGCTACTAACATGGCTGGTAGGGGTACCGATATAAAGTTAGGTAACGGAGACAAGGAAATAGAAGAACAGGTTAAGAAATTAGGGGGTCTATACGTTTTAGCACTGAGAGACATGAATCTCGTAGAATAGACAACCAGCTAAGAGGACGTTCGGGTAGACAGGGTGACCCAGGTGTTTCTAGGTTCTATGTGAGTATAGAGGATGAAATTATCAAGCTATATGGAGGGTCTGCCATCAAGAAGCTAAGTAAGAAGCTAAAGCCGGACGAGCATGGTGCCCTATCTAGTAGAGCCCTTACAAGAGCAATAGAAAATGCCCAGAAGGGGATAGAGGGTAAGAATTTTGAGCAGAGAAAAGACGTATTAAAGTACGATAACGTAATAGACAAGCAGAGAAAGGTCATCTATGGAGAAAGAGATAATGTACTTAAGGGTGTAGACCTTAGAGAAACTATCATGCAGATGGCTAAGGATACTGTAATTGAAAGTGTTGAAAAGTATATTGACGTTAAGCCAAGGAATTATTTCAAGTATTTCAATAGTCTTTATTCTGCTTTTATGCCAGATGGAACCTTGTTGATGCCTGACATAGCCAACATGACTAGGGATGAGGTAATCGACAATACTATGGAAATCGTAAAAAGGGTATATGAATTAAAGATGATGATGGTTCCTGACTATGAGCTGGCTCAACAGGAAAAAGACATACTACTAGAGGTAGTAGATACTTACTGGGTTGACCACATAGACCTGATGGACCAGATGAGACAGAGTGTAGGCCTAGTCTCTGTAGCCCAGAAGGACCCCGTTAAGGAGTATACAATCGAAGGCTACAAGATGTTTGAATCCTTGAATAGAAAGATTAGGAGAGAAACACTGAAATTTGTATTTACCTTTGACGAAGAAGATGAATAAATGAAGGTGATAAAATAATGTATGTAAATGATGTGGAAGAATTTGCTTTGAAAACTTATATACGTAAGTACTTAAAAATTATTAAAACTTTATATTTTGATAAAAAAGCAAAGGACCAGGAGTATGCTTATATGAGGATAGGTGCCATAGATGTGCTAAGGGGAATATTTGTAGTAGCAGCCCTATTTATAATCAACCAGGGTATGGAATCTGCAGTCTCAAGTAATCTGGCTATTTCTACTTGGCATGGCATGACCTTTGCAGACCTTGTACTTCCCTATTTTGTGCTGATAATGGGCATGTCCATACCATTTTTTGTAAAGAAAAACTATGCTGATGGGGACTTGATTATAGACATAGTGAAGAGGGTTTTTATCAGGTTTGCAATAATATTTATAGTAGGTCTTCTATATAGTGTGATTTTTATGGAGGGAAGAGCTAGTGTAAGGTTGACTGGGCCATACCAGCTATTGGCCATAGATTATTTATTGGTGGCACTGGCCTATATAGGGCTTTTAAACATTAAGATTAAAAACAATGCCCTTACCTATGTTTTCTTGATTATGGCAATCATAGTGTCCTGCATAATGACCCTAATAGCCTTTATAAATGGATATTCTATAGATAAGAGTGCTTTTATTGGAATCGATAGGTCCATTTTAGGTGGTTTTATGAGCAAGTCTACTGCAGACCCAGAGGGCTTGATGGCCATATTAGCTGCCAGTCCTCTAGGTATGATAGGCCTGTCTATAGCCTGTATTTTCAATAAGAAGCCTATAAAGAACAAGAGGTATAAAAAGTACTATAGGCCAGCCATGATAAGAACATATGGTTTTTCAAGGTCCAATTTATGGATAGATATAAAAAGCTGGTTGAATCCAAAGTCTATAGGGTCAATTCTAAGTAACTACTATAGGATAAATGATGAGTTGAAAAAATTGGTCAACTTGGCACTCTTATCCCTGTTGATGCTAATACTATCGCATATAAGTCAGGTATTTATACCTTTGAATAGAAATGTTTTTAGTCTTACCTTTGTATTGAGGATGGCTGAGTATGCATACTTCCTTAGTATGTTGGCATATCTTTTATGTGATATTATGAAACTAAGTTTTGGGACTAGCTTATTAAAGAGAGTTGGTTTGAATGCAGTGCCTATTATTCTCTTGGATACGGCAATACATGAGTTGATAAAATTTATACACATCAAGTCTATTTATACAGGAACTTGGTTACCATTTAATAATTGGTTTACTACTGACTTCATACTACCAATAACGGGTACTGACTATGCATCTGCATGTTATTCTGTGTTTATTACAGTAATTTGGGTACTACTTTTTAATCTGTTGGAAAAGTATAAGTTAAAGATAAATATATGATAGTGGGGGGCTTATGTTAGAAAAATTTAATACGGAAATTATGAAGGAAAGAGCCAGAAAAGCTTTGATTTTACTAGTTTCCCTAGTATTGATCTTGGCCTTGTTTAGGTTGCTTCACTACCATCAGAGTCAGAGAAGGATTATAAGTGAATATAAGAATACAAATATAAGGGAAAGATTAATAACCAACAATAAGGTTGCACAAATGAAAAAACCATATAAAATAAACAATGGCATAGTTTATGTTCCCTTGATAGAACTGTGTAATAATTTTGGGACGAAGATAGAATATAAGTTCCTTCCCTTTGGAGAAGTAGAGGTTAAATATAAAAAATACACCTACTATATGAAGAGGGGTTCTAATGAAGTTAGGTTTGCGAAAAACAAGGATGTCTTAAAGATGGATGGGGTAATGGAGTATATGGAAGATACTATATATGTTCCCCTAGACTTTATATATAAGGTCTTGGATGTCAATGTAGTCCAATCGAGCGATAGGACTGTGTACATGGATAACTATCCTAAGAAGTTTAACTATTCTTGGGTAAGTGAAAATAGGTATATTGCCCACGCCATGGGTGGTGTAGATGGTAATTCATATACAAATTCAAGACAGGCTATGATTTCGAGCTACAACAGGGGCTTAAGGGTTTTTGAGGCTGATATGTCTATGTCATCTGACAATGAACTGATACTATTACATTCCTATGATAGGCAGGGCTTGTCAGAGCTTGCACTACCTCTTTCTTGGGCTAATGCAAAGCCTACTAAAAAGGAGTTCTTGAATGAAAAAATCTTAGGTAAATACGATACCTTAGCCTTGGATAATGTTGTTGAGTACATGAAGGACCATAAGGATATGTACCTTGTGGTTGATCTTAAAACAAATGATATAAAGAGCGTTGAGCAGGCTTATAAGAAACTTGTAGATACCTTTAAAAAGGTGGATGCTACATCTTTAAATAGGGTAATACCACAAATTTACTATGAAGAGATGTATAAGCCGGTAATGAATATATATGACTTTAAGTCAATGATATTTACAACTTATAGGTTAGAGGAACTAGAGGTAAATAGGATTGTCGACTTCTCATATGAACACGGTATAAAAATAGTTGCGGCTAATAAGTTCAAATTCTCAGATGATCTTACTAAAAAGCTTGTAGATAGGGATATAAGTCTATACATGTACACCTACAATGATCAAATAAGGTTAACTCCCTAAGAAATAGTTATGTAAGTGGTTTCTATACAGACTTCCTGCCAAAGGATGTAATAAATAGGGACGCAGATGGTAAGGTTGTTGTAAAAAAGTAATTCAAGTAATAGATATCTAGTCCACCTTTTTAGGTGTGATTAATAATTAAAAAATATTGTAAAATATTGTAAAGACCGGATATTTACCTGGTGATAAAGCTTACCAGATAATAATATATTCGGTCTTTTTTATAAAACAGGTTACAAACTGTAACTTTTATGTTATAATGAAGAAGTATTAATTTGCTTATAGACTAAAGTAATATAAATAGTTTTTTTGGGAGGTATTAGATGAAAGTTTTTATGAAAAAATTTATGGCAATGACACTAGCTATGACCTTGCTAGCCGGATTTGCGCCATATAGTTTTGCTGATGAAATAAATGCCAGTGAAACTGGTTCTAAAATAGAAGCTGTCGGTTCTAATGATGGATCAGAAGAAAAGACTGGAGTTATGGAAATTAAGCTCGGTATGGCCAAGTTCGACCAAGATGGCAATGTGAGCCAATATGTCGATGATGAGGAAGGTGAAATGTCCTATGAGACAAGACTTGACTCAAGTTATGCAAAAACAAACGCTAATATATCATATTTATATGGAAGTGATAGGTATGAAACATCTGTACAGGTCAGTAAGGCCTCTTATCCTAATGGAGCAGATGCAGTAGTTTTGGTAAATTCGTCAAATGCTATATATGGTTTAATTGCAACGCCATTTGCTAGCCTAAATAAGGCACCTATACTATTGACATCAGCTAAGTCAATAAAGCCATCAGTTTTGGATGAAATTATAAGGTTAAATCCTAAAAAGGTATATATGATTGGTGATACTAGTCATATTTCAAAGGGTATATCAAATGCCATAAAGGCCAATACTGGTGCTGAAATGGCTAGGATATTTGGTACATACCCGAGTGACCTTTCCGCTGCAGTAGCTGAAAAAATAAATGCCAGTCGTAGAGTTAATACAGCATATGTAGTGAGTACTGAATATGGTGTAGCAGATGCCCTATCAATATCCTCTAGGGCGGGAAGCACTATGGCTCCTGTTTTAGTAGCTAGTAAGAACTACGTTGGTAATGGAGTTTACAATTACCTAAAGAGCTCTGCTAGCAATGTCTACTATATAGGAGGTCAGAATTCTATATCAAACAGTCTAATTAATAAGATCAGCGCAGTAGTAAGAAACGGCGGTCAGGCAAATAGAATATACGGTAGTGACAGGTACCAGACAAATGTAAATGTAATAAATAGGTTCTATAAAAGTAGTGATATAAATAGCCTAATAGTTACAAAGGCAGAAAATAGCGGCCTGATAGATACTGTAAGTGCAGGTCCATTTGCAACGCTAAAGTCTTGTCCAATCTTGATAACACACAGGAACAAGTTGGTAGCTGCTTCTCAGAAATTCTTAAATAGTGTGCAGGGTGACACAATATACCAGATTGGTGGAGGCATAAGCTCCAGTGTAACTAGTCTTATTAAGTCTAATTTCCAGTCTGCAGCAATAAGCACTCAAACTCAGACCAAGCCACAGACTCAGCCACAGACACCGTCTAAGCCTCAGTCCCAAACTCAGACAAGTACTAGTGACACAAATATAAGTAGTAAGGGTATCAGGGGTAAGACTATTGTAATCGACCCGGGTCATGGTGGTAGTGATTCAGGTGCAGTTGGTTTAAATGGTTACAAAGAAAAGGACTGGACCCTAAAGACTGCCCTAGCATGTGCAGATTACCTTACAAAGGCGGGGGCTAATGTAATTATGACGAGAAAGAACGATACATATCCAACCCTTCAGGACAGGGCTGATATTTCAAATAACAGTAAGGCTGTATTCTTCTGTAGTATCCACTACAACAAGGGTGGGGCTGTTGTAAATGCTGATACAGGTGAATTAAGCGGTACAGGAGTCGAAGTTTACACAGGAGAGGGTGGCCTGTCCCAGAATATTGCCAGCAAGGTTTTAAATAGTATATTGGCCAAATTTGATATGAGAAACAGGGGGGTAAAAGACGGTACCCACCTATATGTAATTGCAAATACAGAGGCGCCAGCTATTTTGGTTGAGGGAGGCTTTATGTCTAGTTCGTACGATGTAAATAAACTGAAGTCCGACCAGTCCCTAAGAGATATGGGAATCCAGATAGCCAAGGGTATAGTCGCTGGCTTTAATTAGTTATTTTAAGAAGGATATATAGTGAACTAATAAAAGTTCTCTATATATCCTTTTTTTTCTTTACAAGCTTTGCACAAATTTTTAATATATAGTATAATAATGTAGTGAGTGAGAGTATGTTTATTTCAAAGAAATAAGAGCGGGAGAATTAAGTATGAAAAAGATTATAAAGTATACGGTATTTATACTTATATTTTTAGTTATATATATTGGTGGTGGAAAGCTACTTGACAAATTATACTTCGATAAGTTCGATATTGTCGACTATACAGGGGATACCAGGTATGATACAGTAAATACGGTGGTGGACAAACGCTTTAAAAAGGCAGATACTGCTATAGTAGTAAATACAGAGATGATTGACCAGATAGTAGCGGTAGCACCATACGCCTACAATAACAAGTATCCAGTCTTCTATATAGAAAGCTACACTATTAAGAAGCCTGTATATGATCAGATGAAAAAGTTGGGTGTAAAAAAGGTTGTGCTAATAGGCGGAATAAATAGCTTGAACAAGAGGGTTGAAAGATCCTTTAAGAGGAATGGTTACAAGGTAGATAGGATTATTGAAAGCAATATTACAGACCTTTCTCTAAGGTTTGCTAGCATGATGGCCGACAAAAAAAAGGTTGATGCTCTTGCCCTTGTTAGTAGTGATGTATTTGATCTACCGAATGCTATATCATTTTCACCATATGCTCAGAAAAACAATATACCGGTAATAGTAATATCTGGTGGGGATGATGACGCAGCCAAGATAAAGTCATATATTGATAAGTATGGAGTTAAAAAGGCCTATATAGTTACAAATAATAATACTATAAACAGAAATTTTGACAAGATGTTTAGCAGCCTAGTTAAAAATTAGTGGCAAGGATAGGTATGAAGTAAACAGAAATATAATGGATATCCTATATAAGAAGGGGGATAAGCTTTTATGTTTCTAAAGGTGGAGAAGTTCTACACAAGAGGTCAATTGCCTCTGGACAGCTGATTAATGCAATGGCAATAGCTCCACTAGCAGCGGATAACAATTCACCCCTACTTTTAATAGAAAAATAATTACCTTGCAACAGCAGATGAAAAAGCTGGTCAAGGAGAGGAAGTATAGTGAGTTGAACCAGGTTGGTTTTTAAAAATCGAAAGAAGAAACTTCTTTAATATAGAAAGATTCAAGTTGACTACTACAATACTTTTAGTTTTACTGGCATTATTCATGACGGTAAGGGTTTTTCTTACAAAGAAGTCATTTGGTCTTGATTTGTAAGAATATAAAGTTTTGGAATAATATAGGGCAGTATGTGCAGTGATTTGGCGTACTTGACTGCTGAAGGGAGGATAATGATGTCTCTAAACAGGTATAGTGGAGATGACGTAAAACTAAAAGAGTATATTGATACCATAGATTATAGTATAGTAAAGGGTGGTAAGTGCCTAGAGCTATGTCAAAGAATCGTTGATATAGTCCTGAGCCTCTTAGCTATGATAGTTGGTATACCAGTAATATTGATTGCAGGTATTTTTATAAAAATAGAGGATAATGGACCTATCCTATACAAGCAGGAAAGGTTGGGTAAGTACGGTAAGGAATTCTATGTTTATAAGCTAAGGTCTATGAGGACTGATGCAGAAAAATATGGTGCTCAGTGGGCAGAAAAGGATGACCCAAGAGTTACAAAAGTTGGTAAGTTTATAAGAAAAACTAGGATTGATGAGATACCACAGCTCTTCAATATTTTCAAGGGAGATATGGGTATTATAGGTCCTAGGCCAGAAAGACCTGGATTTACAAAGGAATTTGAGGAAAAGTATGGGCACTTTGTCTATAGGCTTGCAATAAAGCCTGGACTAACAGGATGGGCCCAGGTAAATGGTGGCTATGAAATAGACCCAGGTGAGAAGCTTAAGTATGATATCTATTACATAAAAAATAGGAGTCTACTTTTGGATATAAAGATAGTATTTATGACTGTTAAGGTTATTTTTACAGGTGACGGAGCAAGATAGAAAGGGATTTAAAATGAACGAGATGGAAAGTATATACTAACAAGTTGGTTTCGGTCATTATGCCTGTATATAATGCCGAGAGATACTTGGAAGAAACCTTGGATAGTGTCTTAAACCAGACCTATGACGATATAGAGATTATATGTGTGGATGATATGTCTAGTGATGGATCTAGGGCTATTCTTGAAAAATACAAGAAAAAAAGTGATAAGGTGAAGGCTATTTACTTGACGGAAAATGCTGGTGTTGCAAATGCAAGAAATGTAGCTATCGAAAATGCTGAGGGTAGGTTTATTGCTTTTTTAGATAGTGATGATGTTTGGTTGCCGGAAAAAATAAGTCGTCAGATAGACTTTATGTTGGAAAACCAGTATGAGTTTACCTTTACTAGCTACAGGTTTATGGATGCAGATAGCAAGCTGATGAATACAGTAGTAAAGGCTAAGAAAGAATTAGATTACAATAAGCTACTAAAGCATAATGCTATAGCCTGCTTGACTGTGGTAATTGATAGAAACTATATAAAGGAAATTGTAATGCCAAAAACTAGGCATGAGGACTATGCTGCCTGGTTGAGGATACTTAAGAGGGGCCATAAGGCCCACGGCTTAAACGACCTCCTTGCTCTTTATAGGACAAGGCAGAATTCACTTTCTGGTAATAAATTAAAAGCGGCTACTTGGACTTGGAATATACTGAGAAATGAAGAAAAGCTGGGATTTTTCAAATCCTTGTACTGTTTTACAAACTATGCCTTTGTCAATGTATTTAAGCATTTTTTGTCTAAATAGGCGGCTCTTTTGAAGTATGAAGAAGGGAAGTATAATATGAAATTCAGTTTATTGTTGGGTACATATGGTTCTAGGTTAAAGGAACTAGATGTACTATTTGATAGTTTAGATAGACAGACATATAAAAATTTTGAAGTTATAGTGGGATCACAGACCAACTTTGAAGAGATAGATGAAATACTTAAAAAGCATAGCTTTGAATACAAGCATATAGATGCAGGTGGAGTAGGTTGCTCAGTAAGTAGGAATGCAACTATGGATTACTGTACAGGTGATGTATACACCTTTACTGATGATGATTGCTGGTATGCAGATAATACTCTAGAGATAGTAAAGGAGCATTTTGAAAAATATGATCCAGATATAGCAATTTTTCAGCATTTTGACCCAATAGTTAAGAAGTCTACGGCAGACTATCCAAAGGAACCTATAATGGGGATATCTAGGAGGCAGACCTTAAAGCAGCTTACACTGGATATGTGGTTTAACGCCCACCAACTAGACCCTATGACTCATAGGTTTGATGAGAGGTTTGGTATTGGAAAAAAGTATAACTCTGGAGAGGAAAATATATTTATAATGGATGCCTATAATGAGGGGAAGAGAAAGATGTACTACTTCCCCGTAATTGTGGCCTACCATCCTTACAAGAGGGTTAACTACACGGATCCAACATCAATTATAGGCAAGGGACCACTTTTCAAGAGGTTATTTGGTGGATTTACGGGCTTTGTGCTTTTTATAGCCTTCGGTTTAAAGAAAAGAAAGCTTATCAAGGATAGTAACGATGGAAAGTTTTGGGGACTTTTTATGTCAGCTATTAAAGAGCAACTTAAATTTAAAGTTTAGGGTGGTATTATGAGTATAGTTGAAAAGATTATTAGGCTAAGCAAAAATTCTTTGGAAATGCTAGCCTACAATAGTAAGGTCGATAAGTATAGGCAGGATGAAAAATACAAGAATATGTGGCTGATATCTGAAAGAGGGGTTGAAGCCAAGGATAATGGATATGTATTTTTTAAGTATTTGAGGGAAAATCATCCTGAAATAAATGCCTGGTATGTGATAGATTCTTCCCATAAGAAGGACTATGATAGGGTAAAGGACCTTGGAAATATAATAGAATTTGGTAGCGAGGACCATAAGATAGCCTTTCTACTATGTGAATATGCAATTTCTTCACATCTAGGCTTTTTAGAGCCGTGGAGCTATAAACTATACAAGCTCCTGTTAGATAGGAAGAACAAAAAGAAGTTTGTATTACTACAACATGGTGTAATACTTAGTGACCTTAGTATGTATTACAATGCCTCTACTAAGATAGACCTCTTTATAACTACCACAAAGCGTGAGTATGAGTCTATATGTGGGCCTAATTATGGCTTTGCTGAGGGTGTGGTTGTAAGGACAGGTATTGCTAGATATGATAGATTAAATGACTTTAAGACGAAAAAGCAGATCCTCTTGATGCCTACGTGGAGACAGACCATAATAACTCCTTCATACAAGAATCAAGACAAGCTGGATATGACTAGCTTTTTGGCATCTGACTACTTCAAGTCACTTAATTCTCTTATTAACAACAAGAAAATTATAGAACTTTTGGAAAGATATGATAGGGATTTGATTTTCTATCCCCACTTTGAAATGCAACCCTATAAGGGGGCCTTTGATAATGAAAGTGACAGGGTTATTTTGGCTGACAAGGATGACTATGATGTCCAGACCTTGCTAAAGGACTCAGAACTCTTGATTACAGATTTCTCTTCTGTAGCCTTTGACTTTGCCTATATGAAGAACCCATTATATACTATCAAAAGGTCAAGGATGACAAGTATGCACCAGGTTATTTCAGCTATGAGGATGATGGATTTGGCAAGGTTATAATTGATGAAGAAGACCTTGTAAAGAAGCTAAGTGAATACTTTGATAATGAATTTAAGATGGAAGATATATATGCCCAAAGGGTCGAAGAATTTTTTGACCTAAGAGATGGAAAAAATTGTGATAGAATTTTCAAGGCTATACTAAATTTAAGGAAATAGTTAATACTAAGGGAGTAGTTTGATGTTTAAGAATAAATGGAGAAATTTATTTGGTATCATTATAGTCTTTATGGCCGTTTTCAAGTTTTACGGGGACTTTTTCGATATGAACTCCTTTTCTAGGTACATAATGGTGCTTAGTCTGGGTCTATCGACTATTATGATAGCAAGTGATATAAGAAAATTTAATATAACGCATTTATTGGTCCTATTATTGGCTAGTGTACAGTTTGTAATGTCAAGAAACATCACTATGGCCTATGTTTATTACCTTTGCCTAGGTCTTTATACTTGTGATTTTAGACTTCTGGTAAAGTGGTTTATGGTCTTCAATGCCATATTCTTTTCTATTTACTTGGTTGGCAACCTACTTGGTATACACCCTACTGAGTATCTGGAAGGAAGAAATGACTTTGGATTTGGAAATCCAAACTCATCATTTATATGCATGTTTTTAATATGGTCTTCTTACTTTTATTATGTGTTTTATAGTAAAAAGAAGATTGATTTCATAGCCTTATTTTTAATGGCGTTTTTGATGTATTCCCAGACTATAACAAGGACGGGTCTCCTGACAGCTATTGTTACGGCAATTGCCTTCTTGATACTGAGAAGTATCGATGTTAGGAAGAAGTGGAATGCTATACTAATAGGTCTATTTCCAGCATTTATGTCTATACTGAGTATATTAATTGCCTTGTTTGGAAGCGGAAATTACTACTTGAATAGGGTATTATCGCACAGACCTCTTTATTGGCATTCATACATTACCCACCCTACAAGTGGGATTAACATATTTGGTTACACACCAAATATTAGGGATATCCTCTTTTCTCAGAGAATGCCCCTAGACAGTGGTTATATTTGGACCCTGTATAGCATGGGACTTATTGTATTTATTGTAATAATAGGCTTTATTTGCCTCGCGATGTACAGCCTATGCAAGGAAGACCAGAAGGACAAGCTACTTTTACTTGTGAGTATTTTGACTTACTGTTTTGCAGAAAGTATTTTGGTTGATATTGCCAGCAATATAAGTATAATATTGTTAGTTTATGGAATATCCAAATTTGATATAAAAAGTATAAGTTTAAATAAAATGAAATTACAGAGACCTAAAAAGTTTAGGAAGAGAATTGGTTAGGAGATATATATCATGAAGGAAGGTTTGGTATCGATAATAATACCCGTATATAATGCAGAGGACTTTCTGACAGAAACAATAGAATCTGTGCAGGCACAGACCTACGAATATTGGGAGTTATTATTGGTGGACGATTGTTCAAGTGATTCTTCCGGGCAAATTATAGAAAAAAAGGCTAAGGAAGATGATAGAATTAAATATATAAAGCTAGAAAAAAATTCTGGAGCAGCCGTTACTAGGAATATTGGACTTTCAGAGGCGAGCGGTAGATATGTTGCCTTTTTAGACAGTGATGATATCTGGAAACCAGAAAAGCTGGAGAGACAGATGGATTTTTTAGCTGAAAAGAAGGTCGCTTTTTGTTTTACATCCTATAGGTACACTAACACGGATGGTAGCCCAACCCCTAAGGTTGCAAGGGCTCCAGAAAAAATTGACTACAATGGTCTTTTGAAGAATACTATTATAGGTTGTTCCACTGTACTAATTGATAGGGGCTTGATGGGAGACTTTAGGATGGTAAATGTTAGGCGAGGTCAGGATACAGCTACATGGCTGAATTTACTAAAGAGGGTTGACTATGCCTATGGTATATATGAGGATCTAGTATGGTATAGGATAGTCAAGGAATCTTTGTCGCATAATAAGTTCAACGCCATTAAGAGAACTTGGAATACCTATAGAAATATAGAAAAATTAAGTATATGGAAGGCGTCATATGTATTTATTTTCTACGCATATAACGCAGCAAAGAAGAGACTTAAAAAGGAAAAGTAGGCCCTTGTTTAGTATTAATTAAGGATAGGGGCATAAAATAAACGGGTTAACTAGGAGGTTTATATGCCAAAAATTTGTTATTTAGCAGATGCTTCGAACCCACACGTGAAAAAGTGGTGTGACTTCTTTTTAAAGAAGGGCTATGAGATTGAAATCATATCCCTAAATGGTGGAAGCATTGATGGTGTGACGGTTCACAACTTTCAAACAAATGTAAATGAAGTCAGGAACAAGGGGCTATTTAGTAAGTTTAACTACCTTAAGCATAGGAAGGAAATCCAGGCTCTAATTGAAAAGATCAGACCTGATTTTTTACATGCCCAGTATGCTAGCTCATATGGATTTTTGGGAGCCCTAATGGGATACAAGCCATATATTTTGTCTGTATGGGGTACTGATATATATGACTTTCCTAGAAATGGTCTGCTTCAAAAGATGATTATCAAGTATAATTTTAAGAAGGCAGACTATATTTTTTCAAATAGTATAGATATGGCTAGAGAGGCAAATCTTTATACGAATAAAAAGGTTTATATTACGTACTTCGGAGTAGACACAAATAGGTTTAAACCAATAGATGAGGCTAAGGATCAAGCCTATTTTACCTTTGGTATCGTAAAGAGTCTAGAAAAAAAATATGGTATTAAATACCTAATAGAGGCATACGACAAACTTTATACTAAATACCAGGGCGCTTATAAGGGCAAAAAGCTAAGGCTCCTAATTGGTGGTAGTGGTCAGGAAGAAGCAGCCCTTAAGGACCAGGTATCAGGGCTTGAATCAAGGGCGTCTATTAGCTTCCTTGGAAGGGTTCAGCCCCAAGTTATTGTAGCTACATACAATTCATGTGATGTATGTGTTTTCCCATCCTTGAGAGAAGGATTTGGTGTGTCGGCTATTGAATCACAGGCCTGCCAGGTACCAGTAATAATAACCAGGGTAGGCGGTCATCCTGAATCTGTTGATGAAGGGAAGACAGGACTAGTAGTAGAGTCTAAGTCAGTTCAAGGGCTTTTTGAGGCTATGGACAAACTTATGACTGATGACCAGCTAAGGATAGATATGGGTAAAAGAGCTAGAGAATTCGTAGTGTCTACCTATAGATTTGAGGATAACTTTGAGGATATATCTAAGCTATATGATATGGTACTAGAAAAAAATAGATTGTAGTATTATAGGACTAAAACATCGGTCTAGGCCTATATTGTAGATTGACCTTTTATAAGGTTTGATGAAAGGTGAAGTATGGCGAAATTGTCGAGGGTGATGATAGTTGGTGCAGGTGAAGCTGGCCAGATGGTCATCAATGAAATTAATAAAAATAAGGGAAAATTAAATAGGCAGGTTGTTGCACTTATAGATGACAATGAGCTATTACTGGGTCAAGAAGTATGTGGTAAGTTTGTTGATGGTAGGGTTAAAGATATACCAAGACTTGTTAAGGAATTAATGGTAGATGAAATAATATTTTCTATTGCCAATATAAGCAACAAGAGGAAGAAGGAAATCATAGATATATGCAGGTCTACCTCTTGCTACACGAAAACTATACCAGGCTTTTTGGAGATAATAGATGGCAAGGTTGATTTTAAAATAATAAGAGATGTTGAGATAGACGACCTTTTAGGTAGAGATCCAGTCAGCCTAGATATGGACATGATTAGGGATTATATATCTCAAAAAATTGTCATGGTTACCGGGGCTGGGGGAACAATCGGATCTGAGTTATGTAGACAGATCTATAAGTATGGACCAAGCAAGCTAATATTGCTGGATAATTATGAAAATAATGTATATAATGTGCAGCAGGAACTATGGATGAAGTATGATAACCAACTGGATATGGATGTTGTTATAGCGAATATTAGGGAAGAAAAGAGGCTAGAAAAAGTATTTTCAAAGTATAGGCCTAATATTGTTTTTCATGCTGCAGCCCATAAGCATGTGCCTTTAATGGAGGCCAATCCGACAGAGGCAGTTAAAAACAATGTGTTTGGTACACGAAACCTTCTAAAGGTATCTGATAAGTATGGTGTAGACAAGTTTGTACTAATATCTACAGATAAGGCTGTTAACCCAACTAACATAATGGGTGCAACAAAGAGGTTAGCAGAAAAACTGATACAGATTTATAACGAAAATAGTTCTACAGACTTTGTGGCAGTTAGGTTTGGTAATGTATTAGGAAGTAATGGGTCAGTGGTTCCACTCTTCAAGTCTCAGATTCAGGCTGGTGGTCCTGTGACTGTTACCCACAAGGATATAATAAGGTACTTTATGACTATACCAGAGGCAGTTGCACTTGTAATGCAGGCAGGCGCTATGGCATCTGGTGGGGAAATTTTTGTCCTCGATATGGGAGATCCAGTTAAAATTGATGACTTGGCTAGGAATATGATAAGACTAAGCGGTTTTGAACCGGATGTAGATATAGATATAGTTTACACAGGTTTGAGGCCAGGTGAAAAGTTATATGAGGAGCTTTTGATGGCTGAAGAAGGCCTAAAGGTTACAGACCACAATAAAATTTTCATAGGCAAGCCACAAGAGTTTAATAGGGATGAAATTTTTAGTCAGCTAGCTGAATTGAAGTCTGCTTCTGAAGAAGAAGATGTCCCTAAGGTAATTAGTATGATAAAGAAGTTGGTTGATAGCTACAGAAAGCCTGAAGATGTCAACAAGTTAAGATAGAGGAGAAAGTTATGTCAAAAGCAGCAAGGGCTACCGTCCTTTTGATGATAGTTACAATAGTATCCAAGATATTGGGTCTATTTAGAGATAGCGTCTTGGCATCGGCCTATGGTACAGGAAAGTATGCCGCAGTATATTCAACTGCCAACAGTATTTCGACAATACTTTTTGCAGTAATAGGTACAGCTCTAGCCACGAGTCTAATTCCCCCTGTATAATAAGTTAGCAAGTGAAGACTCTGCAGAGAGGGCCATGGGATTTTTAAATTCAGTTGTTAATCTTGTAGTGATAGTCTGTCTATCAATAGCTGGCCTAGGTATAATCTTTGCAGGTCCCTTGGTTAAGGTATTTGCACCGGGTTACCAGGGGGATGTATATACCCTATGCGTTCAGTATACAAGAATCTTACTACCAAGTATTGTCTTTGTAGGTTTAGCTAATATATTTACATCCTACCTTCAGATAAAAAAGAGGTATGTTATACCAGGTTTTATTGGTATGCCTTATAGTATAATTATAATAGTATCTATATACCTGAGTTTAAAGACAAGTCCAATGGTACTAGTAATAGGTACCCTAATAGCTATTTCAGCAAAGGCTTTATTTCAGCTTCCTTTCGTATACAAGGAAGGCTATAGGTACAGGCCTAAGATTAATCTTAAGGACCCAGTTATGAAGGATATGATGATTCTTATATTACCGGTTGTCATAGGTGTGGGTGCCAATCAAATAAATTCAATAGTTGACAAATCTCTAGCTTCATTGCTAGGTACAGAGGTAGTAGCTTCTTTTAGTTATGCTATAAACTATATGAATTTGTTCAGGCCCTATTTATAACCTCTATACTTGCTGTAATATACCCAAGACTTTCTAGCATGATAGTTTCTGATAGGATGGATAGCTTCCTAAATAGCTTAAAGAAGACCATGAATGTAATAATTGTGGCCCTAGTGCCCATAATAGTAGGCTGTATAGTCCTTTCTAGACAGATAGTTGAGGTACTTTTCCAAAGAAATGCCTTTACCTCTAAAGATACCACTATGACAGCTAGTATATTATGGATATATGTAATAGGTATTTTGGCCTTTGCCCTAAGGGATGTCCTTACTAGGGGATTCTATTCTATGGAGGATAGCAAGACTCCTATGATTAACAGTATTATATCAATTGTATTTAATATAAGCTTGAATCTGATACTAGTTAAACCTCTAGGCTATAAAGGCTTGGCAATTGCCACGGCAGTTTCAGCCTATATAGGTCTCCTCCTTTTCAATCGTAGTATGAGAAAGAAAATTGAGGGCTACTCCTCTAGGGACAACTATATTGTCTTCGTAAAATCTCTTTTTGCTGCCCTAATAATGGGACTGGGCGTTAAATTAGTTTATGGTATAGTGGCTAGCAGTCTAGTAGGAGGCCTATTATTTAAGCTTATTGCTCTGGCTTCAGCCGTTGGAGTTGGTGTAATCATATATGCTCTAATAATGCACTTCCTAAGGGTAGAAGAGTATGAAATGATTTCTGACATGTTCTTTGGAGTGGTAAAGAAGAAGGTTAAAAGGTTACAAAAATAACATAAAATGTAAATATATATTCAGTTAAAAGAAGGTAAAAGTTACAAATTGTAATTTTTACCTTGCTTTATTTGTGGACATATGGTAGAATTGTAATTGTTGAAGGATATATTTAACCAAAGGAGGCAGAGATGCAGTTTAAAAAGAGAACAAACAAAAGAATAATTGCCATAGCCTTAGCGACATTTGTTTTGTCATCAAGTGCTTTTATGTATTCAACAAGTGTAAAGGCGGATGAACAAGTTGAAGTAATAACAAGCCAACAAGCCGTTGTAGATGGTCAGTCCACTAGTGATGCAGAAGTAGTTACTACTGATGCAAGTAGTCAGACAGCAAGTACACCGGAAGAAAGCCAGTTGGAAGTTACTCCAAATGAAAATCCGATAAAGGTTGCTAGCAGCGGTTTTAATGGATTTGTAAAGGAAAATGGCAAGTGGTATTTCTATGTAAATAATGTACAGAAAAAAGGATGGATAGAGTACAAGGGTAACAAGTACTATATTATAAACACATATGAACTTCCACAGAATATGTGGAGAAAAATCAATGGATACTTATACTATTTCAACAAGGATGGTATAATGATCAAGGACCAGAGAATTAGCATTGATGGTAAAGAGTACCAGTTTGACCAGAATGGTCATATGGTAAACCTTGATTCTAGTAAGAAGCTAGATGAAGTAAGTGCTGAACAGCAGAAGCTTTATGATCTAGGTCAGCAGACCCTAATAGAGGCAGCTTCAACGAAGAAGAATGGTGTCCTATATGAAGCTGGTAAGTACTATAGGTACCAGGATGGTAAAAAGGTAAGAGGATGGTACAAGGAAAACGGCAAGTGGTACTATTTTTTAAATACCTTTAATAGGGCAGAAAACCTATGGAGAAAGATAGACAACAATCTTTACTATTTTGACCAGAATGGTGTGATGTTGACAAATACTACTAAAAACATAAACGGTGTTACATACAAGTTTAACGCTGGTGGTAGTTTGGCGTCTAGCTCTTCGCAGATCAAGATAAACAAGGTAATTGAGGTTGCCAAGTCAAAGATAGGTTCTAACTATGTATGGGGTGCCCAGGGACCAAATACTTTTGACTGCTCAGGTTTAATGCTTTATTCGTTTAGTAATGGTGCAGGAATTACCCTACCAAGAGTATCTAAGGACCAGGCTACTGTAGGTACATATGTATCTAGGGCTGAATTAAGACCAGGAGATTTGATTTTCTGGGGTTCACCAGTTCACCATGTAGCACTTTATATAGGTAATGAAAGTATATACACGCTCCACAGCCAGGGTCTACAGTTACAATAGCCAACTTGGGTGGTTATACAACTGCAAGAAGAGTAATACAGTAAAGTAAGTCTAATTTATTGACCTAAAATATATAGCAATTTAATCTATGAAAATATTGCGACTATAATCGACATTAACTTGTTGCATTATAGTCGCATTTTTTGTATAAATAACTATTTTCACCAGTATATAGTAGCTACTATAGATTTTATATATAGCATAAATATATATATTCGATTTATCTATAATTATTGTTTAATGAAGAATCTTATAGTAGTATATAAAGCATAATATAAAATAACATCTTAGAAAGAAATTATATTTCAGTTTGGGTGTTTATTACATACTGGCTAGTTGATGTTTTATTAGGAGGAAAAGAATGAAAAAGAAAGTTTCTTTTGTCGCAACACTAGCTCTAGCCCTTAGCATGCTGCTATCATCTATGGCTAACTTGGGTACAGTTAAAGCCCAGGATTCAGAAGTCAGGGCAGCGTGGATATCTACGGTATTCAATATAGACTGGCCTTCAAAGCTTCTTATGGTAATGCTGAGAAGCAGAAACAGGAGTACATCAGTCTAATCGAAAGACTAAAGAATGTAGGAATAAACACCCTAATGGTCCAGGTTAGGCCAGAATCAGATGCATTTTATAAGTCAAATATTAGCCCATGGTCCAGGTTCCTAACAGGTAAGCAGGGACAAAATCCAGGCTATGACCCCCTACAGTTTATCTTAGAGGAGTCTCATAAAAGAGGGATGAAGGTACATGCTTGGTTTAATCCATATAGGGCAAGTATATATGACGATATTAGCTCCACATCAGCATCAAATCCCATAAATACTCATAGGGATTGGGTAATCAAGTACAATGGAAAATGGTACTATGATCCTGGTAAGCCAGAGGTAACCCAGTATATAGCAGATGTGGTAGCAGAAGTAGTTGAAAATTACCAGGTTGATGGAATACATTTTGATGACTACTTCTATCCAGGACCAGGTTTCCCAGATTCCGATACCTATAACAAGTACGGAAGTGGAAATATTGAAAACTGGAGAAGGGCCAATATAAACAATATGGTCAAGACTGTAAGGGATAGGATAAAGTCAATAAACTCTAATCTTGTCTTTGGAATAAGCCCAGCCGGTATATGGAGGAACTCGAGCAATGATTCGAATGGTTCCAGAACTAGTGGGGGAGAATCATATAACAAGCAATATGCAGATACTAGGTACTGGATTAAGAATGGTTTAGTGGACTATGTTGTACCACAGGTATACTGGAAGATAGGGCATCCAAAGGCGGACTATGCTACCCTTGTAAAATGGTGGTCAGACCAGGTAAGTGGCACAGGAGTAGACCTATACATAGGTCAGGGTATCTACAAGCATGGTCAGTCTGAATACAATGGTGAAAATGTAGCCGCAGAAATTAAAAGTCAGATAAACTTAAATAGAAGGTATAAGGATATAAAGGGAAGTGTATTCTTCTCTGCAAGAGATGTAGTAAATATAGGACAGGTTGCAAATGATCTTAAGGCCCTGTATACGACAACTACATCAACGACAACTACTACTGACCAGCAGGCAGATCCTAATAGGAGGTACCCATATCAGAATAAATTATGGGGTGCAGATAGGTCAGAAACTGCTATAAAGATAAGTCAGCAGGGTTGGAAAAGTGGATCATCAACAGTAGTATTGGTAAATGGTAAGGACCTAATTGCTGGAGTGGTATCGAGTCCACTGGCAGCAAGTTACAATGCCCCAATATTACTTAGCTATCCAAGTAAAGCTTAGTGACAACACAATAAAGGAGATTAAGAGACTAGGAGCCAAGAAGGTAATCCTTGTAGGTACAAACAACTTTGCAATCAACAAGGACCTTGCAAGTATCAAGGAAAAAATATCTAATGTGACAATAGAAAAGATATATAGCTCAGATATAGAGGTGGCATCTAGGCAAATTGCAGATAAATTAGCAGAAGACAAGCAGGTAGATACAGTCTACATAGCTAGTAAGGATGCCCTAGTGGATGTTTTATCAATAGCATCTAAGGCAGGCAAAAATAGGAGTCCTATTATAGTATCTTCAAACAAGTCTATAAACCAGGATTCAATTAATTGGATAAAGAACAGACAGATAAAAAACATATACTTTATAGGTGGTCCTAATGTACTATCAGATTCAGTTATAAGCCAGCTAGGATCAGCCTTAAATATGGACCTAAGTTCAAATAGGATTTATGGTAATGATAGGATTCAAACCAACACAAGGGTTATAGAAAAATTCTATACACAGCCATTCTCACCAAAGGTATTTATCACTAGGAGTGATGCACCGATAGATGCAATTACAGTGAGTGCCTTTGCTCAGAAGTCTGATTCACCAATAGTATTGGCAGGGTCTAGTGTATCCGTGTACCAAAAGGATGTCCTATATCCAAGGAGTACTAGCCTCCTATATCAGATAGGTGGAGGCATAAATGCTAATTCATACAATCAGATATACAATTTGCTTGAAGGTGTCATGAAATAGGTAAATAAAACATAAACACCCTCGAGTATAAAATTGGTATTATTCGTTATACGATTGATATAAATAAAATACAAGGGGGTGTTTTTTAATGAATGATGCATTATTAAAAATCGTAGTAGCCATAAATGGTATACTATGGGGAAAAATTCTTATCGTTATTCTTGTCGGATGTGGTATATTCTTTACTATATCTTTAAAGGGTATCCAGTTAAGAAAATTCTCGAAGGCATTTAAACAGGCTTTCAAGGGATTTAGTTTAAAGGGGGAAAAGGCCGGGAAAGACGGTATGTCATCATTTCAGTCTCTTGCAACGGCAATAGCTGCCCAGGTTGGTACAGGTAATCTGGCAGGTGCTGCAACAGCGATCGTCTCAGGTGGTCCAGGTGCAATATTCTGGATGTGGATCAGTGCCTTTTTCGGTATGGCGACAATATTCGCCGAGGCTGTTTTGGCTCAGTTATTTAAAAAAGAGGTAAATGGACATGTTACTGGTGGTCCAGCCTACTATTTAAGATATGGCTTAAACAGTAAATTTTTATCGTCATTCTTTGCAGTGACTATTGTATTGGCCCTAGGTTTTATAGGTAATATGGTTCAGGCCAACTCTATAGGTACAGCTTTTGAATCAGCTTTTCATATAAGCCCACTAATAGTTGGTATCGTATTAGCAATTATATCTGGATTTATCTTTGTTGGTGGTGTTGCTAGAATAGCTTCTTTTACGGAAAAGATAGTACCGATAATGGCAGGCTTCTATATACTTGGTGGTATCATAATACTTGTAATGATGGGTTCAAGCACGCTAGACGCTATTAGACAGGTATTTGTTGGAGCCTTTAACCCAAGTGCCGTTCTTGGTGGTGCTGCAGGTATAACTGTTAAGAATGCTATTAGATATGGTGTTTCTAGAGGTCTATTCTCTAATGAAGCAGGTATGGGTTCAACACCACATGCCCACGCAATTGCCAAAGTAGACGATCCTACTCAGCAGGGTCTAGTTGCCATAGTAGGTGTATTTATAGATACTTTTGTAGTATTGAATATAAGTGCCCTAGTTATTATAGCTACTGGTGCCAACCTATCAGGTGAAACTGGTATAGCTGTAACTCAGAAAGCCTTCGAGACAGGTTTTGGAGCCTTTGGTTTAGTATTCGTTGCCATAGCCCTACTATTCTTTGCCTTCTCAACTATAATCGGTTGGTATTTCTTCGGTGAAGCCAATGTTAAGTACCTATTTGGAGAAAAAGGACTGACACCTTATAGACTAATAGTACTTGCATTTATAGTTTTGGGTACATGTCTACATGTTGAACTAGTTTGGGAGCTAGCAGACATGTTTAATGGTATTATGGTAATACCAAATGTAATAGGTCTAATAGGCCTATCTAAGTTAGTTAAGCAGGCCCTTGAAAAGGCCGAAAACAACAATATCCTATAGTCGGTTAAAAGAAATCAATTGTTGTTAGAAAATGAAATTTAGATATTATCTTAAAAAATATTAACACTTTTACTTGCAAAATACAAAATCGGGCTAATTTGATTCATATCAAATTCAGCCCGACTTTTTGTTGATTATTAATAAGGAGTATTCCTATTGCAGGGAATTAGTCTAGTATTCAATGTCGTCAAATATAAACTGCTTTAGGAACTTAACAGAGTCAGGATCATACCTGATTACCCATCCGTAGTTTAGGTAAGAACCGTTAGTTGTATATCTAGGATTATCTACAAGAGGAAATTCCTTCTGTTTTATATTATCAGTTCCTATCTTTAGAGCTTCTAGTCCAAGTTTTATCATCTTAGTTGGTGACATACTTGAATCAATGTATGGGGCGGCGGCCTTTAATAGTAGTGGGTACTTTAGGATGGATGTATTCTTTACTTCCTTCATTATGCTAGAAACTATCATCCTCTGTCTATTGTCCCTACCAAAGGCCGAGTCATTGTGTCTTATCCTAGCATAGGATAAGGCCTGGTAACCATTTAGTTTTTGAGTGCCGGCAGATTTTACCAGTTCCATCTCTCCCTTGTTCTTATTTGTAGACCATGAATATGTCTCTGGGATAAACTTGTTGAGCTCGGCAAGCTCATTCTGGGTAACATCAACTGTGACTCCACCTATACTATCTATAATAGCCATAAATGACTGGAAGTTTATCTTTACAAATTCATCTATATCTATATCGAAATTATTTTCAACCGTTCTAATTAAGAGATCTTCCTTACCATAGGCATAGGCATGTGTCAACTTTGATTTACCATGCCCCGGTATAGTTACCAAGGTATCCCTGGCTAGGGACGTTATTTTTATGTCATCATGCACACTATCTATAGTAACAATCATCATAGAGTCAGCCCTCGATGTGGTTTCACCCGGTCTAGCATCTGTGCCCATTACTAAGATGTTCTTGATGTCGTCCTTGTATGTATGGGACTTGTCATCAAGGCTAGTAGTGTTAATCTCTGAGTTGTGGATATCACTAAGGATAGAGCCAGTTAGGGCAAAGGTTCCAACAGGAATCAATATAACCAACAAGAATAAAAGTCTGACGAAATTTCTAAGTTTAAACATCTGAACACCTACCTTTCTCATTGATTGTACAATATTAATATTAAATTAACCATAATTGAGAAAATAAAAAAGGGTGACTAGCACTTTTCGTAATAGAAGTCAAATGCTAACACCCTTGTTATTATCTAATATTATATTAACTTTTAAAGTAGGTCACTAAATTAATTAGAATTATATGCCCCTGACATATAGTCTGAATCATTTATATACTGGGTATGGTTTCCAGCTTCCTTCCATGCCTGCCCAGCTTCTTTAATTTCATTTGCTGTAGATTTTATATTATCAAAAATATACTTGTGTAAAATATCTACCTCGTAGCTTTCAAATGGAATTACATAGCCAGCTTCAGGTAACCTTACTTCATTTTCTGGATGAAGAGGGAACTGCATAGTATCAATTGTTAGATTTCCTATAGAAAGGACATCCTTACCTAGGTACATTATCTCAGTAGGAGTCATATTAGTCTTGACATATGGTTTAACGGCATCAAGTAGCTTTGGGTACTTGGATATAGATATGCCATCGACCTTGTGTATAATGGCTTCTATCACCTTTCTCTGCCTGTCATCCCTCTCCATAGTACCATCGCTCTTTCTTATTCTGGCATAAGTAAGGGCTTGATAGCCTACTAGGGTTTGCTTACCAGTCTTGCTAAAGTACTTTAGAGGGCCATTTTTATGGTTGCTCCAACGATAGCATTCGGCTACAAACTTATTTAGCTCTGGTATTTCTTCACTTTTAGATATTTACATCCACACCACCCAGGGCATCGACTATGTCCATAAAGGAGAAAAAGTCAACCTGAGCATAGTTCTGTATATCCAACTTAAAGTTGTCTTCTATTGTTTGTATCAATAATTTTTCCTTGCCATAGGCATATGCATGAGTTAGCTTCTGATAGCCGTGCTTAGGGATCTTCACATATGTATCCCTACCTAGGGATGTTAATTTAAGCTTCTTGTGCTTATTATCTACAGTCAAGATCATCATGGAGTCTGATCTTGAAACCTCTTCACCAGGTCTACCATCACTACCAACTAAAAGTATATTAATAATTTCGTTATCATACTTGTATTTATTTGAAGCTAGCATATCAAAATTACCATCTATTTGCATGCTTTTTAGTTTTGAGTATACAACCCCAGCAAATGTGATTGGGATTGCGACAACTAGTACTGCTAGAAAAATTACGAATTTTCTAAGAGCAGACAAAAAATCACCTTCTTTTCTCTAAAGTTACATAAATTATTATATTGAATTTCTTTTCTCTAAAGTTACATAAACTATTATAGTAAATATCATTTGACTAGTAAAGAGGATATGGAAAAATATTGTATTTTTTTATTGGATTTAACTAGGGGTGAGTATATGATATAATGTTATAGATGATAAATATAATAAGGAGGCTTTATGATAAAATTAATAACTGTAGACATGGATGGAACCTTCCTTAATGATGACAAGGAAATGAGTCCGGAATTTGACAAGGTTTTTAAGGCCTTAAAAGAAAAAGGAGTAAAATTTTGTGCAGCAAGTGGGAGGCAACTTGCCAGCCTTAAGTCTGTATTTGATAAATATAAGGACCAGATGCTATTTGTAGCTGAAAATGGTGCTGTGATGGAGATAGATGGTCAGGTAATAGTAAATGCTACCCTAACAAGGGACATAAGCGATAGATTCTTGGCAAGACTAAAGGAATTAGATGATATGCGAATTCTTTATTGCACATCGGACTATTCCTATATAGATAGGACTGATGATGAGTCTCTAGAAAATGCGAGGATATACCTACCAAAATTTGGTATAGTAAAGGATGTGGCCCATATAGAGGAGCTACCAGTCAAGATATCAGTCCATTCGAAAAATGGATATTATAATGATTTTAAGCTACTGGTAGACGAATTTCTCTGATGAGGCCAGCATATGCACGTCTGGATTTGACTGGCTGGACATAGTGCCAAAGGGGACTAACAAGGGTACAGCCATAGCCAAGATGCAGGGCATGCTTGGAATTAGCCCTCAAGAGACTATGGCTTTTGGTGACCAGATGAACGATTTTGAAATGATTAACCAGGCTTATTATAGCTATGCTATGGATAATGCTATAGATGAAATTAAGCAGATAGCCAGGTATACTGCACCTAGCAATAAGGACTTTGGGGTGGTATCGGTACTTAAAGATGTTTTTGCTATTGATTAGTGAGAGGTAGTTGGATATGGGAAAGAGTACAAGGACAAGAAAGGGTCAAAATAGGAATACAAGACCTAGAAAATCCAATAATCATAGAAGGCCCAATAGTCAAGTGAGTAGGACTAGGCCGAGAAAGAAAAAAATAATTAAAACCAGGTTGTTTTTAGTCCTTTTTGTTGTATTTTTAATTTTATTTGCCATAGGTAGGCTAGTATGGTCGAGTCATAAGAATGCCCAGGCTAAAAAAGCCCAAGAGGCTGCACAGAGCCAAAAGTCTATCGAGCTTATGGAAGAGAAGAAGAGGAATGTTATAAACGTTGCAGTTGATGCTGCCAAGGGTGGTATAAATGAAGGAGTGACCGCCTATAGGGGTAGTCAAAAGGAAAAGGATATAAATCTAGAAATAGCCAAATATGTCAAGGATAACCTTTCAGACCAAGCAGACATTAATGTAATAATGGTGAGGTCCTATGATGAAGATATGAAATTGTCTGAGAGGGTGGCCTATGCAAAAAAGAACCAGGCAGACCTATATGTTTCTATAAGGTTAAGTGCCCAGGCGAGTAGAAATGATGCTTCTGGAATAGATACTTACTATATTAGCCCAGAGGATATAGAGTATGATTCTCTAATAAAGGATGAAAATAAGAAGACGGTATCTATTAAGAATTCTAATAAGACTAAGGATTCTGATGAAAGTAAGGGAATTCAGACATCAAAAAACAAGACAAATACAGGTGAAAGTGCAAAAAAGACTTCAGGTCAGGAAGATAATAAAGTAAGTGATAAAAATAAGGAAGATCCTTCTAAGGATACAATAAAGGAAGTAAGTGACAAGCCCGAAAGATTGAACCTTTCAAAGCTTTTGGCAGAAAGCATACAAAACACAACTGTATCCTATGTAGAGATGAAGGATAGGGGTGTGCTAGAAAAAAAGTTTGATATCTTGAACTTTACGCAGATGCCGGCAGTTATAGTCCAGTGTGGCTTCATAAGCAATAAGGATGATGCCCAAAAACTAGAAAATGAAAAATACCAGCAGGATATAGCTAAGGGGATTAGTGAAGGTGTCCTAAAGTTTGTAGATGAGCACAGGGCCCAGCTAATAAAGGATAGGATAAATTATAGGTAGTATGATAGGAAATATTGGGTATAATATTTACTAAATAGCCTTTACTCGTGTTCAAAAATTGTAGAATTTGTTTTTTTGTAATTTACAGAAAATATTTTAAATAAATACTAGTAATTTAATTGGATTTAGGGTAAAATACAGGTATAATAATATTTGTTGAATATATGGGGACGAAAAATGACCTCTAGGGTCGCAATCCGTCAAAACCATTTATCAAAATATAGTTTATTAGAAAGTCTATATAGTCTTAGGTTTTCACAAATACGAGAATTTTTTGGAGGTTATTATGGAAAAGAAAGTAACAATTATCAATGAAACAGGCTTACATGCCAGACCAGCTAGTATGTTCGTTAAGAAGGCGTCTGAATTCAAGTCAAGTGTAGAATTAGTTTGCAATGGCGAAAAGGTAAATGCTAAGTCAATCATGGGTATAATGAAGCTTGGCCTAGCTAAGGGTACTGAAGTAGTTATCGAAACTCACGGTGAAGATGAAGAATTAGCTTTAAATTCAATAGTAGAATTAATTGAAAGTGGTTTTGGAGAAAAATAGTATAACTAGACTGTAAAATGTTAAGAGTTTTCTCTTAACATTTTATTTATATTTGATGGAGGTAGGCATGTTATTTAATGGTATTGGAGCATCACCAGGGATTGTAATAGGTAAAGCCCTAGTGGTAGAAGAAAATGAAATAGTAATAGAAAAGAAGGCTATCAATGATGTTGAAGCTGAAGTTAATAAATTAAATGACGCAGTTAAAGTATCAAAGACAGAACTAGAAAAGGTAAAAGCTAAGGTTGCAAATGATCTTGGTGAAGAAGAAGCGGAAATATTTGGAGCTCATCTTTTGGTTCTAGAGGATCCAGAATTTATAGGTGAGGCAGAAACAAGATAAAGTCAGAGTCACTAAATGCTGAATATGCCCTAAATGAAGTAAAGGATATGTTTGTGACTATATTTGAGTCTATGGACAATGACTACATGAGGGAAAGAGCAGCAGATATAAAGGACGTTACTAATAGGGTACTTAGGCATATACTTGGAATAAAGATTGTTGACCTTTCTGCAATTGATGAAGAGGTAGTTCTAGTAGCACATGACTTGACTCCTTCGGATACGGCCACTATGAACAAGGCTATGGTTCAGGGCTTCCTAACTGATATAGGAGGAAGGACTTCTCATACCGCAATAATGTCAAGAACTCTTGAAATTCCAGCAGTAGTAGGTCTAAGTGATATTACATGCCAGGCCAAGGACGGGGACATAATAGTATTTGACGGTGATAAGGGACAGGTATATATTAATCCAGACCAGACCCTAATTGATGAATACCAGGATAAGAAGAGGGTTTTTGAAGAAGATAAGAAGGCTCTTGCCCAGTTAAAGGGTCAGGAATCTAAGACTATAGATGGTAAGAGGGTAGAGCTGGCTGGTAATATAGGAACACCAGATGATGTGGAGGGCCTAATAAAGAACGACGCAGAGGGTGTAGGTCTATACAGGACTGAATTCCTATACATGAATAATGATGAATCCCAAGTGAAGAAATCCAGTATGAGGCCTATAAGAAGGTTTTAGAGGGTATGGATGGTAAGCCAGTTGTAATTAGAACACTTGATATAGGTGGAGATAAGAAGCTAAGCTACTTTGAAATGGATGAAGAAATGAATCCTTTCTTAGGTTACAGAGCTATAAGATTATGCTTAGATAAGACTGACATCTTTAGGACTCAGCTAAGGGCACTTTATAGGGCTTCTGTACACGGTAAGCTTAGAATAATGTTCCCGATGATATCCTCTTTAGAAGAATTGCTGGCTGCTAAAGAAATGTGCCAGAAGGTAAAGGATGAGTTGAAGGATGAGTCAGTAGCATACGCTGAAGATGTAGAGCTAGGTATGATGATAGAAATACCATCTGCAGCAGTGATTTCTGATATATTAGCAAAGCATGTTGACTTCTTCTCAATAGGAACTAACGACCTTATCCAGTATACTTGTGCAGTAGACAGGATGAACCAGAAAATAAGCTACCTTTACAACCAGTTTAACCCTGCAGTATTGAGGTTGATAAAGTTAGTGATTAAGAATGCCCACCAGGAAGGCAAGTGGGTAGGCATGTGTGGTGAAGCAGCAGGAGACCAGAAAATGATACCAATCCTTCTAGGTTTTGGACTAGATGAGTTCTCTATGTCACCAATATCTATATTAAGGGCTAGAAGACTTATAAATTCTGTTACTGAGGCAGATATGCAGAAGTTGTCTGATCAAGTTTTAGGTCTAAGCACTGCAGAAGAAATTGAAGACTATATGGATAAGTTCATAGATTCCAGGAAGTAAAGTGTAAAATACATTTAATATGATGTAATATATACTAAATATATAAGCAAAATATCCTTGGAAATAAAAAATATATGCTACACTAATAGCTGGTTATAGGGCTATAAAATCCTATAATATCAAGGCATTAGAGCTTTTAAAAAAATAAGGTGTATTGAATTCTTATTCAAATACCTTATTTTTTTGTAAAAAAAACTGGACTTAAGGCTGAAAGTGTGTTAATATAAGGTTGGAAATGATTTCCTGATGTTGAATATTAAGCGGAGGTGTAGCTAATGTTAGGTGATATTATAAGGTATAACTTTTTTGCACTAGATGATGTAGACTATGAGACATACTCTTTAGACTACGCAGTTATTTTGGATATAGACGAAGACAAAAATACTGTGAAGATTTTGCCTATATCTAACAAGTTTAGCAAGGATTCTATTGAATCGTTCTGCATTGGCCTAATTCCTGGATTTGTTGAAATCAAGAATGAAGGATATGTGAGCAATAAGCAGTACGTACACTTTAGCAAGGTCATCGATGTTAGACCTGAAGAATTGCATCCTGTACATGTTCAGGATATAAGTGGTTCTATACTTAAGAGTGAGAATGACAAAGCTATAAGTGTGGCCCTGACAGATGACCAGTTGGAAAGAGTCTTGAGAAAATACAAGATTTACGAAATTGGTGAAGAGAGAAACCTAATCAACTTACTGATGAAGTCAGATGCCCAGTTCGTATTGGCAGATTCAAATGAAATCGACCAGATACGCAAGGTATGCAATAAGGAAATGGATAAGTATAGGGAATATAACTTTAAGGACAAGAAGGTCGTAGTTTTCTTCGTTGAAGGTAAACGTTATTCAGTTGTCATGGTTCCTACAGACAACAAGGACCTTGCATATAGAAACGATAGCCTAAAGGCTGCCCTAGCTAATTAATTTGCTATTACTTTTTGTTTTTTTACAAAACTACCATAATAACATGCACTTTTATAGTG